>Ga0265798_10006965_pt1 | contig 14737 bp, 12 predicted proteins | sample P3T30metagenome_FD_192430 | JGI IMG/M metagenome (GOLD analysis project Ga0265798, IMG submission 192430) | Plant litter microbial communities from East Loma Ridge, Irvine, California - P3 T30 | ecosystem: Environmental > Terrestrial > Plant litter > Unclassified | place: USA: California... | reverse complement strand
CGGGCCAGTGGGTTAGGTTTCTATCTTTTCCCTGACGAAACAAACAATCCACGCTTTGAAGACGCCATCGATATCTTCCACGACGACATCCAGCTCAATCTCGACCACCTGCCTACCTTGGTGCCCCTCGCCAAAGCAACGCTCGTCCGCATGCCCCAAAGACTACAGGACCACTACATCAGGGTCGACGCTGGGGCCGTGGGCGCATGCCTTGTCATCATGGGGAACGTAATTGAGAAGCGCATTCCCAGAGGGTACCGACACTACAACGATAGACACCGGAGAGTATGGGGAGAAATGGTGCACGCCATTTGGCAACTCGTCTCGCCATGGCACGGTGACATCCTCGTGGGGCGGAATCTGTTCTTTGCCATCATGGAGCGCCTTATCGACCTAACCCGTGATGACGCCCTCCCTTTCTTCTTCGGCACGAAACGTGAGGACTTAACGTACCTGATCTGGTTCCTGTGTCTTCATGGGGGTATGCCGATGTCAGAAGCCAGAGCACAAATCGAGATCGACGTAGACCGTAGCCCTGGGCCTTTCCGACTGCCGTCCGTTGGAAGTGAATTGGCGGTCCTTCATGCGGAGCGATTCACGGCCCAGGCATTCGATTCGGAGGCTGAGGTCAGGCTGCAGTGGAACCCTCGAGACACCGATGGCGAAGCATGAAACCCACACACACACCGAAAGAAAACAACAACTCGACACTCCGACTGTACAGGTACCCTCGACCAAATTCCCCTTCACACGGGGACTAGGTCTTGTTTGGCTGGAATACGGGAGAAGACACCGGAAGATTACAGGAATGAATACGCACATCGTTTTTGCCTTTTTGCTTTTCCCCCTTGCGATTCCTCCGCTCCTCCGTCCGCAGGCTGACTGACTGACAAGTCCAGCTGGCGGCCATGTTGCTACTTGGATGGGTAAGGAGGCGCGGTTTGGACAGATACAGTTTGCTTTTTTGTTTGTTTACATCGCGATAGAAACCAGAACCTTGTTTTTTGAATGAAAACTGTTGGAAAATAGAAAAATTACCCTTGCCCTTCTCTCATTATTGTCGTGATTTCACAAGCTTGTAGTGTATGTGCCTACATGTACTCTCGTTGTAGACGTTTCTCAAGTTTCGAATCATACAAATCGAAGCTCTATTTAGCTAAGGCAGCTCCAAGTGCCTAGCGACAGAGTCTGAAGAGTGTACATGGTACTCATAAGAGTGTACGAGGCACTCCTTTGCAACACCATCAACGCGTACTTGCTTGTTGCACAATTCGGCCTCGTTGACGCGGCATGCTCATCTTCCCGCCCCTTCGACGGCAAATCACCTCACAACAACTCACATCTCAACACCCGCCCTCCTCATCTCCGCAGCATGCCCCCTCAAATTCCTCGCCAACTCCGTCTCAGTATCAGCATCAAGACCAACAGCAGTCTTCCCAGCTTTTCCAAACAAACACTTCCACAAATCACCCTGCCCCACAAGCTCACCGCCAGTCTTACCATTCATAAGCAAATTCTGAATAGGAGCACTCTGCATCTCCTCCGTATCCGCAGCCTCAATCGCCATATCGCCAAAAGCCGCCGGAGTAGCGGAGCGCGATTTTCCGTTCCGTCTATTCTCCTCGCGAGACTGCACGTGCGACATGCGGCGCGCGACGGATATTTCGTAGATGCTCTCCTCGACGGTGTCACTGATGAGGTACATCCAGACCGTCGTCTGGCGGGTCTGGCCGATCCGGTGGACGCGCGCGATGGCTTGCAGTTCGACGGCGGTTTGGATCAGGGGTTCGCAGATGAAGACGTGGGTGGCGTTTACGAGCGTCAGGCCGGACGAGTCTGTCTTTGCGTCTAGCAGTAGGCAATCGATGCTGGCGTCGTGTCGGAATTTCTCGACTGCTCCCGGGCGCCCAAGACGGCTGCATCCGATTTTGAAGGTGGCGAATGCTGGGCCGAGGACGTCGAGGAAATCGCGGTATTGTGAGAAGACAATCGCTTTGGCGCCTGGGTCGTGCTCGCGGATCCATAGCAGGTGGCGGCCGAGAGTGTCGATCTTAGTGCCAAAGCTGGAGGGTAAATCAATAGACTTGACCTCATCCATAAGCTTGTTGTCGACCTCGGAGTAGATGGCAGACTGTGGTGGAGACGATGGATTGGTGGGGTTGCGGCTATCACTGGGCGAAGAAGAACTGCCGTTGCTGACCTCTTCCTTCGCACGGAGCTCTTGTGGCTTGTAGGTGATGTTGTGGAAGTCCACAGAAGACAGGCCTCGCTTACAAACCGGGCACGTCCGATGCGCTCGCCACCAATGTCCAATGCACTCTTTGCAGTACTGATGGCCGCAAACGGTAAGCACACCGTTCTCGAATGAGCACTGGCAGATCACACAAATCTTTGGGCCTTCCGCGCCAGTGTCGTCACGAAGATGCAAGAGAAAGCGGTGTTTGGTCTTGAGTTGCGCAAGTGTTGTGTTCTGTTGCTCCTCTTTAGCCATGGTGAGTTCCAGTGCCGGCAAGTCGAGCTCGTCGTCCAGCTCCTCCTTGTACGGTACGACAGCGTCGGAGACGTCTTGGAGCTGCTTATAAAATTGCAAACGGGCGTTCTGGGTTGAGCGAAAGATGTCGACCTCCTTCTCAAGTCTCAAGAGAGCCTTCGTGTAGTCATTGAACACGACTTGAAGAGCTGCGATGTGTTGTTGAAGAATTGCTGCTTCGGTTTCGGCTCGCGAGTTGCCGCCTTGCCATTGCATCGCACTCTCCAACGCGCGGGCTTCCTGGACGAGTCCACGTACCGACCCGATCTCATCTTGGCGAGCCCTGAACTTGTTTCGAATCTCGAACAGTGCAAGTATCGTTTCCGGTGCGTTGCATCGTGCCAGAAGCGAATCTACATCCTCGGGATCCAAGGTTCTTCGCGCCAATGTCACAAGGGTCTTTACCTCGAGGTCAACGAGAGGGGCTTTCTCCCCGGTGATCAACGTGTTGAGGTCGGCTTGAACTGCCTTCAACGCATCGAAGTAGACATAGAGCTCGTCCTGTTGCTTTGTCGATTCCTCGTACTCCTCGCCGGTGATCTCATTCCCCACCTGATCCTCATCAACAAGTGCACTGACTAAGAACTTTGCCATCTTCGCACGCCACTCGGCAATTACAGAGGATTGCTCCCGGATGACGTCGAACAACTCATCGCTCTTATCCACAATGCGTCGGTTCTCGATTCCTCCAGCATCCCGGAGGTCCTTGATCTTTGGGAACTCCGTCTGCAGCTTCCGCTTTTCCGAATCCTTGATCTTCTTCATTAGAGCTTCGGCCTTGCGAGAGACGTCATGCAAGATCTCACGGCGAACTGCCTTTGCCCTGTCGTATAACTCAGCTTCCTGTGCTTCGAGACGTTGAAACCTCTCGGACTCGGGTTCTGTGAGATTCTCGTTGACTTTAACTTGGTAACATGCCGTCGCGGCGAAGAATGTACAGACATGCTGCAGTTCTAGAGCCGTCCTCAAGCTGTTTCGAAGGTTGCCTAGAAGTGGCGATGATTCAGTTGATGAATTCTCGTCTTCAGCAGATGAAGTCTCTTCCGGACTGTCATGGGCTTTCTTCGCAAGGTCCAAACGTTGCCTCGCTTCGCAGACCAGGGTTTCGCTTTTTTCCATCGCTGATCGATAGATCTCCAAGGCCTTTTCACTCCGGTGTTGATCTTCTCGATTGTTGCCAAGTACGTGGGCGCGTTGGAGTTGCGATTGCAATGCCGTGCGCTCCTCGGTTCGAGAAGCAGTTTCGTTTTGGTTGATCATGACTTCAAGGACTTCCGCAACAGTGCGCAGCGGTGCTTGACCTTGACCTCGTCCGAGTGCTTTCCTGTTTCTCCCACCTACCTGCGGATGTAGACATGTTTGCCTCATACGGATAAGCCATTTCCGCATGGCCTCCACTGTGGCAGGATCATTGGGGTCCCAGTGACCGGATTTTGGTGAGCCGTCAACATTCAACTCAAGTTCCTCGCACATCTCGGCAAATATGGTATCGTAACGTTGACTTTCAATGGCCGTGAAGGGCATGGTGATAACAACCCGTTTTTGCGAGGGCAAGTGCAGCTCGTCTCGAATCTGGCTCTTGGTATGCCTCAAAGCTATGGCGCCAAAGATGTTGCGGAAGACATGCCTGTGATTCGTAATCACATGGCTGAATAGTCGTGCATCTTCGTCGAGAGGCTTGAACCGTAAGAAAATCAGTAGTCCGCGTAGGTCTTGTACGTCTTTGCGCAGAGGTGTTCCAGAAACGGCCCATGAATGTATCCTGGGAATGCGGCATGCGACCCGCGCAGCCGCGGTGACGCTAGTCTCTATCATTTGTGCCTCGTCCATGACGGCACGCCAGAATTGCACTTGAACGAGAGGACTGCGTTTTCGCTCGAATCTTGGCATTCGGCGCATGTTGCGGGCTGGCGGCTCTTCAGCAAAATGCACCTCCCGAGCCAGAACTTGGTATGTCGTCAAGATCACATCGTAGTTGACCGTCAAATCCTTCAAGACCTTGTCTTCGTTGTTTGCTTTTGTCGCAGGGGGGATACCTTCGTAGTGCATCACCTTCAGCTGTGGGGAATGCTTTGCAAGTTCAGAGCGCCATTGGGGTAAGATGGATGTTGGGGTGACAATCAACGTCGCTTTTGATGGTAAGACGTCGGTTCCAGATGCCATGTCCACAACACGGCCATCCGGTATCTCACTACGTCGATGGAGCGACACCAGAGCCATGAGCTCCACCGTCTTTCCGAGACCCATCTCCTCAGCTAGGAGACCTCCTGACATGCGGTAATCAGATTTCTCGGGTCTATGACGAGAGATGATACCTTGAAGGTGATTGACATAGCAAGTTCCTCCATCCAAATCTTTTACTTCCTCGTATTGCAAGGTTTCAGGATCTTCCATCTCCTGTGCGGGAAGTGGTACCATATCCCTATTCACAAAAGCTACACCTTCTCTTTTGAGCATCCAAGTGACCGCGCGCTCCTGGAAAGGATAGAGCTGGCTGTTCAACACGTCTCCAAGATCCAGATTTTGAGCACGATCCGGCACATGCACGCTCTCGTAGAAGTCTTGAGGCGTCCATGGCTGAGTGTGTTCTTGCTCGTTCCTCAATCTGTCCGGATAGAAGCGCTCTTTCATGCCATAATCTGGGTATGGGCGGAACCTGCCCACAGGAACGCCGTTCGGGAAAGCAGATGTCCCGTCTCTCCACGATGTTGAGGCCTCAAATCTTACGATATTATAAAACTCTCCCATCGATCTTTTCAAGACACAGCGGATGATCGAGGCTGGACAATCCTGTGTAGCGCTTCCATGGGCGAATCTAATTGGGTCCCGTTGAGTGTGCAAGATGATTGCACGTATATCGTCTAGGATATGAGCGGGCACATGGCTCAGGTCAGCCTTGAGCAATACACCGTGTCCAGTCGCTTGGGCAAGTCGCATCTGCACACCGTGTTCATCCTCGCTGATGCTGTCGACGATGATCCGAACTTCGTCTGTTCCTGTGAAATCTACGTCTTGGTCAATTGTCTCTGGTCTCGGCGTCTTTGCCGCTAGTGTCTCTGGGAAGTGTAGATCGATGGTCACTCGCGCGAGTGGAATGTTCTCAATCACCTGAGCCGGCGCCGACGCTGCTTCTATTTTGGCTTTTACGGGCTTCGTGAGCTTTGTACGCTTTCGTGGTGGTTGTTTACTCTCATCGTCGTCGTAATCATCATCCGTATCCTGTGTGCGATGGGCAGCACGCTCGAGGAACCATCTCATGGGCGTGAATCCACCAGCTTCGACGAGGATGGACTTTTGATCGTGCGCGACAACTTGCGTCGATATAACAGTCGCTACACAGTGTGAATGTGTGGGTGCCATTATTCCGATGGAGACAAGCTCCGTATCGGCAGGGAGTGTGAGTGTTGATGATGGATGGTTTGGTTTGCGACTCGAAGGACGAAGTTCGAAAGATCCATGTCTGCAACTTGACGCCGAGGCATCTGTGAGGTTGCATCACAGTGCAGCGCTAGCTGAATCGGGTCGTGGCCTCAGGCATCAACATTCATCCTGTCCACTCACTTCACATCGATTTCCTTCGCTCGGTGTTCGTCGAAGCAATGTCTATTGACAAACTGTCAGTGTACTTGTCATACTTGGCTCGTTGATCGAGACTGACGTGGTGTTTGTCGCTGCCGGTCATGAGCAGGCGTCCAAGGAGTGAGCTCAAATTCTACAGCAATTTAGCGAGACCGAGATGATGTCGTATCTGTGCTACCAATACAATCGTCTACATACAACCGAAGTCTCACAACACCATTGCCCATCCGATTGACTTGCGAGAGTATGACACAGGAATCAACTTTGATGAGCAGCGTGCAACCGGCTCGTCTTGAGAAGGTAACTCACGGATCCAGATACAGCCTACTCAAGTTACTCGCTGACATCAATCCAGGGACGACACGTCAAATATTGGCTGAGATGTCTCAAGACACTATTGCCGAGCATGTATACATCCAATGACTCAAATCGCATGTATCTGGCGTACTTTATTCTCTCAGCATGTGACCTGCTGGATATCATCACATCCTCAACGACAGCGGCAGAAAGACAAGACTGGATAGATTGGGTCTACCATTGCCAACATCCACATGGTGGCTTCCGTATGTGGCCTGGAACTGATTTCGGCGAGCGTGCGGATAGCAAGAACGCCAAATGGGACCCGGCAAATATCAATGCCACTTACTTTGCTCTCGCCGCACTGCTCATTTTGGGCGATGATCTACAGCGTGTGCGCAGAGCCGACACATTACGCTGGGTTCGTAAGATGCAACGCGATGACGGTTCGTTCGGCGAAACTCTTGTCGAAGGCAAGCAAGAGGGCGGTAGAGATCCAAGACTGGGCTACTGCGCCACTGGCATCAGGTACATCTTACGTGGAGGCACTGCACCTGGCCCGCTTGACATCGGCGGCGAGTTGGTGGAAGACATCAACTTCGATACATATGTCAATTGTGTTAGGAACTCCGAGGTATGATACACTGTGCTAATGCTTGACACATTGGATGCTAACTCGATCACAAGACCTTTGACGGTGGCATAGCTGATGCGCCCTTCCATGAACCACAAGCAGGCTATACTTTCTGCTCACTTGGTTCTCTTTCATTCCTCTCACGTCTAGAGTCTGGCCGTGTCAACAGGGCACGTCCAAACTATGGACCTTCTTGCCCTCCAGATGTAGTGCGCTGGCTTCTATCACTTCAAACGGACTTCATAGATCCTGACGACGCGCCTGCCATGGAAATGAGCATTCAATCTATGCCCGGACAGTTCTCAAAAGAAATCCAGACCGACAATGAATCTTCGAGTGTCCCACCGTCCGGTTCAGACTTGCATCAATCACCCGACAAGTCCACCATGTGGTCAACCCGAGACCTAGACAACAGTCTTGACGGCACACTCATCTCCTCGTCCATGCTAAAGTCAGCACCCTCATTCTCTTCCCCATCAGGCATGTGCGGTCGCCCTTGCAAACCAGCCGACACCTGCTACGCTTTCTGGGCCGGTGCATCCTTGCAACTACTTGGACAAGGTCGCGCCAACGCCCTTCATGATCCGGCAGCTTTGCGCTCTTACCTTCTGACGTTGACCCAGCACCCTGTCATGGGCGGTTTCAGCAAGTTCCCCGGCGACAAATGGGCCGACTTATATCACAGCTACTTGGGATTGGCGGCTCTTAGTTTGGCGTCGACACAAGAGGAGAGGGAGGAAGATGGTGTGAAGGAGTTGGATGCGGGTATGTGCGTGTCTGTGGACGCACGCAGTCGGCTGGAGGGGATATGGATGGGGATGCAGGAATAGCAAGTCACGAGCGGATGGAATGTCGTGGCGATGTTAGCCATGTGTCCAATGGTGTAGGCTTCTCCATCTCGCTTTTGTCACTCATTTCGATGACAACAATAAGACCTGTCTTTCACGTCACTAGCCATCTGTGTCTTTTGGAACAATTATGGTCCAGACTTATGTGGCTTCACCGACAATCTCGCGTCGTGGCTGGCGGATTGAGGATAAGGTTGAAGTATATCGTCGCATTCGTTGTGGATTAGGATATTGACGTGACGACGCACCGGCATAGTAATATCTGCCAGCATCCATGCCGTCACAATTCACCGCTTATGAATGGCCGACCAACATGCCCGATTTATTTCCTCCCATCAAGAACAACGAAATAGCCCCAACCCTAACCCTACACCACTTTGGCTCGCCCCACCGACACGCGACGCGTCCAACTCAATTCACCGCTCGATGTTCGCGAGCATACAACAGGAATACGACTGAACACCGGCAAAGATGGTCACGAACGGCATGGGCGACGATACCCTGCTCTCACAGCCTTCGTACGCATGACACATCCCCAGCACAAAGCCAATGCTAACCATCCACCACAGAGACCATGAACCCAGCAGCCTCAACCGCACGCCCTCACATTACAACCCTCTATCGAACTTCGCCCTGCCCAAAGGCGAGAACAGGCACTACCAACAGCAGTTCGCCGACATGTACTTCGCGCGCCTGGCGCAGCTCAAACCCGCCGCCGACGCCATTGCAGCCGAGTCCTTTGGCGGCTTCGAGATTGCTGGCGAGACTGCCACACGGGTGGACAGAGTGTTGGACGTGCGGCAGGGAGAGTTATGCTGGGTCACCGGAACCGTGTACATGGAGTTGCCGCTGAAGCCGAACATTCTGGACGATATCGGCAAGGATCACTGGATTGCTGCGCCGCCGCCTAGAGTCAAGTTTTTGAGCCCGGGAGGAGGTGATCAGACGATGTTGGAGGATGAGTCGGGGCGTTTGAGGTTGGTGGTGAGTACGCTGAAGGATATAATACTGGTTACTGGCGCTATTGTCTCCGTGTTGGGGACTGAGAACGCAGATGGAGATTTCGAGGTCCTGGATATAAGAGTGCCAGACCTGCCGGAGCAACCAAAGAGATGGGCGAGAGATGGAGGAGAGGCAGCAGGGGGTGGGAAGAAAGCAACGAAGAGGGAGAAAGCTGGAAAGGTGGCCATTGTCTCTGGTCTTCGAATGTCGGGCGAGGATGGGGACACGTTGGATCTGGACTTACTGGCAGAATACTTGCTTGGTGAAGCAGCATCCCAAGACGAGCAAGAAGAAACGGCAACAATCTCACGCCTCATCATCGCCGGCAACTCAGTCAACGCCTCGCCTATACCCAACCATGACGAGCTGGCAGCCAAAAAGACGAAGAAATACGGCTACGACAGCGCCACTTACAACCCGGTACCGACCGACCGATTCGACGCATGGCTCGCAACACTACTGCCCTCATTACCAATCACTCTCCTCCCCGGCGACGCAGATCCAACCTCCATTGCCCTCCCTCAACCACCCATCCACCAAGCAATGTTCCCTCACGCACGAGCGTACATGGAGCTCCCCACATCCGGCCTCATCGGCAGCTTCGACTCCGCCACCAACCCGTACGAATTCGACCTCGACGGCTGGCGTTTCGTCGGCACGGGCGGCCAGACTGTAGACGACGTCTTCAGATACGTCCCAGGCGACGACAGGCTCGAGATGATGGAAGCAATGCTGCGCTGGCGATTGTTGGCTCCCACAGCACCAGACACTCTGTGGTGCTACCCGTACCAAGACGGCGATGCTTTCGTCATGAAAGAATGCCCGCACGTGTTCTTCGTGGGGAATCAACCCAAGTTCGAGACCTCGTTAGTCGAGGGCCCGAGCGGGCAAGTGGTGAGGGTTGTTGCTGTTCCGGAATTCCAAAAGACGGGCGAGGTCGTCGTACTCGACCTCGAGACTCTTGAGCCGGAGCTGGTCGAGGTGGGCATCTTCGAAGGCTGAAAACAAGGACCGTGCCCAGCCTCTTATACCGAAATCATCACTGCCTTCATCTATTGACCGGCGAAATCCTCCAACGAAAGATCTCTGGAACTACCAGCGAATTAGCCCCAGTCTACATCACACATGAAGAGCCAACCACAGCCTTGACGGTGAAACCCAAGGTCGGCCGCCTCGTGACCGGGCAATTGGCAGGGCCCAGAAGCCCGAAGCTTCGACGTAACAAGTCTGACAAGATCGAAGAACGCTCGAAGCAGTGATACGTTTGTCTCACGCTTGCAGAAAACCACATGCCAACAAGACAAGACAAGACAAGACATTGCCAGCTGCCCCAGATATAGGACCTCCTTATCCGATATTACGAATGAACAACTTGAAAAATAACTACTACTCTCGATTCTCTAAACCATGACTCTGCCCGCTACAAGAGCAAGACTGTAGTCCGAAAAATCCCCCTTTCAACCCGTTCAAAAGGTGTTTGTCTAGACACTTCTTCGACCCCCATGGATATTATAGAGTTCATCGCCTTCTGATCCGCAAGTTGGCCCCCATCCGAGCAAGTTAATCAAAGCCGTATCTAAGATCTTCGGCAATAACAACCTATCCACCAACGCAATGCCACATCCCACACCATCTGCCATTCCCATCATCAAAGGCGATGCAGGAAAAATCCGCAGCCAAGCAAGTGAAATGGGCATATGTGGCCACCTTTCACGGTTCACGCTGTCATTATTTCTTGATACCATCCATACCCGCGGTTCGATTGTTCCAGGTCATTAATATTGAATCTTCGAAGTCTCGGCATCGTTCCATTATTTCCACATGCACATTTTGCACTCTTCGGTAAGTTAAGCAGCAAAAGACCAGACCAGACCAGCCAGCTAGCCCTACATACAGTACCCAACTGTCCTGTGTGGACTTTGTGTATAACCGTCGGAAATAACAAAGCTCGACTTCGAATTGATTTTGGAATACAGTACCTAGTAATCCTCCAAGCACGCGCAGACGAAGGTAAGTAAGTAGGTAATTAGTAAGGTAGTGTAGCATGTACATGCATGGAATGGATTGTTGATAATTCTGGTCGGGAGGCTCGAAAGTCTTTCTTGTATGCTGTGAAAAGTAACAAGGCGCCGTACATTTCTCTTGCGAGCAGCTTGATAGATAGATTCGACTTGAATTTGATAGTATTCAGGGAGTCTGATTCTTGATTGGGTCATGAATGAATAATTCAAGAGTTACAATAATAAGTATCCCAAAAGAAAAAACGGACCCAAGCCCTCTCTTTCTTTCTTCTGACAATCTGGCACACACAAAACATGCTCCTCCAAAAGAGCAAAAAACAACAACAACAACAACAACAACAACAGAACCCTACCCCCTCCTCGGCAAAAACACTAAATCCAACCGCCCCGGATCAACAGTAAAGTGATCCTTAGTCTGCGTCAGAATCCTCTCCCCATCCTAGCCCGGCGCGAAAGCCACGTCAAACTCGAGCAGGATCCTCGCCGTCAGCGTGCGGATCTGCATGTACGCCAGGTTCTTGCCGATGCAGCCAAAGGGGCCCATGGAGAAGGGCGCGAAGGCGTCTTTGTGCTTGATCAGCTCGGGTTGCGAGTTCCAGCGCGTGGGGAGGAAGGAGGTTGCGTGGGGGTAGATGCGGTTGTCTGTTGGGAGGATGGGGCTGTTAGTTGGAGGGATCTTTTGGGGGTTTTTCTTTTTCTTTTTCTTTTTTCAGAGAAGGATGGGGTCTGGTACTCACCTCTACCCATGACGTATTGTGGCATCCAGAAGTTGGTGCCGCCGGGGATGAAGGTCTCGCCGATTTGCATTCCCTCCTTGGGCGTGACTCGTTGCAGACCAGAGGGGACCGGAGGGTGGAGGCGGAGGGCTTCGTTGATCGCGCCATTGAGATGCGGCAGGTTCTTGATGTCCTTGTCGCTCCAGTCGCCGGTCGTGACGGGGCGGAGCTCCTCCCGGATCTTCTCCACTACCGCGGGTTCCTGGGCGAGGTGGTAGAACAGGAAGGTCAGCGAGGCCGCCGTGGTGTCGCTGCCCGCGACGATGATCAGACGTGCGTCGGCTTGCAGGGTGGGATCGTCTTCGGGATGCGGGATTTCGGTGAAGGCTTTGAGCAGCCAGCCCATGATGTCGCCCGTCGCCCCTGAGCCTTTCTTGCCGTCGTTCTGGACGCGCCACGCCAACTCGTCGCAGCAGAATTTGACGAATTTGTGGTAGCCTTCGGCTAGGCCGGGGATGTCTTTGAGGATTCGGAAGAACCACATTGGCATGAAGAGGCCAAGCGGTGCCATTCCTTCGCTCAAGAGTTGGAGAGCCCAGTGCTTCTCCCCAGAGTCGAGCATGCCGTAATCTTTGCCGAAAGCCAGACGGCCCATCGTATCGAAGCTGTAGAGGTTGAACCACTTCGTTACGTTGACGGGTCCGCTCTTGAACTCCCGAAGACGCGTCATGACCTTATCGTTGAAGTGATCGAGTGTTCCCTCGTATTCCCGGAGAGCCTTATCCGAGAAAGCAGGAGCCCAGACTCGACGGCGCTGGTCGTGCAGCTTCTTGTTTCGCGTGGTGTGCACAGAATCACGCGGCGAGTCACCGTCGTACCAAGGGCTTTTGGAAGCTTTGGCACCGATTCCGTACGTTATCTGCATGCCGTCTGGATCGACGATGCTGAGATCGTGGGAGCCAATGCGTACGATATCGCCATGCTTGTCGTGGAGTGCCTTGAGCTTCTGGTAACCGTCGGCCTTGGCGAGTTGTGCAGACCAGGCAACGTTGCCCAAGCGTGTCCAGTAAGGGCCAGGGAAACGGTTCAGAGGGTTAAGGAAGAGGCGGTATACGACCAGACTGGTATACAAGCCACCAAGGATGGTGAACACAAGAGAAACAGCCGTTGTGAAAGCCTCGCCCAAGGGATAGTCGTATACTCTGGACAAGACCAGCGTTCCAGTCGGAGCCGAGAGGAGGGTCGTGAAGATGTATCCCCAGCCATAGAAGTGATGTTCACGCCCGTTGAACCAGAAGGCATGTAGTGCCACACCAGAGGCAAATGCCAGAGCATGGAGCGCTGGAGTCGCCATACTGTACCGTGAAGTCGCTATGCTGTGTTGGTGAGTAGAGAAAGAGGGAGATCCTCCAGCAACAAAACCTGAGGAATGCAATACATGTTATACCCGGGCAATACTACTGTACCCAAATCATGCCCATAATAACGTGGGCCACTATTCCCCCGCACGAATCGTGTCCGCGGTTAGGGATCTGGCCAAAGGTTCGGAGAATAGACTCTGAAGCTACTGTACTGTACAGCTCTCGTGTGCACCCCGGACCACAGGGATCGCAGACCCACGCCAAGTTTGAGTGCCATTTAGACAATGCACGGTCAGACAGGAATAACGAGCTGGGCCATAGCCGGGTCTTGCCATGTTCGAGGGAGAACATCAAAATTCGAGATCTGAGGGTGTCTGTCCCGCGCCGTTGAGATTTTGCTGACTCGCGGACGAGTCCGATTGACTATGTCCCGTGGTGATGTTTCATGGTAGTCGGTAGTTGTACTCGACGGCGAAAAGACGAGCAAAGTGGGTGGAAGTCGTGCTTCCAAGCCTGAAGAAGCGAGAAGGAAGCGGATGCCATGCATAGGCGCCCGAGGGCGACCCAGCCCTATCTTATGTAAGATTGCCGAGATATACAAGGCGTACTGTAGCTGTGGAAGTTGTTTGGAGTCACAGGAGGGTAGAGGATGCCTGGAAAGTGGACACATCACGGTGAAGAGGTACACGTACATTAGCCTACAGCGGCAAAGGCATAGGCTACGGAAGAGGAGCATCAAGTGAGAGGCTGAGCCGACGTGGTCAGCATACAGTAGTGAGGTACTAGACGAGGTAGTAGTCCAGCGAATGGCTCTTCATTCATTACTAAAACGTATCCACTGCACGCATGAGTGCATACACCCGGGACAACAAATCTCAGCGCACACCACACCAACAAACACATCACATCACATCACAACCAAGGCAAAAACAAAAAGAAAAATGTCCTCTCGACTTTAGTCCGCACGTCTAAGCTCACGAGCGCGCAGGTCTGAAGAGCCGGAGGTTAAGCCGTCAACACACACAAGCGCGAGCCACAACAAGTCCCAAAGACCACCAGCCTTCCCACCCAAGACGAGAAAACCAGCAGCAGAAGGGAAAAGAGAGCTCGCAGCCTGTCGTGTATGGGCCGGATGATATCGCGCAAACCCAGCCCGGAGGCTGGATGCTAGTGACCTCACCGCAGTGTGTTGGTTCCCCTGGTTCCTCGTGAAAGGGACGTCGGAGGGGATGCTGCGGTGGGCGTGTAATCTGTTCGCTGCGCTTTTTGTTTGTTGTCGTGGGAAGGGAGGGAGGTTGTGGGGGGTGGGACTTTTATAGGAGAGACGAAAGAGAGCGCGCGCGCGCGCCAAGACTTTGACACTCACTTCACTTCCTGATCTCAGGTCTTCAATTCACGGATGGGAGTTCCAACGTTATCAAAAGCTGGCTGGGCTTGGTGGTGAACGCATTCACAGGTTACAAGGTTCGCGTATACATACAAGCAGTGAACAATAATCGTCGTCGTCAATGCCTGGCTCCGTTGACTGAGCCATTGGGCTGCTGCCGCTGCTGTGGTGGAGGCGTCGCCTTGCCGTTGGGCAGGGCCTGTTGTTGTACCACGGGCGGTGGAGGCGGCGGTGCAGGCCCAAATATCTTTGCCTGCTGTTGTTGCTGCTGCTGCTGTTGCTGTGGATGATGTTGTTGGACGTCAATGCCCTCCTCCTCGGTGTCTTCCTCGTACTCGCCCTCCTCGTCTTCGTCGTACTCT
>Ga0265798_10006964_pt1 | contig 14737 bp, 8 predicted proteins | sample P3T30metagenome_FD_192430 | JGI IMG/M metagenome (GOLD analysis project Ga0265798, IMG submission 192430) | Plant litter microbial communities from East Loma Ridge, Irvine, California - P3 T30 | ecosystem: Environmental > Terrestrial > Plant litter > Unclassified | place: USA: California... | reverse complement strand
GCTTTATCATTAGCGGTTATAGCTAAGGTTGCTGCGGTAACTGTAAGTGTTGCCGGTGTATAATTAAAAGTGTAGTTGGCTGATACTGCGCCCGTAAAATTAATAGGATAAGTACCCACCCCTGAGTTTAAAGTAGCTGTTGTGCTGCCGGTAGGTTGAGTAGTCACAGCAGCTGAATTATCTCCGTTCACAAAGCCGTTTACAGTATAAGTAAAGGCCGGGTTGGCGGTGCCATATACCTTGCTTTTATTTTCTGCGGCAATAGTAAGCTGCGCTTTGTCAATAGTTAATGTACCGTTTGCATAAGCGAAATTGTAGTTAGTCGCCGCACCACCTGTTGGTACAATAGAATAAGTGCCCACACCACTGGCCGTTGTAGCAGTTGTTGCAGCGGTGGCTTGCGTAGTTATTACTGCTGAGGTCTCTCCATTTGCAAAACCGCTATAGCTTACCGTTAATGCCGGATTAGCTGCACCGTACATTTTGTTCTTGTTATCAGCAGTGGCGGTAAGCAACGCTTTATTAACCGTTAATACACCGTTATTGTAAACGAAAGCATAGTTGGCAGACGCTGCGCCCGACGGTATAATAGCGTAAGTATTGACCACACTTGTTACTGTTGCGGTTGTAGTGGCGGTAGGTGCTGTAGTTAAATTGCTGGCATTATCACCGGCTGCAAAACCGCTATAGCTGAAATCAAATGCAGGGTTGGCAGCACCGTAAGCACGTGTTTTGTTATTGGCCGTTATAGTTAAAGTAGCCTGGGTAATTGTTAATGTGGCTGGTGTATAGTTAAAAGTGTAGTTTGCTGCAGCTGCACCTGAGAAGGTGATAGGATAATTACCCACAACAGAATTTGTAGTAGCGGTTGTTGTTCCGGCAGGCTGCGTTGTTAACACGGCCGCTGTTTGCCCGTTTACAAAACCGGTGTATGCTGGTGTAAACGTTGGATTAGCCGCACCGTAAGCACGTGTGGCATTCTGAGCAGCAATGGTTAACGGTGCTTTGTTAATGGTTAAAGTACCATTTTGATAGATCAGGTCGTAACTATCGTTTAAAGTGCGGCCTCCTGCCGGTGTAATGGTGTAAGTGCCCGCGTTGCTTGAAGCATCGGCATTAACATTTGCTACCGGTGTGGTAGTAATTACAGATTCGTCATCTCCGTTAAGAAAACCTGAATAGGTCAATGTCAATGCAGGATTGGCATCACCGTAAGTTTTATCTTTATTATCGGCTTTAACAAAAAGCTGTGCTTTAGTTATGGTAAATGTTCCCGGTGTATAAGTAAGCGTATAATTGCTGCTTACCCCGCCCGATGGTGTAATAGCATAAGTTCCTTGCGGTGAGGTACTGGTTGCAGGCGTCGTAAGCGTTGGCGATGTGCTGAATGCACTGGTTGCATCATCGCCATTTACTAAACCGGTATAAATAGCCGTAAAAGCCGGATTAGCTACGCCATACCCACGGGTTGCATCATTAGCTTTAACATTTAAGCTGGCTGGAGTTACCGTTAGGGTCGAATTAACAATACGGAAAGTATAGTTATCGGCTGTACCGCCGGTTCCGGTAATAGGGTAAGTACCAACAGCCGAATTGGCATCAACCGTGGTAAGTGCAGGCCCCGTGGTTATGCTGGCTTGGGTATCGCCGTTTACAAAACCGGTATATGTGGCGGTAAGTTCGGGATTAAGTTGACCATAAATTTTAGTTTTAGCATCGATAGTAGCAGTTAACTGTACTTTGTTAACTGTAAGCCGGCCGGCAACATACTGAAATGTATAATTATCAGCAGCACCACCTGTAACAGTAATCGGATAATTTCCTGCAGGCGATGTTTGGTCGGCAGTAGTAACAGGCGTTTGAGGCTGTTCAGTAAGGTTAGAGGCGTTGTCACCATTTACAAAACCTGCAAAAGTATAAGTTAATGCCGGATTAGGCTGGCCGTATGCTTTAGTTTTGTTACCTGCAATAACACGTAATACGGCCTTATTCACGGTAAGCACACCGTTCACAAAAGCGATGTTATAATTATCTGCTGTGACTGTTCCACTTATTTCAATAGGGTAAGTATCCGGCAAAGATGCAGGAGTGGCAGAGGTGCTGATATCAGGAGTTCCTGTTAATATCCCCGGAGCACGATCGCCGTTTACTAAACCTGAATAAGTTACTGTAAACGCAGGATTTGCAGCACCATAAGCTTTTATTTTATTAGATGCTGTGATAGTGAGCGTACGTTTCTCAATGGTAAGCGTACCTGTTTGATAAATAATATTATAATTTAAACTCGCTGCTCCGGATGGCGTAATAGTATAATTACCAATATCGGAACTTGCTGTTACCGGGGCTGTACCTGTTGGTTTACGGGTTAAAACACTATCTGTATCATTATCAACAAAACCTGTATAGGTAAAAGTGAAAGCAGGTACTGTAGCTCCGTAAGATCTGGTAATATCGTTGGCTTTGATAATTAAATCTGCCTTGGTAACGGTAAGCGTACTGTTTACAAATGTAATGGCATAATTAAGCGCTGCGGCACTTTTTATGGTGATCGGATAAACGCCTACTACCGACGTTGCTGTTGCTGTTGTAGATATAACAGGCATAGCCGTGAGATCAGTTTCGGTATCACCATTCACAAACCCGTCATAAGTATAAGTAAGCGGCGGGTTAGCAGATTTATAAGTTTTACTTTTCGCATCAGCAATAATCCTTAATGGCGCTTTACTAACAGTTAATTTGCCTGCGGCATAAGTGATACTATAATTGTTTGAAGTGGCCCCGCTTAAGGTGATAGGGTAGCTTCCAACAGGCGAGTCTGTTTGAGCTGTGGTTGTAATTACCGGGGGCGTTGTCAAATTAGCTTCTGTTTCGTTTAACACAAAGCCGGTATAAGTGTAGGTTAATGCAGGATTTGCCTGGCCGTAAACTTTAGTAAGGCTGGTGGCTGTTACTTTAAGGGCAGCTTTAGATACATTTAAAGATCCCTGCGTATAAGTAATATTATAATTATCGGCACTGGCGCCACTTACTATAATAGGGTATGCACTAACCGGCGACGTAGCCGTTGCCGTGGTAGTAATCTCAACGGGGCTGGTAAACACGCTGCTGGTTTGCCCTAAAACATAGCCGGTAACCGTATAGGTTAGTGCCGGTACGTCCGCCCCATAAACTTTGTTTTTATTGGTTGCTGCAACTCTCAAGGTTCCGCGGGTAATAGTAAATGTTCCATCTACCTGAGTAATTGCGTAGTTACTGGCGGTAGCACCGCTAACACTAATAGCATAGGTGCCAGGTACTGTTTTTATATCTACTGTGGTATTTACGGTTGCCGGCGTAGTTAAAACACTTGCATTTTGATTGTTTTTAAAACCAGCATAAGTTACGGTCAAAGCCGGGTTGGCAGCGCCATAAGCTTTCGTTTTATTTGCTGCTGTTATAGTAAGCGGAGCTTGGGTTACCGTAATGGTAGCGCCGGTTTCATAAGTTAAGTTGTAATAGGTTGATGTTCCCTGAGAAAGAGTGATAGGATAGTTACCAACATCTGATCTGATGGCAGCAGTAGTACTGGCCACCGGGCGTAAACTTAGCTTAGTTGGCGTATCGCTGTATTTAAATCCATCATATATAACGGTTAAGGCAGCGTTATTTACACCATAAACGCGGGTTTGGCTGTTTACTTTAACTATAAGGTTGGCTTTGCTAATCACAACCTGCTGACTTTCCCTTGGGGCTGCATTATAAGTCGCGTTGCCGGCTTGTGAGGCTGTAATGGCAAATGTACCAGGTGCAAGTATGTGAACCAATCCTGTCGAAATGTTTACGGTTGCTATTGCCGTATTGCTACTCCTATACTCAACAGGTAAGCCCGATGATGCAGATGCAGAAACGGTGAAATCAGCATCGCCGTAGGTACGGGGAGCAATAGGATTAAAAGTGATTGTTTGATCAATTGCCGCATTGCGGTTTATTGCTTCCTCTTTGTCTAATTTATCTGCATATGCAATGGGAGTTGCCGTGCTGATAAATAAAATTAATATCAAAATCTTGTAACAATAGGAGAACAATTGCGTAAAAGTATTTTTCATACAGTTGGTTTATAATAAGGCTGCGCTGCTTGCTTAGGCAACAAGGCTAAATAGTTGTAAATAAAGTTGCTCCGATAAAAATTTATCAGGTTTTCTATTTGTATATTAAATAATCGGTAAAAACGATGCCGTCAAGAAGACAATATTATTTATATTGCTTTTTTAATGGTCAAATTTGTTATTGTATTAATTTTCAGGAAAGTTAGATATTGTCTTACAGTTAATTAGGGAGAATAACAACCTAAAAGAACCGTTAAAACACGGGGCTAACTTATAGCAAATACTTATTGCATAAGCTATTATTGTAAAAGAGTCTTATTACGCTTATATGTCGTAATTGAGATTACAATAACAAGAAAATGTAGAATGGTAGATGTTTATAATATTAAATAAGCTCAAATCTTATTTAATAATTGGTTTTAGTCGGGATGGCAGGATTTGAACCTACGACCTCCAGCACCCCATGCTGGCGCGATACCGTCTTTATTGTTAGTAATTGAGTTAATTTAAGCTGTATTTGCTTACCAATCTGTTTCACGAGGTCAACGTTAAGGTAAACAAGCAATCAAATATATAGATTGTCTCCTAATTCTTTAAATCATATGAAGCATTAGATGATTAGCAAACACTCAGGCTAGGGCTAAATTTCGCGCAAGGAGGAACGGAATAAATGATGGGCTGTGAGTTAGAATAGTGTTTATGCCGGAAATTCCTTGTGGCATACTTAGGCCGTTGCCTAACTTTGCTGTAATCGTCAATGCATCCCACCTTTTCTTCTTGTATTAACTAACCATCGAGACGTTAAATAAACGTTCAATCCAGCAGTTGTATAACCTATTAAATGAAATCAAATATAAAGCGCTCAGGGGGCTTCAAAAATCTCGAATCATAAGCGCTAAATGCTCATTAAGTTTAATCATATACCAAGAAATTCCTTTAAAAGGTTGTTTAATCTTGAATTAAGCACTAATTGTCAGTTAACTTAGACCCCTTACTTAACAACTTAATAATTTGATCTTTGTCTTCAATGGTTCTTTCTAAAAGCTTTATCTGCTTGCTTAAATGCAATGCGTCAGCGCTAGATACTTTGCCAGCTGGTATACTTATCACGGGCTCTGGCTTCAACTGTTCCTCGGCTAACATTACGATATCTTCAAAGAATGACGCGATAGGAAGATTAAGTGTGTCAGCGATACTTTGAAGTGTTTTAACCTTTATACTACCGGTTGAAATCATTTTATAGAAGCCTGCTTCTGTCATAGAGATGCTAGTGCAAAGCTCAAGTATAGTTAGCCGTTGCTTACGTGCCTCAATTCTTATTTTAGCTTCAATTTTTTTTGTAATGCTCATATAGTGAAGTTGAGTACTAAGACTCTCAATTTACAATAGTAGGAAAATAACGTTTAAGGGGAACTATAATCTTGAATTGGGCGAGTTTCAAGTTGAATCCTTACTTGGAAGTGCTAATTATCTCAGTTGGATTTCCTTGGTTAACTTATAAAGAATCAGTCTGACTCTTGTTTACCTTTTTACAAGGTAAGGAGTGAGATTAACGCTTACCATCATTAGAATAAGCAAGTACCATCATCCTTCTTGTCAAACAAATCGCCTGACTTGTTACTTGCTTGGGTAGACATTTGTCAGTAGTTGCCGTTCCGTCAATGCTAAACCCCTTGCATTGCTCCCCTCACATATTCCTTTTGATAAAACCTATCGTGTTTCAGGCAAGCGAAGATTCGTAGAATAATCTTGTTCCTTATGGCATTTAACACGGCCATCTTGGGCTTACCTTCCTCCTGTGTCTTTCGTACATAATACGCTCTTAGTTCTGATTCCTTTGAAACTGATGCCATAGCACATATGTGCAGCAGCGCCTTGATCTTCTTGTTAGCTAAATGAGATATCTTTGCTTTGCCCTGTACAGTCCCAGATTCGTTTCTAAACGGAGCAATTCCTGCATAAGAAGCAAATTTCTTTGCATCTGTTATGTCACTATATTCGTTCGTTGCAATGATGATCTGTACTGCTGTAACAGTCCCGACATACGGAACCGATGTAATGATCGCAAATAGTCGTCTGACGTGTTCGTCTGACTGAATAGTTCCTATTATCGCTTGCTCTACCTTCAAGATATCGTTCTTAAGCGACGACAAACTGTCTTGGCAAAGTTCAGCATCACGTTTTACAAGCACAGCGCTTAAAAAGCCGCCCTCTTCATCCAAAGGAACCTTCATTGAGTTATAAAGCCTAAGTAGCCGATTACGTAACGTTGAGAGATGAGCCAATTCATCAATTATTTGTCTACGCTGTTCCCACAACCTCAACTCGCCCTTCGTTTTGTAAAGGTAGTTGGCAATCCTAATCGCATCCAACTTATCGTACTTGCCGCGTATCTTCCCTAACGAGTTCTTGATATGGACTGCATCCTCGATCACGATATGAGCTTTTGCTCGTTTCAATTTGTCTAAGAGGTGACTCGTATAGATGCCTGTTTGTTCCAACCCAAAGACCGTTTTGCCTAACTTGAGGCCTTCAGTCGCTTTAATATCTTTGATGAACTGAGAAATCTCCAAAGGAGAGTTAGGTATGACTTTGTGATGAAGCATCTTTTTTCCAAACATCAACACGCAGTCAAGTTTGTCGCGAGAAACATCAATGCCAACAAAGTAAGTAAATGCCTTCTGTTGTTTGAGAGTTGCCATTCCACGTATTGCTTATATTGACAAATAGCAAAGCAGGTTTAGGCTGGGATTCGTATCTACATTTAGGTCTTTAATCCTGGTGCCGACGGTAAAGCGCCCAGCCTTAGAACAAACGACTTCATTAGCGATTGCTCTTGCATCTTCGAATAGGTCTTTATACCTGGATCATGGAGTAAGTCTGCAAATGCTAACACGAGTTGCTTGTTCTGCTTAACCTGCTTGCATTGATTGACTTCGTGCTTGAACGCTCGAATCAGTCAACTAAATCAAATGTAAGAAAGCGGTAGGGTCAAAGCAAGTATTTTAAAGCTGCTAGACACGGCATCATACATCGACAATCACCTTTGTAAGTTACATTACAAGGAAACCTTGGTAATAGCGGTACGAATAACATCTATAGGAGATTTACTTGAAAGCAAAACGCCAAACTGACAAGCCTGGCATTTGATTACTTAAATCGCCGAACTAAGGACTGATAATGATTGAACTGCGCCACGAAGTGTTCAGCCTTCGTAGCATCACTTATATAGTACATCTCATTTACACCTGATGCCGTTTTAAAGTGCAGTGAGCCATATAGAACAACGGGAATCTTGTAATTGGATACAAAACGCTTGTCGGGACTTCCATCCTTGTTTACCCGGTACCAAGTTTCACCAACAATTGTAGAATCAGCAGGAATGTCTTTCTGCTCTTCTAAGAACCGTGTCTTTTCGAACATGATATATAAGTCTGAATAGTCAATTAAGGCAATCTCATGTTATATAAAAAGCAAATGTTATAATAGTCTGTTCAAAAGAAACTACCCTGACACAATTAATTGTTGCAATTACCTTACAGGTTCAAACGGCCCGTCTTCCCTGTGTTGAACTAATTTGTACTATTCTCCAGGTTGTCTATCAATTCTATACTATTCGAATTGCGAATACACTGTATTCGTATTGCGACGCAGTGCGTTCGCAATGTCTAACTTTGCATTATTGGGCTTGTGGTCAGTAATTAGATCCACTTTGAACAAGCTTATGAATGAATTACATTTAGTTCTTAGCGACCTCTATAACGCAAGAACGCCAAGCTATAAAGCCTGGCGTTTGTATGTTTGAGCTGATAGAATGCTTATGGCTTTACATATACTTTGTTACCGTTACTGTTTATATAATACTGTCCGCCACGAGGGCCTGTTTGAATAGCAGGGCTTGAGTATGACGGTGTGGAATATGTTGGAGTTGTTGTACGCGTTGGTGTGGAATATAAAGAATTGGTAGTAGCTGATCTATTGTCCGGCTGTATATATCCTGGCTGCGATGTGTATGGGTTTATATTCGGCTTAGTAGAAAAGTTGTCCCTGTTGGTATTGTTAGGAGTTGTTTTGTAATAACCCTGAACATAGGTTCCATCAGCCTTTGTGTAACCTTGTACATACGTTTGTGAAGAATTAATTTGAGCCTGGGCATTGAAAGCAAAGGCAAATAAGCCTACAGTAACTAAAAGCATTAAACGGATATGTTGCATGATTATGATTTGAAGTGAGATGTAAAGATAGTGGTTATCTATCCGCTTCTGCAACGCATTGATAAATAAGATGTAAACACCTGCATTGGCTATTCTATTAACTCTTATATTGCGCTATCAATTAGCCCATCACAATGAGAAGATTTCTTTACCTACTGTTAGTAGTAGTGCTTAGTTTTGGCTTCAACCAGCCTTCCATAGCTCAAAAGAAACATGCGAAGTACGTCAGGAAGCCCGTACAAGAAGGAAGCAATAGTATACGTCACTCGAACAGGGAACAAGTACAATGAAGAGTATTGTACCTACCTACATCAAAGCTCAATTCCCACGAAGAAAGGTGATGCTCAATCAAGCGGCTATATAGCTTGTAGTAGATGTAATCCTTAAATAATTAGGAGTTCTATAACCTAGCATCAACTACATAGGTATTGTTAAATTATATCGCTTTGCCTGTGCTGCGACACTTGCTATAAAATGTCTCTCTTATAGCCCCCCTTTTACCAACTGTCGCAAATAGTGAACCTAATCCAGCATAACGTTTCACCTTTTAAACGAATAGACAAGCGTTAGACTACCTTTTTACAAGTTAAAGAAGGTAAACAACCTTTTAAAGAAAGAGTAAGGCATTAAGTTAAGAGAAAGTTAATTAGAAATACTCTTGCATGCTACAGCAGCTATGAGCGTAACTTTGCAGAATAATTCTATTCTCACTCTTCCTCCTAATTCAACTTAAGTGAGTTTTATTCTTTTATAGGGGTTGATAAAAACCTGAATTAGAAAACTCAACTCACCATCCTCAGCTTTCAACTCAGAAAAAGCAAGATTTTATGTTTTATAAAGGGTGTTTAAAAGCTGAATTAGGATTTTGGGGTTTTGGTTAAGCTCTCCTTCAATGGCCATACCGGCTACCAGGTTAGGGGAGATGGTAACACTGCTGCAATCATTAACTGCACCTGTAAAATATGAAACCCCGCTTACCTTCGAAGATCTGAAACAGGATTATGGGTATGTGCTCTATCGTACCCAAATGGATGGCGGCAAAAGCGGAATGTTTAAGCTGCAACAACTTCGCGATTATGCTATTGTTATGATCAACGGTAAAACTGTGGCAACACTTGACCGCCGCTTAAAGCAGGATAGTATGCAGCTTAGCCTTCCGCAAGGCCGGGTAACGGTAGACATCCTGGTAGAAAACATGGGCCGTATAAACTTTGGCAAATACCTGCTTCAAAATAAAAAAGGAATTACCCAACGTGTTTTGTTCGATAATATCGAAGTGAAGAACTGGCAAATGTTCAGTCTGCCGTTTAGCAGCACCCAAGCATTCAAGTTTAAGGCTGGTGCTCAAACTGCGGGTAACGCACCGGTATTACGTAAAGGCACGTTTACCTTAAACACCATTGCCGATACTTATTTAGATATGCGTGCATGGGGTAAAGGAGTGGTTTGGGTAAACGGTCATAATCTGGGTAAATACTGGAGCATTGGCCCACAGCAAACCTTGTACCTGCCGGCAGAGTGGCTAAAAAAAGGTGCCAATAACATAGTTGTATTAGAATTACTTAAGCCACAGCAAACGGTTATTAGCGGTTTGAAAAAGCCTATATTAGATCAATTACAGTAACAGATTTGTGTGTATAGAATCATCAACTAATAATAGGTGTATTAAGTCGTTTATCAAGAGCTTATTTAGGTTTAATGTCTTAATTAGCCATTTTTATTGATTCATTCAAATTGTCTCCATGAACACTAATGCCATTTTTATATAGAATGGCATTTAGTGTGATTTCCGAGTGGTAGGTACAAAACCTATCCACAAATATCTTACAGTAAAAAGTAATATTCTTAGTCACCAATATTAGAAATATAACATTTATAACGATGCTATTAAAAGGTTCGATAAAGAATGGAGTGGCTTTCATTTAAATATGTTTAGTAATATAGGAACTCTCCTAAGTGACGGCAGGCCTTTAATGAAAGACGCTTGTTTGTTGCTTCATTATTTTTTTAATTAATAGTTATGCTTTAATTATTAACTATTTAAAATCAAGCTTAATTATTATTAAGATGCACTATTTAGGCTGAGCTCATGATTTGAAGAATTTATTTTATATATGTTTGTGAATATCAATGCTAATTACATTCATATACTCCAATTATATTAGCTAATATCTTTTTAGTTCAATGAACGATAGTTTAAGTATATTCTTGCCTTTTTATAATGATGCAGGAACTGTGGAATTAATGATTACTCATGCGTATCAATATGGTCAGAAACTTACCTCCGAATTAGAGGTGATTGCCGTTACTGATGGCAGTACCGACCATACTTTAACAGAACTTACAAGATTACAAAGCATTTATCCCCAGCTCAAGATTGTAAATCATGAAAGTAATAAAGGCTATGGTGGAGCGCTTATTTCCGGCATCAAAAACAGCACAAAAAGCTGGGTGTTCTACACCGATGGCGATGCACAATATCACCTTGATGAACTAGAACTGCTTTGGCATGTTAAGAACGATTGTGATGTAGTAAATGGCTATAAGTTGTCAAGATCCGACGGGGTATTTCGTAAATACATTGGCTTGCTATATTCTTGGATGATTCAAAAAGTATTTAAAACGCCAATCTCAGACATCGATTGTGATTACCGCCTGATGAAAGGCGACATGTTACGTTCATTAGTGTTAACATGTACCAGCGGCGCTATAACTGTAGAACTTATTAAAAAGCTTTATTTAATAAACGCAAATTTTAAAGAGGTTGGCGTACACCACTACAGTCGCGTTTATGGACAATCGGCCTTTTTTAAATCGGCCAATATTGCCAAAACAATTTATGATGAGTATAAATTACTTCAAGAATTTAATAGCTCACCTAAAAAGTCTTATGAGCGGTATACTAATTAAGAAACCTTTCATAGCTGGATTATTGAAATTTTTAGAAACACGTCTTATAATCCTCTTTATAGGAGCGCTTTGCTTCGCAATTTTCCCTCAACACGCACAGCCTTTTCATCAAAAAACTGCACAGCAAGTAATTAATTTAAAGGCAGTATGGAATAAATTTGATTCACACTGGTATCAAAAATTAGCTAACGAAGGTTACCCGCAACGCGCTTTTACAGATGAAATTCAAGAAACCTGGGGATTTATGCCCTTGTACCCACTTTTAATTAGCTTGTTGCGAGGGTTATTTGGCGGCAACTTGTTTTATACAGGTATATTTATTTCAAATGCCTGTACTTTAACGGCACTGTACATTATACATAAATTAACGCAGGAGAAATTTAATACCGGTAACGAAACAGTTAGCCTCATACTTACCTGTGCCGGTAGCTTTTACTTAAGTATAGTTTACGCTGAAGGTTTATTTATTTTGTTAACAGCGCTGGTATTTTACCTTACACACAAAAAACATTACGGGTGGGCACTTGTAATTGCCGGCCTGGCATCGGTAACCCGCATACAAGGTTGTTTGTTGTTTGTAATACCTGGTGTAGAAATTATAAAGCATAATTGGCGCACTACCTTTAAATATATACCAGCATTGTTGCTATCAGCACTGCCCATAATATTGCTGATGCTTTTGTTGAACCAAACATGTGGAGAACCGCTGGCTTTTTTGAAGATTCAACATGCATGGGGCAGTTCTGAACTGTTTCCGTTACAGGGTTTTGTTGGGTTATTGCATGGCAACAGGCTTGGCTCGTCAATCACCAATACTTTTTTTTGGATAATGATATTAGTCATTGTGATTGCCTGTTACCGCAAACTCCCTTTATCTTACGTTATATTCACTCTACTATACTTTTTGCTTTCTACAAGTAACGAGATTGTTTATGGCACTACACGCTATATGCTTGGAGTGCTACCTTTGTTTGTTGCGGTAAGCTTAAGCTCCCCGTATGTTAAACAGTTTTTTATATTTATTAATATTCTTTTTCTTGCATTAACTATTAGTGCTTTTGTAACCAGTACAGCAACCTTCATATGAACAGTTTAATGTATAAATCAGAGTATGCAAAAATGTTTAGCTCTGAAGATGAATTGTGGTGGTATACAGCGCTTAGACATACACTTAAATATTTTATAAAAAAATATGCTGTTCAAGATCCTTACATACTTGATGCGGGTTGCGGAACGGGCAAAAATATAGCATACTTAACATCATTAAACTATAAAAATATACAAGGGTTTGATTATTCGGCCGATGCCATAGCTTACTGCCAAAAGAGAGGTTTAAACCAAGTTAAGCAAGGTAATATAACAGCCATCAGCTATCCCGATAATACTTTTGATGTGGTGTATTGTATGGATGTGTTAGGTTCATTAGATGTTACCCTGGCTTTACAAGCTGCCAATGAATTGTACAGAGTTTTAAAGCCTGGCGGTATATTAATATGCCACACTGCAGCACTTGAACTTTTTCGCTCGCAACACGATAATGTGGCTAATATTAAATTACGCTATAACAAAATACAGTTTAAAGCGCTGCTGGAATCAAATAATGCAGAAGTATTAAAGCTAAGTTATCGGGTGTTTATATTATCGCCGCTGGTTTTACTCTTTAAACTTGCAAAAAGAATAACGGGCCTCTTTAAGCCAGAAGGGAAGTCTGCATCTGATCAGTTAAAATTTCCATTTGCCGTTAACTGGGTTTTATTAAAAATACAGTTATTTGAAAACTACTTATTTACCAAAATAAATCTACCTTTTGGCTCCTCTGTTTTTATTGCAGTTCGGAAAAAGAAGTAACCTTAAAAATGGTTTGAAAGTTAGTATACTTATGTTAAGATACCTGCTAAATAAAAGGTATCTGCACCTATAATCTATTAAAATGCTTTCATCACATTATGGTTTGTGTCGATCATGTGCTGATTTTTAGAAAGTTGAGCTTTATGATGAGGTGAATGAATGGTATTCATTCACTTTAGACAGTATTTGCTGCGCTCAGGGGCTTGAAACCGTTAATGGTATTGAAATAGATGGTCAATGCTGAATTTTAAGTTCCGAGAATAGCATAATCTTAATGCGGTCTCAGAATTATTGATTTATTCACGTCTTAAGCTCATTCAAAGTTTTAGTTACAGCTTTACACATTAAGCAAAAACACCGTTTTCTTGTAAAAAAAACAGCATTCCGTGTGACCCAGAGTATTCAATTTCGAACTATTTCATGGATGATTTAAAGAGATTAATTTTTCGAAAAGAAGGCCAAGACGTATGTTAGCGGTACACTTATAAAAAAAGTAATTAAACATTACCATAAGTTGTAAAAATGTGACCGGTATCAATTCCACAAATTAGGGGATTGCAGAGGCTTTCGAAATCATTTATCTTTGTAAGAAACCGACCTGCATGAAAATATTTTCTTTCTTGTTAATCAGTGTTTCATTATTACTGTTTAGCTGTAAAAAAAACAAAATTAAACCTGAACCCGAAAATCCTATTGGCAATGTTCCGCTACCCGATTCTTTGTTATATGTCAATACCGTTGATCACAGTTCAGGAACTTCTGCAGTTTACGTACTTAATGCTGCTACTGGCGCATCTATTACCAAATACGCTTACCCGATAGATGCTGGTACGACCTGGAGCTATCCGGTTGCCGGTAACAAACTGCTTTACACTCTACAAACTGATAAGATTAACGCCATTAACATGAGTACTGGTAAGTTGGTATGGACCGATGCCATTAGCAATGTTATTACTCCCATTTTGCACCAGCAAACCTTTTATGGTGTTAAACAAGAAAACACAACATTGTACCAAGCCTACGCATTAAATGCCACTCAGCAAACAAATGATTTTTTATGGAAATATAAACTGCCTGGTGCACCGTTGCAAATTAGTTACTATAATGAGGTGGTTTATGTATTAACCGATGCTACACATCTTACAGCGCTTGATGCCAAAAGCGGGGTAGCTAAATGGAGTGTTGCTGCTGCTGCACCTTTGTTGCTTAATGCCATAAACGATGGCGTATTTATAGCAGGCAACACCATTTATAACGCAGCTACAGGTACCCCGATAGGCACGGCCGGATCTGTAAACATACCGTTATATTATGGCGCAGGTACCATTGTTCGGTCGCAATTGCTTTATGCTAATCCTACCGTTTGCTTTGTTAAAACAGGCCATTACCAACCAAATTCTAATTCAGGGGTAGATTTTAATCAAGACTTTTTGAGCGTGGTAGATATTGCATCGGGCGCAGAAAAGCAGCGCGTTAAGTTTGGAGAAGGTTATGTGTTAGTGCCCAACTCCAATATGGTTATACAGGCTTGGAACGATAAGCTCATCGTTAGTCAATCCCATACTGAACCAGCCAAATTTTATGGGACTTATGCAAGCGATCGTTATGGTATCATACCGTCCAATTTGTCGTCTGACCTGATTACTTTTGAGCAGCAACAGGCGGGAAGAAGCTCCGAGT
>Ga0265798_10006962_pt1 | contig 14746 bp, 17 predicted proteins | sample P3T30metagenome_FD_192430 | JGI IMG/M metagenome (GOLD analysis project Ga0265798, IMG submission 192430) | Plant litter microbial communities from East Loma Ridge, Irvine, California - P3 T30 | ecosystem: Environmental > Terrestrial > Plant litter > Unclassified | place: USA: California... | reverse complement strand
GACTTCGCCACCGACCTCGTGATCAACGCGAGCGGCACCTGGGGTGCGCCCTTCGCGCCCTACGTGCCCGGCGCCGAATCCTTCCGCGGACGCCAGCTGCACACCAGCGGCTACGTCGCGGCCGAGCAGTTCCGCGACCAGTCGGTGGTCGTGGTCGGCGGCGGCACGAGCGCCGTCGGTTTCCTGCTCGAGCTCGACGGCGTCGCCGCGCAGCTGACCTGGGCCAGTCGGCGCCCGATCGACTGGATCGATCAGACCGAGCTCACGCCCGAGGCCGGTGCGCTCGCGGTGAGCACGCAGGACGGCGCGGCCCGCGCGGGCCGCGCCCTGCCGAGCATCGTCAGCGGCACGGGCATCCCGCGCAACCGCCGCAACCACGCCGGCATCGAGCGCGGCCTGCTGGTGGCCGAGCGGATGTTCAGCCGCATCGAGCCGGACGGCGTGCGCTGGCCGGACGGCTCCTTCCTGCGAGCGGATGCGATCATCTGGGCCACCGGCTTCCGCCCCGAGCTGCGCCACCTCGCGCCGCTCAAGCTGCGCGAGAAGGAGGGCGGCGTGGTCGTCGCCGCGGGCGCCTCGTGGAAGGACCCGCGCATCTTCTTCGCCGGCTACGGGCCGCAGGCCAGCACGATCGGTGCCAACCGCGCGGGCCGCATCGTGGCGCGCCAGGCGGTCGCCGCCCTTAGCCGGCTCGGCTGAGCCGTGAGCGGCACCGCGCCCGCCGAGGCGGTCTGGAACCCCGAGCCGGGCGCGCACCGCGCCTGGCAGGGAAGCGCTCTCGTCGGTCGAGGCGACGAGGTCTGGCAGCGCGCCGCCCGCGACGTGCTGCGCTGGGCGGTGAAGACGCGCAGCGGATTCGCGGTGCCCGCATCCGCCCCCGTCGCGGTGGGCGAGCGCACCCTGGTGACCGCCGGCGCACTCGGCGTCGTCGTGCGCGAGCCGGTCGAGGTCGTCGCCGTCGTCGAGACCGCGGATCGGGTCGGCTTCGCCTACGCGACGCTGCCCGGGCATCCGGTCGACGGCGAGGAGTGCTTCGTGGTTCGCCGCGACGGCGACGAGGTGATACTCGAGATCCGCTCGCTGACCGCCCCGGCATCGAGCGGAGCCTGGCGCGCGGCGTTCCCGCTGCTGCTCGTGGCGCAGCGGATCGCGCGGCACCGGTACCTGCGCGCGCTGCGCTGAGCACAGGGCCTCAGAAGGGGATCGGGGCCATCAGCATGGGGCTCAGCACGAGTGGCACCAGCTGGCGCAATGCGACGAGCAGCAGCACGACCGCGCCGCCGACGAAGCCGACGAGCGACAGAGTGAGGCTGCGGCTGTCGTCGCCGTCCTTGAGCGCCTGACGGGCGAGCAGCGCCGCGACGACGGCGCTGAGCGCCGCGGGCACGCCGAGGACCGGCAGGCCCAGGAAGGCGAGCACAGGCGCGAGCACCCCGAGCAGGGCGGCCACCGCCGCGCGTCCATCGATGGCGCGCTGCGCGCGCTCGTGCTGCTGTCCGTCCCCCGACATGCGGTCAGTGTAAGCGGATGCGGCGGGTCAGGGTTCGCCGAACCCCGACTCCACCAGCTCGGCGAGCGCGTCGACCGCGGCCTGCGCGCCCGGGCCGCGCGCCTCGATGCGCAGCTCGGCGCCGCGGGTGAGACCGAGCGCCATGACCGCGAGCAGGCTGCGGGCGTCGGCGCCCTGCACCGTGACCTCGGCGCCGGAGCTCGCGGCGAGCTTGACGAACTCGGCGGCGGGGCGGGCGTGCAGGCCGTCGCGGTTGATCAGGGTGACCGTGCGGCGAGCGGATCCGGGCGTCCCGCCGCCGGGCGAGGCGCCCGCGCTGGTCACGGGTTCAGCGCCGGGCGCGGCTCCCGCGCCGGTCGCGGCTTCCACGCCGGGTGAGGCGGATGCGGGAGCCGTCCCGTTCGCGGACTCGGCCGCGGCGAGCACGGCCTCGAGATCCGCGCCGGTGGCCGCCGCGACGGCCGCGGCGACCGCCCCCTCGACGATGGGGGCCTCGGCGATGCGCACGCGCATCCGCTGCTCGTCGTCCAGGAAGTCGAGGGCGGTCTCGGCGGTGAGCACCGCCGAGCCGAGGTCGCAGAGCAGCACGGCGCCGTCGCCGGAGTCCGCGCGCTCGATGGCGGCCTGCACGAGGTCGAAGCTGGTGCCGATGCCGCCGTCGTCCGTGCCGCCGGCCTCGACGATGGTCACCTCGGCGGCCATCTGGGCGGCGAGCTCGACGACCCCGGCGGCGATGCGCGCGGAGTGCGAGACGACGACCAGCCCGACGGTCATGCCGCGTCGGCCGCCTGCGCCGCGGCGCGCAGGATGAGGGCGCTCGACTGCGCGCCGGGGTCGCGGTGCCCCGCGCTGCGCTCGCCGAGGTAGCTGGCCCGGCCCTTGCGCGCGATGAGCGGTTCGGTGGCGGCAGCACCGCCCTCCGCGGCGTCGGCCGCGGCGGCGAGCACCTCGGCCGGGCTGGCGCCGGCGGTCGCGGCCTCCCCTGCGGCGATCGCGGCGGGGCTCCAGGCGTCCACCATCGTCTTGTCGCCGGGCTCGGCCTTGCCGCGGCTCACGAGGCCGTCGCGAGCAGCGGTGAGGAAGGCGACCAGCGCATCCGAGTCCAGCTCGTCGTGGCCCTGCACGGCCATCGAGCCCTTGAGCAGCGCCGTGCCGTAGAGCGGGCCGGAGGCGCCGCCGACGGTGGAGATGAGCGTGGTGGCGGCGAGCTTGAGCAGGTCGGCAGGGCTCCCCGAAGCGCCGTCGAGCTTGGCGGCCACGGCCTGGAAGCCGCGGTCGAGGTTCTCGCCGTGGTCCCCGTCGCCGATCGCCCGGTCGAGGGTCAGCAGCTCCGTGCGGTGCTCGGCCACCACCGCCGCGGTGCGCAGCAGCCAGTCGCGCGCCCAGTCGGCGCCGAGACCCCCGGTCATCGGCCCCACCGCAGCGCGGCCGTGTGCAGCGGGCTGTCCCAGAGCTCGATGAACTCGTCGTCGAGCCGCAGCAGCGTGATGGAGGCGCCCTGCATCTCGAGCGAGGTGACGAAGTTGCCCACGAGCGAGCGCTCGACCGCGATGCCGTGGCCGGCGAGCACCTCGGCGGCCCGGCGGAACAGGATGTAGAGCTCGACGAGCGGGGTGCCGCCCATGCCGTTGACGAAGAGCAGCGTGCGGTCGCCGTCGACGAAGGGCAGGTCGGCGAGGATCGGCTCGAGCAGCAGGTCGACGACCTCGTCGGCCGGCACCAGCTTGGTGCGCCGGCGCCCCGGCTCGCCGTGGATGCCGATGCCCAGCTCGATCTCGTCGTCGGCCAGCTCGAAGCTCGGCTCGCCGGCGTGCGGCACGACGCAGGGTGTGAGCGCCACGCCCATCGAGCGCACGCTCGCGTTGACGCGCTCGGCGATGCCGGCCACCGCATCCAGGTCGTCGCCGCGCTCGGCGGCCGCGCCCGCGATCCGCTCGACCAGCACGGTGCCGGCGACCCCGCGGCGTCCTGCGGTGTAGAGCGAGTCCTGCACGGCCACGTCGTCGTCGGTCACGACCGCGCGCACCTCGATGCCCTCGGCGAGGGCGAGGTCGGCGGCGGTCTCGAAGTTGAGCACGTCGCCCGTGTAGTTCTTCACGATGTGCAGCACGCCGGCGCCGCCGTCGACCGCCTTCGTGGCCGCGACGATCGGGTCGGGCGTGGGGGAGGTGAACACCGGCCCGGGCACCGCCGCGTCGAGCATGCCGAAGCCCACGAAGCCCGCGTGCAGGGGCTCGTGGCCGCTGCCGCCGCCGCTCACGATGCCCACCTTGCCGGCCGTCGGGCCGCCCGCTCGGGCGATGAAGAGCGGATCGGAGGAGGCCGTCACGAGGTCGGCGTGCGCCGCCGCGAAGCCGGCCACCGACTCCTCCACCACGCGTCTCGGATCGTTGATGAGCTTCTTCACTGCAACCTCCGTGGGAGTGGGCGACACTGCCTGCTGCGCCGAATCTACGCGCGCGGGACGGGGCCCGCCAGAGCCTCGGGACGATGCGCAGCCGCGCCCGACCAGCGGCTCCGCGCACGAGTGGGCGAGTGGGCCCGCGGACGCGAGTCACATCGTCGTCTCGGCGCCCACTCGTCGGGCTCGGTGCCCGCCGCGCGGCTCAGGCCGGGGTCGCCGCGAAGGGCGGCAGCGCGGCGCCGAGCAGCAGGCCGGCGAGCGCCGCCACGATGCAGACGACGAGGTTCGGCGCCAGGCTCGAGCGCCGCCCCGGCTCGACGCCGCGGGCGGTGGTCGCCTCGGCGAGCAGCACCGTGCCCCAGGTCGTGAAGCCCCCGCACGCGCCCGTGATCAGCACGAGCCGCAGCTCGTCGGGCATCCAGAGCGCGGTCGCGCAGTAGCCGGCCGCGAGCGATCCGACGGCGTTGATGGCCAGGATGCGCGGGTCGAGCCCCGGCTGCTCGCGCGGCCGGCGGCTGAGCAGCCAGCGGAGGGCGGCGGCGAGGCCGCCGGCACCCGCCACCGAGAGAAACAGGAGCGGGGTCACGAGGCCGGGCCCTGCGCATCCGCTCGTGGCACATCCGCTCCGCCGGTGCCGATGCGGCGGCCGATTCGCAGGCCCGCCCAGATCGCGAGGAGGCTCAGCACCACCTGCGCCGCGCCCTGCAGCGCCGCGGGCAGCGCCAGGCCCTGCTGCAGCTGCTGGCCGAGCACCAGCGCCACGGCCGACATGGTGGTGAACCCGCCGAGCAGACCGGGGCCGATGCCCGCTCGCGCCCACTCGGGCAGGGCCGGTCGGGCGAGCAGCGAGGTCGTCAGGGCGCCGAGCGCGAGGCAGCCGATGACGTTGACGACGAGCGTCGAGAGCGCGAGGCTGCCCGGCCCGTGCGGCAGCAGCAGATCGACGCCGAGGCGTGCCGCGGTGCCGAGCGCGCCGCCGAGGAGCACGGCGAGCAGGGAGCGGGTCATCCGCCCATCATGCACCCGGCGCACGGCGGTCGGGCGGGCCGCCCGCAACCGCCCCGCGCCTAGAATCGTGCCCGACCCCGCCCCGCCGTCGAAGGACACCCATGGCACGCCCGCGCCCGCGCCGCCTCTGGCTGCTCGCGCCCGCAGCCGTCGTGGTCGTGCTGCTCGGCGTCGTGGCGATCCTGGCCGTGCCGATCCTGACCCATCGAGACCAGGGCGTCGCCGAGCAGGTCATCGCCGAGGAGGAGTGGCCGTCGAGCGCCACCGCCGAGGGCGAGGACGGGCGCACCCGCACGATCACCGCGAGCGACGAGGCCGGCGAGCCCGTGGACACCGCGGCGCTCGCCGAGGGCCAGCGCATCGTCGTGACCGGCGAGGGCTTCGACCCGAGCCGCGGCATCTACGTGGCGCTCTGCGCGGTGCCCGCCGACGCCACGACCAAGCCGGGGCCGTGCCTCGGCGGCGTGCCCGAGACCGATGGCGCCGAGGGGGTCGAGGAGGGGGCCGTGCAGTGGGCGCCCTCGAACTGGATCAACGACGACTGGGCCTGGCGCCTCTTCGGCGCGCGCGGCTTCGACGACGACGGCGCCTTCACCGCGTACCTCGAGGTGCCTGCGGCGTCGGATGCGGAGAGCGGTCTCGACTGCGCCGTCACCGCCTGCGCGATCGTCACCCGCAACGACCACACGGCCTCGAACGACCGCGTGCAGGACGTGGTGCTGCCGATCGGCTTCGCTGGCTGATCCTGCCTGTGCAGAGCCCGTGCAGCGGGGCCGATCGTGCGTGCTACCGTCCTGCACGGAGGCCCCGGAATCGGGCCTGCGGACGAGGGAGCAGTACCCGCACCACGACAAGACTGCCATCGGAAGGTAGCTCGTCATGGCCTGGGTGATCCTCGTCCTCTCGGGAGTGCTGGAGGCGGTCTGGGCGACCGCGCTCGACGCCTCGAAGGGCTTCAAGCGGCGCGTGCCGACGATCGTGTTCGTCGTCGGCTTCGTCGCGAGCATGATCGGCCTGTCGTTCGCGATGGGCACGATCCCCACCGGCACCGCCTACGCGGTCTGGACCGGCATCGGGGCCGCGCTCACCGTCGTCTGGGCGTTCGTGAGCGGACGGGAGCGCCCGACGGTCGCCAAGATCGCGCTGCTCGTCGTGCTCATCGGCTGCGTCGCCGGCCTCAAGGCGGTGGAGTGATCGTGCACTGGATCGTGCTCATCGCCTCCGCTGTGCTCGAGGCGGTCTGGGCGACCGCGCTCGGGCAGTCGGACGGCTTCACCCGCCCGCTGCCGACCGTCGTCTTCGGCGTGACCGTCGTGCTCAGCATGATCGGGCTGTCGTACGCGATGCGCTCCCTGCCGATCACCGTGGCCTACACGGTGTGGATCGGCCTCGGGGCGGCGCTCACCGTCATCTGGGCGATGGTCACGGGCGTCGAGCCCGCGTCGCCGCTCAAGATCGCGCTGCTCGCGGGCCTCGTCGGCAGCGTTATCGGGCTCAAGTTCGTGCGCACCGTGCCGGGCCGCCGCGCGGACCGCGACGAGAAGTCCTGACGCGCGCTCCCAAACCGGGCAGCGTCCCGCTCCTGGGAGTACGGTGGGGGTCACCATGACGTCATCCGATAAGCGCAACGATCCGCGCCTGCGCGCGGCGCTCGACGCGTTCATCGACTTCCGCGTCGCCGACATGGACATCTGGCGGCGGGCCGGAGCGCTGCTCGACCTGACCACCAACGGGTCCATGGTGCTCGCCTACGTGCTGCGCCAGCACTCGCTCGGCGAGACGGTGCGCCAGGTCGACATTCGCACCGCGCTGCAGCTCAGCGCTGCCGGTGCCTCGACCATCATCGACGTGCTCGAGCAGCGCGGCCTCGTCCGGCGCGAACCCTTCCACGGCGACCGGCGGGCGCTCAGCATCGTGCCGACGATCGAGGGGCACGCGATCGAGGAGATCGTGCGCACCGCCGACGACCGTTTCTTCGAGCTCGCCGCGAGCGTGACGCCGGCCGAGCTCGATGCCTTCGTGCGCATCCTCGACGGCATGCGCGAGCACGGCGTCGGACAGTTCCCCGTCGACGGCTGAGCGCATCCGCTCGGTCAGGCGCCGTTCGGCAGCTGCAGCACGAACTCCGTGCCGTCGGCGGTGGCGGATGCGGTGAGCGCGCCCCCGTGGGCGAGCGCCATCCTGCGGCTCAGCGCGAGCCCGATGCCGAGGCCGCGGCTCGTGCCGGTCTCGGCGCCCGGTCGCCGGTAGAAGCGGTCGAAGATGCGCTCCAACTGCTCGGTCGGGATCGGATCGCCCGTGTTGTGCACGCGGATGCTCGTCTCCGCCTCGTCGCGATCGGCCTGCACCGTGATGAGTGCGCCGTTCGGCGAGTACTTGACCGCATTGCTGATGAGGTTGTTCAGGATCTGCAGCAGCTGCCGCGGGTCGGCGTCCGCGTGCAACTGCTGCGGGATCTCGAGCCGCAGCGTGCGGGAGCCCCAGGACTGCGCCGACCGCTGCATGTCGACGGCCCGGTCCACGGCCTCGCGCACCGCCACCGAGGAGCGCTGGGGCGCCTCGCCGTCGCGGAACGCGGAGAGCAGCGACTCGGTGAGCGCGAGCATGTGCTCGGCGCTGCGGCGGATGATCGCCGCCGTGCGGGCCTGCGGCGCGCCCTCGAGGGACTCCTCCATGAGGTCGCTGTACCCGACGATCGAGGTGAGCGGGCTGCGCAGCTCGTGGCTCAGCGAGGCCAGCGACTCCTCCCGCTCGATCACCTCCGTCTGCACCTCGGTGATGTCCTGCAGCACCAGCACGAGGCCGAGCGTGCCGCCGTTCGCGGCCCGCACGGTGCGCCCGTTGATGAGCACGGCGCGCTGACGGCCGCGGGGGCCCGCCCAGACGATCTCGTTGCTGACCTCCTCGCCGGCGCGGAGCCGGGCGAGCGCCTGCCGTTCGGGCGGGATCGGCGTCACGCGATCCTGCTCGAAGACGTGCCCTGCGGTCATGCTCTCGCGATCGAAGTCGGCGAGGCGCCCGAGGTGGCTGAGTGCCTTGTTGTCGACGATCACCTCGCCGTCGAGGTCGAAGACGACCAGCCAGGCGTCGATCTGCTCGATGACGGTGCGGAAGATCGAGTCGATGCGCCCGGCCTCCCGCTCGGCCGCAGCGCGCGATCGCTGCGCCTCCCGGTAGCGCAGCGTGGCGAAGGCCATGCCGACCGAGACGACGGAGAGCGCGACGGGGAAGGCCGAGAGCGTCGCCCAGCCGACGCCGTCCTGCGGCCAGTCGCCGTGCAGCCAGCCCGGCGCGTAGGTGACGACGAAGGCGCCGATGCTCGCCGCGGCCGCACCGGGGTATCCGAACCAGAAGGAGAGCCACAGGATCGGCAGCAGCGCGATGATGAGGCCGATCGAGGTGCCGGTGCCCTCGTAGATGGCCACGTTGATGAACGCCGCGGCGGCGATGTCGACGCCGCCGAGCGGCGCGAAGGCCCGCGGCGGCAGCTTGCCCCACCAGATGGGCACGCCGATGAGCAGGCCGGCGGCCGCGATCGCGAGGCCGGTGACGAACTCCGGGCGCTGCAGCGTCTCATGGTCGACGAGGGCGAAGAGCACCGCGAGCAGGGTGACGGCGGCGAGGAAGTGCAGGCGCGACTGCGGCACCATCGTGTCGGGGCGCGTGGCGACCGCGCGGCGTATCCGCTGCGGCATCAGGCGCCCTCGCTCAGCTGCATCACGTTCCCATCCTGTCGGAACGGGGTTCCGGCGTCTCCACCGAGAAGTGGGGGTGCGTTGAGTATCCCTCAGATCGCGGGCCTCGCCGCAACCCCGAGGCGTGGCAGGGTGGTGCCGTGATCACCGACGCCGCGCGCGAGTTCCTCGCCGAGTACCACCTCGCCACGCTCTCGACCCTCGGCCGCGACGGCCGCATCCACGCGGTGCCGGTCGGCATCACCTACCGCCACGGGGTCGTGCGCGTCATCGGCAGCCGCGGCTCGCAGAAGTTCCTCAACGCCGAGCGCGGAGGCCGCGCGACCGTGGCGAGCGTCGACGGCGGTCGCTGGATCAGCTTCGAGGGCCCCGCGCGCGTGCTCGACGACGCCGACTCGGTCGCCCTCGCCGTCGAGCTCTACGCGGCGCGCTACCGGCAGCCGCGCCCGAACCCCGAGCGCGTCGTGCTCGAGATCGAGGTCGAGAAGGTGCTGGGCTCGGCGGGCATGCGGGCGTAGACCCGGGGACGACGAGCGGATGCGCGGACCTGGGGTCCGCGCATCCGCTCGTCTCCGTCGCTGCCGCGGCGCTGCTCAGGCGCGCAGGGCGGGGCGGCGCGTGTCGTAGTCGCGCAGCGTGGGCACGCGGTGGTGGCCGTCGCGCAGCACGAGGGGCACCGCGGCGATCGCACCGATGGCGGCCAGGACGGCGATGAGGATGAACAGGGTGATCATGATGGGCTCCCTTCGGAGTCGGTCGGGACCGCGGAGGCGGTCGTCGTGACGGGTCGCGGTGCCGCGGCCCGTTCGTCATGGGGAGCGCCGGCCTCGATGAGACCGTCGGTCGCTCCGGCGGCCGCGGTGCCGCTCGGCTCCGGCACCCGCAGCAGCGGGATGGTGATGTTGCAGAGCGGGCCGATGAGCACCGCGAACGCGACCGTGCCGAGGCCGACGGTGCCGCCGAGCAGCCAGCCGATGGCGAGCACGGTGACCTCGAGGCCGGTGCGGATCATCCAGATCGGCCTGCCGGTGCGGGCGACGAGCCCGGTCATCAGGCCGTCGCGCGGGCCGGGGCCGAAGCGCGCGCCGATGTAGAGGCCGCTCGCGACCGCGAGCAGCAGCAGTCCGCCGGCGAAGATCGCGATGCGGGGGAGCAGCGGCTCGACGGGCGGCACGATCAGCAGGCCGAGGTCGATGGCGGGGCCCAGGACGATCACGTTCGCGATGGTGCCGATGCCGGGCCGCTGCCTGAGCGGGATCCAGGCGAGCAGCACGAGGGCGCCGATCACGACGGTCAGGGTGCCGATGCTGAGCGGCAGGTGGTGGGCGACGCCCTGCGAGAAGACGGTCCAGGGCTCCACGCCGATCGCGCCGCGCAGCATGAGCGCGACGGCGATGCCGTAGAGCACCAGTCCGATCAGCAGCTGCGCGATGCGGCGAGCGAGGTTGGCGGTCATAGTTGCAATCCAATGCCCCGATTGGCATTCCGGCAAGAGTCCAATCGGGGTATTCTGGACCGATGGCAACCCTCTCCGCCCGTGCCGCCGTCGCGCTGCTGACCGATTGGCGCGGCACCGGATCGACGCCGGCGTACCAGGCGCTCGCCGACCGCATCCGCCTGCTCGTGCTCGACGGCCGCATCCTGCTCGGCACCCGGCTGCCCGCCGAGCGCGAGCTCGCCGCGCAGCTCGGGCTGAGCCGCACGACCGTCGCCAGCGCCTACGCCGAGCTGCGCGAGCAGGGCTACCTCGACAGCGTGCGCGGCTCGGGCAGCGTGGCCCGCCTGCCCGGCCGCGAGGGCGCCCCCGTCGAGACCGAGACCAGCGGGCTCATCGACTTCAGCAAGGCGTCCATGCCGGCGCTGCCCTGGCTGCCCGACGCCGCGCGCTGGGCCGCCGAGCAGCTGCCGCGGTACCTCGCCGACCCCGGCTTCGACGGCGTCGGCGACCTCGAGCTGCGGGAGGCGATCGCGGCCCGGTACCGGCGGCGCGGCGTGCCCACCCAGCCCGAGCAGATCATGGTGACCCTCGGCGCCCAGCACGCCATCTCGCTCGTCGCCCGCACGCTGCTCGGCCGCGGCGACCGCGTGCTCGTCGAGTCGCCCAGCTACCCGCACGCCTACGAGGCGCTGCGCGGGGCTGGCGCGCGCATGGTGCCGGTCAGCGTCACGAGCCACGAGGGCTGGGACGACCAGGGCCTCGAGCAAGCGATCCGCGGTACGAGCCCGGTGCTCGGCTACCTCATGCCCGAGTTCCACAACCCGACCGGCGCGAGCATGCCCGAGGAGCAGCGCGAGCGGCTCGTCGCGCTCGCGGCGCAGCAGGGCACGCTGCTGGTGATCGACGAGACGATCGGCGAGCTCGACATCGACCGCCCGCATCCGCTCACCCCGCTGGCCGCCGTCGCGCCGCCGCCCGGCCTCGCCAGCCCGGTGATCTCGCTCGGCTCGGTCGGCAAGACGGTGTGGGGCGGGATGCGGATCGGCTGGATCCGCGCCGACCGCGGCATCCTGCAGCGCCTGGTGCGCGCTCGCGCCGCCAACGACCTCGGCACGCCCCTGGTCGAGCAGCTCATGGTCACGCACCTGCTGCGGGACTGGGACCCGGTGCTCGAGCTGCGCCGGCAGCAGCTGCGCGCCGGTCGCGAGACCCTGCAGACGCTGCTCGCCGACCGCCTGCCCGAGTGGACCGTGCCGCACGTGCACGGCGGCCTCACCACCTGGGTGAACCTGGGCGAGGCGGTCAGCTCGCAGTTCACGATCGCGGCCCGCGCATCCGGTCTCGTCGTCATCGCCGGTCCGCGCTTCGGGCTCGACGGGGCCTTCGAGCGCTTCCTGCGCATCCCCTTCGGCTACGGGCCCGAGCAGCTCGAGCAGGGCGTCGCCGCGCTCGAGCGCACGTGGCGCGGGCTCAGCCGGCACCCGCTGCCCGACTCCGGGTACCTCGCCGACGTGGTCTGACCCGCGCATCGCGGGACCGGACGAGCGGATGCGCCCTGCCAGCGCGCAGCAACCGCGCGCGATACTGAGCACGAGGCGCAGCAGGGGCGGCGCCCGCCGACGCCACTCCCAGGAGCACCCGTGCATCTGCTCGCCAAGCTGAGCCTGGCCAATCGCGCGCTCATCGCGCTGGTCACCATCACCGTCGCCGTGTTCGGCGGCATCTCGCTGACCAGCCTCAAGCAGGAGCTGGCGCCGTCGATCCAGTTCCCCCAGGTCGCGATCATCACGGCGTACCCGGGCGCGACGCCCGAGGTCGTGAGCCAGGACGTCAGCGTGCTCATCGAGCAGGCGGTCGCCGGCGTCGCCGACCTCGAGGGCACCGGCTCGACCTCGAGCACCGGCAGCTCGATCGTGACCGCCGACTTCGCCTACTCGGTCAACCTCGCCCAGGCCGAGCAGCGCGTGCAGCAGGCCATCAACCGCATCGGCTCGCAGCTGCCCGCCGACGTGGAGCCCCAGGTGCTCACCGGCAGCCTCGACGACCTGCCGATCGTGCAGCTCGCGATCTCCGGCTCCGACCCCGACCTGCTCGAGCGGCTGCAGGTGACCGCCGTGCCGACCCTCGAGGACCTCGACGGCGTGCGGCAGGTCTCCATCGCCGGTGCCCCGGAGCAGCGGATCGAGGTGGTCCCCGACCCCGCGGCGCTCGCCGAGGCCGGCCTCACCGAGCAGGCCGTCACCGACGCCCTCGACCAGAACGGCGTGCTGCTGCCCGGCGGCACGATCACCGAGAACGGCCGCAGCCTGGCCGTGCAGACCGGCGCGCGCCTCGGCTCCGTCGACGACGTCACCGCGCTGCCGCTGATCGGAGCGGACCTGACGGTCGGCGACGTCGCGTCCGTCTCGCTGCAGGACGCCCCGGCGACCGCGCTCAGCCGCGTCGACGGCGAGGACGCGCTGACCATCGCGATCACCAAGAGCCCGGATGCGAACACCGTCGAGGTCTCGAACCTCGTCGCGGAGGCGCTGCCCGGCATCGCCGACGCGCTCGACGGCGCCGCGATCACGACCGTCTTCGACCAGGCGCCCTACATCGAGCAGTCGATCGAGACGCTCGCGGTCGAGGGCCTGCTCGGCCTCGTCTTCGCGATCATCGTGATCCTGGTGTTCCTGCTCTCGGTGCGCTCCACGATCGTCACGGCCATCTCGATCCCCACCAGCGTGCTGATCACCTTCATCGGCATGCAGGGGCTCGGCTACAGCCTCAATATCCTGACCCTCGGCGCCCTGACGATCGCGATCGGGCGCGTGGTCGACGACTCGATCGTCGTGATCGAGAACATCAAGCGGCACCTCGTCGCGGGCGCCGACCGGGCGGCATCGATCCTCACCGCGGTCAAGGAGGTCTCCGGCGCGATCACCGCCTCGACCGTCACCACGGTGGTCGTCTTCCTGCCGCTCGCCTTCGTCAGCGACATCACCGGCGAGCTGTTCCGGCCCTTCGCGCTGACGACCTCGCTGGCGCTGCTCGCCTCGCTGCTCGTGGCGCTCACGATCGTGCCGGTGCTCGCGTACTGGTTCCTGCGCGCGCCGAAGGGGCACGCGCACGCTGCGACCGTCGAGGAGGCGCCCGGCCGCCTGCAGCGCGGCTACCTGCCGATCCTGCGCGGCACGCTGCGGCGCCCCGTCGTCACCCTGCTCGCGGCCGTCGTCGTGCTCGGCGGCACGGTCGCCGCGGTGCCGTTCATGAACACGAACTTCCTCGGCGACAGCGGCCAGAACACCCTCACGGTGAGCCAGCAGCTCGAGCCGGGCACCTCGCTCGACGCCGCCTCCGACGCGGCCTCCGACGTCGAGGAGGCGCTCGCGGGCGTCGCCGGCGTCGCCACCGTGCAGGTGACGATCGGGGGCGGCAGCTCCATCGCGGCCGCGTTCGGCGCGGGCGGCGGTGCCGACACCGTGCAGTACTCGGTGACGACGGATGAGGATGCGGACCAGACCGCGCTCCAGGACGACGTGCGCGACGCCGTCGACGGCCTGCCCGGCGAGATCACGATCGGCTCGTCGAGCGGATTCGGCGGATCGAGCGACCTCGCCGTCGAGATCACCGCGCCCACGGATGCGGAGCTGCGCGAGGCCTCCGACCAGGTGCTGGACGCGGTGAGCGGCCTCGACGCCGTGCTGCAGGCCAGCAGCAACCTCGGCGCCGCGCAGCCGTACCTCGCCGTCGAGGTCGACCGCGAGGCCGCGGCGCAGCTCGGCCTCAGCGAGGTCGCCGTCGGCGGGCTCATCGGCCAGTCGCTGCTGCCGCGCGAGGTCGGCTCGGTCGAGATCGACGAGCAGACGGTGGCGATCACCCTCGTCGCCGACGCGCCCCCGGCCACGGCCGAGGAGCTGCGCGGGCTCGAGGTGCTGCCCGGCGTGTCGCTCAGCGACGTCGCGAGCGTCGACGAGACCACCGGGCCCACCTCGGTGACCACCGTCGGCGGTGCCCGCACGGCGACCGTCACCGCGACGCCCGACGGCGCCGACCTCGGCACCGCGACGACGCAGGTGCAGGAGGCGCTGGACGGGCTCGACCTGCCGGCCGGAGCATCCGCTTCGCTCGGTGGCGTGGCGGCCGACCAGGCCGACGCCTTCTCGCAGCTCGGACTGGCGGTGCTCGTCGCCATCCTGATCGTCTACATCGTGATGGTGGCGACGTTCCGCAGCCTGCTGCAGCCCCTGCTGCTGCTCGTCTCGGTGCCCTTCGCGGCCACCGGCGCGGTGCTGCTGCAGATCGCCACGGGCATCCCGCTCGGCGTCGCCTCGCTCGTCGGCGTGCTCATGCTCGTCGGCATCGTCGTGACCAACGCGATCGTGCTCATCGACCTCGTCAACCAGTACCGCTCGCGAGGGCTGCCGGTGGGCGAGGCGCTCATCGAGGGCGCGACCCGTCGACTGCGGCCGATCCTCATGACGGCGCTGGCCACGATCTTCGCGCTCACGCCGATGGCGCTCGGCATCACCGGCCACGGCGGCTTCATCTCGCAGCCGCTCGCGGTCGTCGTGATCGGCGGGCTCGTCTCGTCGACGGCGCTGACCCTCGTGGTGCTGCCGGTGCTCTACTCACTCGTGGAGGGCTCGCGCGAGCGCCGCGCAGCGCGGCGGGCCGAGCGGGAGGCGGCGGCGGTCTGAGCCGCGCGTCGG
>Ga0265798_10006960_pt1 | contig 14751 bp, 13 predicted proteins | sample P3T30metagenome_FD_192430 | JGI IMG/M metagenome (GOLD analysis project Ga0265798, IMG submission 192430) | Plant litter microbial communities from East Loma Ridge, Irvine, California - P3 T30 | ecosystem: Environmental > Terrestrial > Plant litter > Unclassified | place: USA: California... | reverse complement strand
GGAGGACGCGGTCGACCCCGCCCCGCTCGTCGAGCACGACGAGGTCGGCCCGCCCGCCCGGCGTGAGCGCCGTACCGCTCAGCCCCAGGGCGGCCGCGGCCGTGGCGGACGACGCCCGCACCGCTTCCGGCATCGACGCGCCGTGCTCGCGCACCAACCGGGTGACCCCGGCCCCGACGGTGCCGGTGCTGCCGGCCAGGGACGAGCCGTCCGCGAGCATCGCCACACCGCCCGCGACGACGACGTCCGAGCCCGCGACGGCGTAGCGGCCGTCGGGCCGGCCGGTCGCGGCCATGGCGTCCGAGACGAGCACGAGGCGACCCGGGGAGGCGCGGCGCGCGATCTCGACGGCGTCCCGCGAGACGTGCCGGCCGTCGAGGATGAGTTCGACGGCCAGGCGGTCGTCGGTCAGCGCGGCGCCGACCAGGCCGGGTTCGCGGTGGTGCATCGGCCGCATGCCGTTGAAGACGTGGGTGACGACGGTCGCCCCGGCGTCGGCCGCGGCGTGGGCCTGCGCCGTCGTGCAGTCCGAGTGCCCGAGGGCGACCACGACGCCGGCGCCCGTCAGTCGACGGATGGCGTCGTCCGCGTGCGTCAGCTCGGGGGCGATCGTCACCATGCGCACCGTGCCCTCGCCGGCCTCGAGCAGGGCGTCGACCTCGGCGGGCTCCGGCGCGCGCAGCAGACCGGGGTCGTGGGCTCCCCGCCGCGCCGCCGAGAGCCACGGGCCCTCGAGGTGGACGCCGTCGAGCACTCCCTCGCGGACGAGCGGGGCGAGCACGCCCAGGGCCCGCACGATCGACGCGGTCGACGCGGTGGCCACCGACGCCACGAGCCGCGTCGAGCCGGCTCGGTGGTGGTGGTCGGCGGCGCGGCGGGCCCCGGCCTCGTCCGCGCTGCCGAAGTCGACCCCGAGGGCGCCGTGCACGTGCGGGTCGACGAAGCCGGGCAGTACGGTGCCTCGCAGGTGTTCTCGGGGCAGCTCGGCCAGGGGGCCGCGCGGTGCGGGTCCGTCGCCCGCGTCGACCACGAGTCCACCGCCGAGGGCGAGCCAGCCCGGCCCGTCGGCACCGCCCGCACCGACGATCCGGTCGGCGACGACGACACGGTCGGCCGCGGCGGGACCGTCGCTCGCGGCGCCCCGGGGACTCACGCCGCGCCTCCGGTGGTGGTGTCGAGTTCGCCGCGCGCTCGCAGGGCCTGTTCGGCCAGCAGGGCCGCACCGACCATGGCGGCCCCGTCACCGTGGGCCGCGGGCACGACGGCGGGTCGACGTGAGTGCGCGAGACGCCGGTCGAGGGCGACGCCGAGCGGGTCGAACAACAGCGCGCCGGCACCGGCCAGCCCGCCACCGACGACGAGGGTGGTGGGTGCCGCGACGGCCGTGATCCAGCCGAGGCAGTCGGCGAGCACCTCGACCAGGTCGTCCCAGGCCGCGGTGGCCCGGGGGTCGCCGGCCCGGACGCGTGCCACGACGGCGAGCGCGTCCACGGCACCCGTACGGCGGGCCAGGCCGCCGGCCGAGGCGACGTCCTCGACGCGCAGGCCGGCGAGGTGTCCTGTGGTCAGCACGACCTGGCCGATCTCGCCGGCCCAGCCGCCCGAGACGAGGGCGCCACCGTGCTCGACGAACGCCGCCGCGAGTCCCGTGCCGACGGGCACGAACGCGAGACCCCCGCCCGAGCCGGCACCCGCGCCGGTGGCCGCCTCGGCCAGGGCGCCGGCCCGGACGTCCTGCCCGAAGCCCACCGGCAACGAGGAGGCGCGCTCGGCGAGGTCGCGCAGCGGCACGTCCCGCCATCCCAGGTTGACCGAGGCGACCGCCGTGCCCGCGTCGTCGTCGACGATGCCGGGCACGACGAGGCCGAGCGCGTCGACCGGCCCGAGCCGCCGGGTCTCGTCGACCAGCGCGGCGATCGCGGCGACGGTCTCGTGGGCGCCCGCGTCGTCGCGGGGGGTGGGCACGCGGCGCTCCCACAGGGCGTGGTCGGGGCGGTGGACGTCGACCAGGCGGGCCTTGACGGTCGTGCCGCCGACGTCGACGCCGAGCACGCGAGGTCCGGGCAGGTCGGCAGGCAGGTCGGTCATGGGGGTCCTCTCCGGAGTGTTCCGGCTCATCGTACGAGCAGCGCGGTGATCGAAGTCGACCGAAACGCTCAGATCCAGTCAGGCGGGTGGGCGCGACTATGATCGAGTCGTCACCCGGCACCGTTCGAGGAGAGCTCCATGACCCAGCAGCAGCGTCTCAACGCCCTCCTCGAGCTGATCAGCGAGCGCGGCAACGTCTCGATCGCCGAGATCGGTGAGGCCCTCGACATCTCGGCGGCCACGGCTCGGCGTGACCTCTCGACCCTGGCGAGCCAGCGCCTCGTCACGCGCACGCACGGCGGGGCGGCCGCCCTCGGCAGCGGGTACGAGCTGCCCCTGCAGTACAAGATCGCCCGTCAGGCCGAGGCCAAGGTCGCGATCGCGAAGGCGACCGCCGCCCTCATCCAGGTCAGCGACACGGTCGGCGTGAACGGGGGCACCACCACGAGCGAGGTCGCGCGTGAGCTCGGCCGCAGCGAGAGGTTCGTCCGGGGCGACGGCGACGACGGCGTCACGATCGTCACGAACGCCCTCAACATCGCCTACGAGCTGTCGGTCCGGCCGCACGTCAAGATCGTGGTCACCGGTGGCGTCTCGCGGCGGCAGTCCTACGAGCTGGTCGGGCCGATGGTCACGGCCTCGTTGGCCGAGATGGCCCTCGACGTCGCGGTGCTGGGCGTCGACGGGCTCACCGCCCGCTTCGGCGCGACGACCGTGCACGAGGGCGAGGCCGACGTCAGTCGTCAGTTCGCGTCCGTGGCGAAGAAGGTCGTGGTCGTGGCCGACAGCACCAAGTTGGGCCGCTCGACCTTCGCGCGCATCGCGCCGCTGTCGGTCGTCGACGTGCTCGTGACCGACGTCGCGGTCGAACCCGACCTGCGCCGCGAGCTCGAGGCCGCCGGGGTCGAGGTGGTCGTCGCGTCCGCGACGACCTGACCCCGAGCGCCCCGCCCGGGCGATCGCCGGGCCGCCGCCGGGTGCGGCCTACCGTGGCGTGCGCCCCTCCGAGGTGAGCGGCGCGACGAGAGCCGGTCGCGCTTCCGACGTGCGTGCCTCGCGTCCTCGGGTTGCCCCTCGACCCGGCCCCTCGTGTTTCGGCGACGTTAAACCTGACTCCCCGGTCTATCTCTGATCGGTCTCGCGACTTATTGTCGTTTCATGATCGTTTGGGCTACATTCGAATCATGTTCACGCAAAGGAGCGATGACACGATGACCAGTCACACCTCGCACGCGCCGACCAGTTCGGCGCCCGCGCTGCGCGTCGGCGTGGTCGGAGTCGGGCAGCGGGCCTACATCGCGAACCACGTCGCGGCCGCCGGCGACGCCGCCGTGCTCGTCGCCGCGGCCGACACGACGCCCGAGGGGCGGGGTCGAGCCGCCGAGCAGTTCCCCGGCGTCGAGGTCGTGGCCTCGCACCGGGCGCTCGTCGGGCTCGTCGACGCGGCCATCGTCACCACCCCTGACTCGACCCACGCCGCCATCGCGATCGACCTGCTGCGAGCGGGCGTCGCGGTCTACCTCGAGAAGCCGCTCGCGACCACCGTGGCCGACGCCGACGCGATCCTCACCGTCGCGGCCGAGACCGGCACCCCCCTCTACGTCGGGCACAACTTCCGGCACGCCGCGGTCGTCCGGTTGATGCGCGACGTGATCGCCCGGGGCGAGATCGGCGAGGTCAAGAGCATCTGGGTGCGCCACTTCGTCGGCAACGGCGGCGACTACTACTTCAAGGACTGGCACGCCGACCGCTCGCAGACCGGCACCCTTCTGCTGCAGAAGGCGAGCCACGACATCGACGTGGTGCACCTGCTCGCGGGCGCCTACACGAAGCGCGTGGTCGGCATGGGCGACCTCATGGTCTACGGCGAGGTGACGGACCGGCACGAGCGCCCCGGGCAGACCGTCGACGACTGGTTCTCGTTCGAGAACTGGCCGCCGGCGTCGGCGACCGGCCTGAACCCGGTCGTCGACGTCGAGGACGTGTCGATGATGATGATGACGCTCGACAACGGGGTGATGGCCAGTTACCAGCAGTGCCACTTCACGCCCGACTACTGGCGCAACTACACCGTCATCGGCACCGAGGGGCGGCTCGAGAACGTCGGCGACACCGGCGGTGGCGTCGTCAAGGTCTGGAACCGCCGCCACGACTGGCAGGTCGCGGGCGACGTCGAGTACCCCGTCGACGGTGTCGAGGCCGGTCACGCCGACGCCGACCTGGCGGCCATGACCGAATTCGTCGCCTTCGTCGCACGCGGCGTGCTGCCGAGCCTGTCCCCGGTGGCCGCCCGCGCCTCCGTCGCCGCCGGTGCCTGGCGGCGGAGTCACTGCGCGACGGCTCGACGCCCCGCGACGTGCCGCCGCTGCCCGACACCGTGCTCGAACACTTCGCCCGGTCGACCGCCGACCCCTCGACGAGGCCCACACCTTCTTCTCCGTCACCCGACCCCGTCACCTGCTGACGCACCGAAAGGACTCCACGATGTCTCGAACCCCCTTGGCCGGCCCCGCCGTGCGCCGCCGTCTCTCGGTCGTCGCGGCCGCCGTCGGCGTCGCCCTCGTCGCCGCCGGCTGCAGCTCGGCCGGCGGCCCCGCCACCGCGTCCGCCTACGAGACCGCGCCCGCCGACCTCGAGGCGTCGATCACCTACGGCGTCTGGGACCAGGCCCAGGTCGCCGCCATCGACGCGAACCTCGAGGGTTTCGCCGAGCTCTACCCGAACATCGACGTGAGCGTGAACGTCACGCCGTACGCCGACTACTTCACCAAGCTGCAGACCCAGGCGTCGAGCGACAGCCTTCCCGACCTCTTCTGGCTGAACGGCCCGAACTTCCAGCTCTACGCGAGCAACGGCAAGATCGAGCCCGTCTCCGGCGCCGTCGAGGCCGGGGACATCGACCCGGACGACTACCCCGAGGCCCTCGTCGACCTGTACTCGCTCGACGACGTGCAGTACGGCGTCCCGAAGGACATGGACACGATCGGCGTCTGGGTCAACGAGGCCCTCTTCGAGCAGGCCGGCGTGCCGCTGCCCGAGGCGGACTGGACCTGGGACGACTTCCAGCAGACGGCCGCGGCCATCTCGACGGCCCTGTCGGCCGAGGGTGCCTACGGCGGTGCCGGGGGCATGGACGGTCAGACCACCTACTACGACACGATCGCGCAGGCCGGTGGAGAGGTCGTCACCGACGACGGGAAGGCCTCGGGGTACGACACCGACGAGGCGAGGGCGGGCCTGCAGTTCTGGACCGACCTCATCGCGTCCGGTGGCTCGCCCAGCATCCAGCAGCTGACCGACACCCCCGCCGACCAGTGGTTCACCTCGGGCAAGCTGGCGATGTACTGGGGCGGCAGCTGGCTCAACGCCGCCGTCTCCGAGTCACCGGTGTCGGCGACGACCGAGGTGCTGCCCCTCCCCGTGGGCGAGGAGAAAGCGACGATCATCCACGGCGTCTCCAACGTGGTCGCCGCCGGCAGCGACGACAAGCAGGCCGCACAGGCCCTGCAGGTCTACCTGGCCGGTCAGGAGGCCCAGCAGCAGCAGGGCGACCTGGGCGCCGTCATCCCGGCGTTCAGCGGCACGCAGCAGGGATTCGTCAGCAGTGCGCCCGACCGCGACCTCCAGGTGTTCCTCGACGCGGTCGACTACGCCGTGCCGTTGCCGGTGTCGAAGAACTCGGCGGCGTGGAACGCCCTCGAGAACGCCGACCTGCCCGGTGCCTTCAGTGGTGACGAGCCCGTCGGCGACGTCGCCTCGAGCCTGGGCGAGCAGATGACCGCGCTCCTGGCCAAGGAGTAGGGCACGCGATGAGCGACGACACGATCACCGGTGCACGACCGTCCCCGGTCGCGGGTCCCCCCGCGCCTCCTGCCCCCCGGCGTCGGATGCTGCACCGGGACGGTGCCTGGCCCTGGTTGTTCGTGTCGCCGCTCGCGGCCGGCATCGCCGTCTTCTTCGTCTGGCCCGTCCTGCAGACGGCGTACTACTCGTTCACCACCTGGGGTGTCTTCGGCGGGTCGACCTTCACGGGCCTCGCCAACTACGCCCGGCTGGTCGTCGACGACCAACTCTGGACCGCACTCGGCAACACGCTGGCCTACACGGGCATCGTGTTGCTCGGCGTCCCGCTCGCCGTGTGGCTGGCGAGCCTGCTGAACACCCCCGGCCTGCGCTTCGCCTCGTTCTACCGCGTGCTGTTCTTCCTGCCGTACGTGGCGATGCCGACCGCCATCGCCATGGTGTGGCGCATCATCTTCAACGGCGACTTCGGGGTGCTGAACTTCCTGCTGGGCCGGGTGGGCATCGAGGGACCGTACTGGATCTCGACCCCCGGGGCCGCCACCGTGGCCGTGGCCGTGGTGGGCCTCTGGTCGTCGCTCGGGTTCGCGATGATCATCCTCGGCGCCGGGCTCAAGTCGGTGCCGCCCGAGCTCTACGAGGCGGCGGAGCTCGACGGCGCCACCCCGTGGCGGCAGTTCCGCTCGGTGACCGTGCCGCTGCTCACCCCGAGCATCTTCTTCGTGCTGATCATCACGATCATCTCGAGCTTCCAGCTGTTCGACCTGCAGTTCGCCATCCTCGGCAGCCAGAACCCAGTCCTGCCGAAGAGCCTGTCGCTCGTCTACTTCTTCTACCAGCAGGGCTTCATCGCCAACGACAAGGGGTACGCGGCGGCGATCGCGATGTTCATCTTCGTGCTCATCGGGTTCGTCACCCTCGTCCAGTTCCGTCTCCAGAAGAAGTGGGTGCAGTCGTGACCGACAGAGCCGCACCGGTCCGCTCAGCGGCCGTGCTCAGCGATCCGCGGACCTCGTCCACCACGTCGGCGGCCCTCGTCGGGACGACGGAGGGCACCGAGGAGGCGCGCCAGGGTGCGCCCACCGGTGGCCGTCCTGCTCGCCCTCGCCGCGCCTCCTCGGGGCGACCGGGTCGACGAGGCCGCTCGCACGTCGTGCCGCACGTCGTGCTCGGCATCGGCGGGTTCGTCATGGCGTTCCCGTTCCTGTGGCAGATCATCATGTCGTTGTCGACCAACGCCGAGGTGCAGAGCGTCACGCCGAACCTGTGGCCGGCCGAACTGCAGTGGCAGAACTACGTCGCCGTGTTCGAGCGGCTGCCGTTCCTCGACCAGTTGAGGACGAGCGTCCTCACGACGCTGATCCGGACGGTCGCGCAGATCGTTCTCTGCACGCTCGCGGGGTACGCGTTCGCCCGCATGAGGTTCCGCGGCAGCGGCGTCCTGCTCGCCGTGATCCTGTCGATCTTGATGGTGCCGTCGCAGGTCTACCTGATCTCGCAGTACCAGATCGTACAGAACCTCGGCTGGCTCGACACCGTCGCCGGGATCGTCGCACCGGGCCTGTTCAGCGCCTTCGGCACCTTCCTCATGCGCACGGCGTTCTTGGCGCTGCCCGCCGAGCTCGAAGAGGCCGCGCGGCTGGACGGCGCGAACCCGTTCCAGGTGTTCTCCCGGGTCATGCTGCCGCTCGCGGTGCCGTCGATCAGCGTGCTCGCCATCACGACGGTGCTCTGGTCGTGGAACGAACTGCTCTGGCCCCTCGTCGTCTCGACGTACTCGGACCGCATGCCGTTGTCGGCCGGCCTCGCGACCCTGATCGGCGACAAGACGACCGACTACCCGGTGGTGATGGCCGCGAGCCTGCTGGCCATGGCGCCGGTGCTCATCGCCTTCATCGTGCTGCAGCGTCGGGTCATCGACGGGCTGGCGCACTCGGGCCTGAAGTAGGCCGGGGGCCGGGCCCGGCCCGGGGCGCGGGCCCGGCGGCGCTGGTTCCGGCAGCCGCTACTTCGAGGTGGCGAGCCCGAACAGGGCGGCACCGATCAGGCCGGCGCCGACGACCGAGATGGCGATGATGAGGACGTGGAAGAACAGTTCCATGGGGGCGTCGGGCTCTCTGTGATCGGGGCGACAAGACAGGAGCCCATGGTACCGAGCGTCTCTGGGCGCGGCCTACGCTCGAACGATGACGACGCATCGCCTCGACCCCGGCACCGACACCGCCCACGAGGTCTTCTCACGAGACCACGCGCCCGTGCTGACCATCGACCCCGGTGACACGGTCGTCGTCCGCTCGCTCGACGCGTCCGGCCACCTCAACCGCAGACCGTGCCCGGCGAGGTCACCCCGTACCTCTTCCCGACGCGTCGCGGCCACGCCCTGACCGGCCCGATCGCCGTGCGGGGCGCGCGACCGGGCGACATGCTGCAGCTCGACCTGATGTCGTTGACGCCCGACGACTGGGGCTTCACGGTTGCCGCCGCCGCCGACACCCCCGTCACGCGACACCTCGGCCTGGTCGACGCCGACCCGGCCCACCTGCTCTGGAGCATCGACCGCGAGACCGGCGTCGCGACCGAGAGCCGGGGCCTCCGCCGCCCGATCGCGCCCTTCCTCGGCGTCATGGGGCTGGCACCGGCCGAGGCCGGAGAACACTCGACCATCCCGCCTCGCGCCTCCGTGGGCGGCAACATCGACTGCCGTGACCTCGTCGCGGGCACCACCCTCTGGCTGCCGGTGGCGGTCGACGACGCCCTGCTCTACCTCGGCGACGGCCACGCCGCCCAGGGCGACGGCGAGGTCGGCGGCACCGCCATCGAGACCGGCATGACGACGGAGGCGCGGGTCGGCCTCGCGACGGACCGCCCGCTCTCGACGATCCACGCCGAGACCCCCGAGGCCCGCCTCACCTTCGGTTTCGACGCCGACCTCAACACCGCCTCGGGCGATGCGCTCGCCGCGATGGTGACCTGGATGCAGCAGCTCTACTCGGTCGACGCCGCCACGGCCCTGGCGTTCGCGAGCACGGTCGTCGACCTGCGCGTCACGCAGATCGCCAACCGCACCTGGGGCGTGCACGCGGTGCTGCCCCGCGACGTGCTCGTCCGCGCCTGACGCGCGCCGCGCCTCCGTCCGGTCGGCGCCGTCGTCGGCGTTCGGCTCGCGCCGCCCCGGGCGGTGGCTCGCCGACACCCCGGATTCGGCGCGCCGAATACCTCTGACCAGGGATTTTTCGGTCGGGGAGGCGCGCGCGGCATGGCAGGATCGTCAGGTTCCGAGACACCGGCGTCTCCACCCGACCGTCTCGAAAGGCGCTGCCCCCATGTCGTTCTGGGCCCTCTTCTTCATCGCGCTCGGCGTCTCCGCCGACGCCTTCGCCGTCGCCCTCGGCAAGGGCCTGCACATGACGCGCCTCAACGTGCGGCACGCGGTCGTCATCGCGGTCACGTTCGGGGCGTTCCAGGCGCTGATGCCCCTGCTCGGCTGGCTGCTCGGCTCGACCTTCGCGCAGTACATCGCCCCGTTCGACCACTGGGTCGCGTTCGGCCTGCTGGCCCTGGTCGGCGGCAAGATGCTCCACGAGGCGTTCTCGTCGCACGCAGACCAGGAGAAAGACACCGACAGGCTGAACCTGCGCGAACTCGCCGTGCTCGCCGTCGCGACGAGCATCGACGCCCTCGCGGTCGGCGTGACCCTCGCGTTCTTGCCGGTGTCGATCGGGTGGGCCGTGCTGCTGATCGGCGTGACGACCACCGTGCTGACCTTCGTCGGCGTGCTCGTCGGTCGCCGGATGGGCGCGACCTTCGGCAAGCCCGCCGAGATCGCCGGCGGAGTCATCCTCATCGCGATCGGCGCGAGCATCGTGCTCGAGCACACGGGCGTGCTCGGCTGAGCCGCCGGACGAACCCCGGAGGCGCGGGTCCCCTGAGCCCCGGGAGGCGGGGGTCGGCTCAGCCGCGCGGCATCCGCAGCTGCGCCAGCGGCGGAGCGTGCAGCGGCTGGGTCTCCCACAGGGCGGTGAAGGTCGCGTCGGCCTCGTCGAGCGTGAGGTGCAGCCGGTGCGGCGTCTCGACGAAGACGACGTCGACGTGCAGCAGGTCGGCCGAGCGCGTGGCGCTGGTCGCGACCGGGGCCCCCGCGCCGTCGTCGGTGACGACCCAGTCCTCGGCCTCGACCCGGGCCACGAGGCGGGCGTCGCCCTCGACCAGGGTGAGCGTGGTCGTGGCGTCGGCCGCGGCGTGCAGTTCGACCACGGTGAGGCCGGGCTGGTCGTTGCCGTCGGCCGCGGTGAACGCGACGGGGCGCTCGGTGCCGGGGGAGTGCTGGTCGTCGACCCGCGCCTCCCCGGCCGCCGGCCGCACGGGTGCGGCGTCGTGCTCGGTCGGGCCGGCGACCCCGGGCAGGGCCAGGTCGGCGAGGCGGGCCGCGAGGGCGGCGTCGGCCGTGCCGTCGGGGGCGACGTCACCCGGCGCGCCCGCCCCGAACGCGGGCAGCAGGTGGGCCCAGGCGGCGTCCATCACGGCCTGCATGTCGAGCGACTGGCCGGTGAGCGCCAGGACGACGTCGTGCTCGGGCAGCACGACGCAGAACTGACCGTAGGCGCCGTCGCCGCGGTAGCCGTGCCGGGCCATCCAGAACTGGAATCCGTAGCCCTGGCTCCAGTCCGGGTTCGGCTCGGCGTCGTTCGCGACGTGTGACCGGGTGGCGTCGGCGACCCACTCCCGGGGCAGCAGTTGCTCGCCCCGCCACTCGCCCTGCTGCAGGTACAGCTGACCGAGCGCGGCGATCGCGTGGGTCGCGGCGTGCAGTCCGCTGAAGCCGAGCTCGCGTCCCGAGGCGTCGCGCTGCCAGCCGACCTCGCCGATGCCGAGCGGGTCGAGCAGGCGGGGGCGCAGGTAGTCGGTGAGGGACTGCCCGGTGACCCGCTGCACGATGGCCCCGGCGGTGAACGTGCAGGGCTGGTTGTAGGCGAAGACGGTGCCGGGCTCGTCGTCGGGCGGCGTGAGCAGGAAGCCCCGGACGACGTCGACCGGGTCGATCGCGAGCGCCCGGTCGAGGGTCTCGGCGCGGTGACCGCTCGCCATCGCCAGCACGTGGCGGACGCGCATCGAGCGGCTGCGCGGGTCGGTGACCTCGGCGTCGAGCTCGGGGAAGTGCCCGAGCACGGTGTCGTCGAGCCTCATCAACCCCTCGGCGACGGCGAACCCGACGGCCGACGAGGTGAAGCTCTTGCTCAGCGAGTAGAGCAGGTGCGCCCGGTCGGCCGAGTACGGCGCCCACCAGCCCTCGGCGACGACCTGCCCGTGGCGCAGCAACATGATGCTGTGCGGCTCGACGCCGGCGGTGGTCTCGAGGGCGTCGACGAACGCGGCGATGCCGCTCGCGTCGACGTTCTGGGCAGAGGGAGTGCTGCGCGGCAGCGTCGTCGAGGTCACCCCCCGACCCTATGCCCGGCCTCCACCCCGCCCCCCGCCCCGCCCGCTGCGCCCGTCCCGCACCTGCCCTCGTGTGCACATCGCGACACTCGACGGCGCACGTGTCCTGCACGGCGGTGACGAACGGCGTGTCGCAGGCATCGTGTCGGGTTCTGCTCGCCGCCCGGCCCCCGGCACGTCGAGCCCGACTCGCACTCGGGGCCAGTGCCCCGCGGTGTGGGGAACGATCAGGCGAGGAGGCGCCGGTCAGGTCGCGAGGGACGTCAACCTCAGGTCGACCAGCGGCACCCGGTCCCGCGGCAGCACCACGAGCACGATCGAACCGTCGACCTCGGTGCCCCAACCGACGAGGTCGGGGTCGGTGTCGATCAGCACGGCGTCGCGTTCGATCCCGTCGACCACGAGCACCGCCCCCGGCTGTGCGTGCCGGGTGGTCACGGGGGCGTCCGGCACGGGCGTCGCACCGGCTGGTCGAGTGCTTCGCCCCTCGGTGGTGTTGACGAGCACGTGGTTGACGTGACGCGCGAGATGCTCGGCGACGGAGACGCGTTCGCCTGACGGTGCCGGGTCGTCGGGTGCGATCGTGGTGACCACCGCCTCCCACAGCATCGGGTACCGGAACGCCCGAAGCCCGGCCACGAACCAGGCAGGCTGCCCGGCAGTCACGGCGCTTGCCAGATGGCCGTCGATCTCGGCGACGTTCTCGACGAGGTTGGACGGCGCGTCCGGGGCGGACGGGTCGGCGACGAACACGTAGTTCAGGGCGACGGTCTGCAGCACGTCATCGTGCGCGACCGTGCCGGGCTGCGTCAGGTCGAGGCATGGCTGGTCGACGAAGGTGAAGACCGGGCGGCCGAACGTGGCCGCGATCTCGGAGGCCGTCCCCGGGCGCGGGAGGTCGTGCAGGTCGACGCTCTCGGTGAAGTCCATCGCCCCATGCTCGCACCCTGTCCTCGGCCGCGCCGGAGGCCCGGCGTGGGGACGGTCAGGAGGCGCGGGTCGGGTCGGCGACGGACCCCCGGGGCACGGTGTCTCCGACAGACGCTTCGGCCCCCGTGTCACCGGCCGGCGCCTCGGCCACCGCGGCGACGAGGGGCGTCTCGGCCACCGCGTCCGCCACGACCTCGGCCTCACGGGTGCGCTCGGCCCGGACGAAGCCGATGCCGACGACGATCGCGGCGTCACCGAGCAGTTGCGGCGGGGTGAGGGCCTCGCCGAGCAGCAGCCAGGCGTAGAGGGCGGCGGCCGCGACCTCGAGCAGGCCGACGAACGAGGCCAGACGCGAGCCGAGCATGCTGCTCGCCGTGATGCTCGTGGCGTACGCGACGGACGTGGCGATGACGCCGATCACGAGCATGGGCACCCACCAGGGCACGATCGCGTCGAACAGGGGCACGTCGGCCGCCGAGGTGGTGAACGGCACGAGACCGGTCAGCCCGAGCAGCCCGAGCAGCGCCGCCCCGACGAGCAGGCCCGAGGCCGCGAGGGCGACGGGCGGCAGGTCGCCGCTCGGCCGGGCCGCGATGACGAAGTAGGCGGCGCAGCAGACCATCGCCGCCCCGGCGAGGGCGAGCCCGGCGAGGTCGAGCGAGCCGCCACCCGAGGGGGCGACGACGAGCAGGAGGCCCGCGAAGGCGATCGCGGAGCCCACGAGCACGACGACCTGCGGCACGCGCCGGGTCGTCACCCACGCGACGCCGACGAGCAGCAACGGGGCGAGGTACTCGATCAGGATCGCCGTGCCCACCGGGATGCGCACGACGGCGGCGAAGTAGAAGACCTGCGTGCCGGCGACGCCGATCACGGCCATGCCGAGCACCCGCCACCGGGCGCGCCAGACCGGTCCGAGGTGGCCGCGCAGGGCGATCAGTGCGACCGGGGCGAGGACGACCCCGCCGATCAGGGCCCGGACGGTGACGGCGGCCACGGGGCTCCAGCCCGACTCGAGCAGGGGCTTCACGAACGGGCCCGAGAACCCGAACGACGCCGCGGCGACGAGGGCGACGAGCAGGCCGACCGTGGTCGAGCTCGGCCGCCCCCGGGTGACCAGGGTCGAGGAGGTCGTCGTGGTCGCGCCTGTGCTCACGGGGTGTCCTTCTGTCAGGGCCGTCGTGCACAATGGGTGGTGACGCGCCGTCGATGTGGCGAGCGTACGACCGCCCGTCACAAGGAGTCAACTTGCATTTCGCCCCTGACACAGAAGACGTCCTCGAGTTCAACGTCGCCCTGGTCAACACCGGGGCGGCCGCCAGTCGCTCGGGTGACGACGAGCTGTCGACCCGGGCCGAGTTGCGGGCCCTGCTCGACGCGTTCGCCTTCTCGGGCCGCTTCGATCGCGACGACGCCGAGCTGGCGGCGGTGCAGGGCGTCCGGGCCGAGCTGAGACGCATCTGGACCCTCGAGCGCGACCTGCTCGCCGGCGAGGTCAACCGCATGCTGGCCGACAGCGTCTCGTCGCCCCGGCTCGTGCGACACGACGCCCTCGACTGGCACCTGCACGCGACGAGCGACGACGCTCCTCTGGCCGACCGCATCCGCGTCGAGTCGGCGTTGGCGCTGGTCGACGTCATCCGCACCGACGAGACCGGACGTCTGCGGGCCTGCGCGGCCGACGACTGCGAGGGCGTGTTCGTCGACCTGTCGCGCAACGGCTCGAAGCGCTTCTGCAGCGTCCGTTGCGGCAACCGGGTCAACATGATCGCCTTCCGCGAGCGCCGGTCCGACCCCGCTCCGAACTGACCCGCCCCGCCACCACCCCGCCGCTCCACCACCCTGCCGCTCCACCACCCCGCCGCGTCCCGCTCGCTCGCTCGCGCCCAGTCAGTTGTGCACAACTCAATCGTGCGCGATGTGCTAGCGTCATCCACATGACCGCAGCAGCCGACACCGCGACGACGATCCCGGGCCCCGCCTCGGGGCTCGACGAGCAGATCTGCTTCGCGCTCTACACCGCTTCCCGGGCCGTCACCGCTCGGTACCGCGACCTGCTGGCCCCGCTGGGCCTGACGTACCCGCAGTACCTCGTCCTGCTCGTCCTCTGGCAGGGCGGCTCGACGACCGTCTCGGCGCTCGGCCAGCAGCTGCAGCTCGAGTCCGGCACCCTGTCGCCCCTGCTCAAGCGCCTCGAGGTGCAGCGCATCGTCACCCGCACGCGGTCCGCCGTCGACGAGCGCTCGGTCGAGGTCGCCCTCACCGAGGCCGGTCACGCCCTCCGTGCCCGGGCCGCCGGGTTCCCCGACCTCATCTGCGGCGCGACCGGGCTCGACCTCGACGACCTTCAGGCCCTGCGCAGCGACATCGCCTCGCTCGCGGCCGCCGTGCGGGCGAACACCGCCGCGCTGGCGGACGCCGCCGGCCTGCCGCCCACCGCGGCGCCCGCACCGGCACCCGCACCGGCCCCGCGCCCCGCCAGACCCGCCCCCCCCG
>Ga0265798_10006959_pt1 | contig 14753 bp, 10 predicted proteins | sample P3T30metagenome_FD_192430 | JGI IMG/M metagenome (GOLD analysis project Ga0265798, IMG submission 192430) | Plant litter microbial communities from East Loma Ridge, Irvine, California - P3 T30 | ecosystem: Environmental > Terrestrial > Plant litter > Unclassified | place: USA: California... | reverse complement strand
CGCAGAAAGTAGACCTTACTATATTAGGTGCAATGGAAGTATCGGAGAACGGAGATATAGCCAACTGGAAAATCCCAGGCAAAATGGTGAAAGGAATGGGTGGCGCAATGGATTTGGTGGCCTCTGCAAAAAACATCATTGTTGCGATGCAGCATGTCAACAAAGCTGGCGAAAGTAAGTTATTAAGTAAATGCACCTTGCCATTAACTGGTGTAAAATGCATAAAGAAGATCGTTACCGAACTTGCGGTATTGGCTGTACTTCCCGAAGGTGGCTTCCAGCTTTTAGAACGTGCACCAGGGGTGAGTATTGAATTTATTCAACAGTCTACCCCAGGTAAATTAGTAATTGAAGGTGAAATTCCGGAGATGCAGTTCGATTAAGTGAATTTTCTCCTAAACGAAAAAAGGATAACCTCGGCTATCCTTTTTTTGTTTACTGTATGTTTACCAGAATATTGTTTCGAAGGTCATTTGATATGTCTTCTGTAATGGCAATCAATTCATCTGGTTCGTTCGTATTATTCATCACCACTTTATTACACCCGTCTCTGTAGGGTAATAAGTATTCTTTATAGGCTGGCACCACATGGTTATGCCATTTATAGATTACATCTTCTTCCGGATAGCCACGTTCCAAGCCATCACGTTTAACACGGCGTTCTAATGCAATCTGTTCATCAGCATCAACAAAAATAGTGTGATCGAGAAGACCGGCTATTTCTTTAAAATGAAGAATAAAAAGACCTTCTACAATGATAATTGGGGCAGATTTAATCTCTAATATTTTAACTACAGCAAGCGGATTATTGAAGTTGTATTCTTTCTTATAAACCACCTCACCATTTAGCAATTGTTTAATGTCTCTTAAAAACTGTTCGCTATCTATGGTTGACGGAAGGTCGAAGTTATAAAGTTTATTTTCTTCCTGGGTCATGTCTCCTGCCGGGATGTAGTAATCATCCTGAGAAACCAGTGTTACTTCGTCTTGTTTAAAATGGTGAAGGAAGCAGTTTAAGAAAAAAGTTTTACCGGATCCGCTTCCGCCGGCAATACCAATCACAAAGGGTTTTTTAGTTAAACTCATTGAGCACTATAGGTTAAATTACACAAAAATCGCTTGTCTAAAGCGCCTAATGACTCGGCAACTGCTTTAGTCATTACAATGATAACATCTTTTGTCGATTCGTTCTCTGTGAATTTACCAACAACCTTTGCAAAGGTGGTACGGTTTGTCATTGGGTTCGTTAATTTAATCACGCGGCCAACCGGTGCACTGCGGTGTAAAACCAACATCTTAGTGCCGTCTAAATCTGCATCTGCAATCCATATGGCAGCACCTTTTTCTTCAATCTGACTTAAGCCATAAACGCTCGGATCACGGCGAAGTTTCGGATCTTTAACCATAGTGCTGTCTGGTTCGTTTTCCTGTTCTTCTCTGGATAAATCATTTACTGATCTTGGCTGAGGGGGTTTAGGAATAATCAGTTTCTGATCAGTTTTAATGGTGTTATCATCCATTTTGTTGGCGGATCTGATTTGATAGGCAGTGAGGTTATATTTTTTTGCAATGGTAAATATCGTTTCTCCATCCGCTACGGTATGGATAAAACTTTCATCTTTTGATGCCGGAGCGGGTTTAGATATTTGTTCTGCCTGCTTCTCCTTCAGAACCTGAACTTCAGTAACAATACCTCCCGGAACTTTTAATACCTGACCAATGGTAATGGCATTATCTGGCAGGTTGTTTAATTTTCTTAATTGGTAAGCGGTAACACCATATTGTTTAGCAACCGTAAAAATGGTTTCGTTTCTTAACACGGTATGGGTTCCTGATGCATCAGGAACTTTTGCAGTATCGGTAGTTGCCGGAGTTTGTTCTGAAACACTCACTACTTTGTTTTCGTCTACGTTTTTCGTAGCTGGAATTTTCAGCTTTTGTCCGATACGCAGGTTGTTTCCCGACAGGTTGTTTGCTTTTTTAACTTCTTCTACAGTTGTTCCATATTTCTCTGCAATTTTGCCTAAAAATTCTTTCGGGGCCACCGTATGTTCGATCATGGTTGGATCTGTGGTAACGGTTGATGTTTGTTGAGGCGCCACAACAGGTGTTTCTACTTTTGCGGTTTGAAACGGCGCTACGGGAACATCCGCTACAGCGTCATTTTTCGGCGTGATTTTCAGTACCTGGCCAATGCTCAAGTTGTTTCCTTTAAGATTATTCAGCTTTTTGATTTCATTGACTGTTGTGCCGTACTTTTCTGCTATAGCATTTAAATTGTCTTTTGCTTTAACGGTATATTCGATAATACCACTAGCTGAAGAAGTAGCAACAGGATTTGAACTGCTATTTGATCCCCATGGAAGGTTGGTAGGAACTTTAATGATTACACCAACCTGCAGATATTTGTTTTCGTTGAAAACCATAATATCTTTAGGAGATACATTGTACCTTCTTCCGATAGAATAATAGGTGTCTTTGGCTACAATTTGGTGTACGATAAGTTTTTTGCCATTATTATTTTCTACGCCGATAGAGTCTCTTGCTGTGTTGGCTTTCGCATTTGCAATATTTAAAGCAAATAGAACAACAGCAGATAAATATATTTTGTGCATTTATTTTTATAAATTTCTAAGTCAAATTAAGCAATTATACGAATAATATTATTAACCATATTTAGATTTTGAAAGCAACACCACGTGTAAAGATATTGGCTTATTGTTGATTTTAAATCTATATAATTCATTCACAATTACTTGTAAAGGCGATAATTACTACCGTATTGAATAATAAACGAACTTATAAATAAGGTATTGCCTGAACAGAAGTTTAGATTAAAACTTTTATAAAACTTGTTTGTTAAGTACACATTAAAACAACAATAAATACTGTACAAAATGGACGCTAAAGAAATAAGCTTAAACGAAAAAGAGGTTAAACCAGTTGTTGATCTTTTAAATGATTATTTGGCTAATTATCATATTCATTACCAGAAATTAAGAGGTTGCCATTGGAATATCAAAGGACAGAACTTTTTCACTCTTCATGTTAAATTTGAAGAGTTATATACCAATGCTCAATTAACTATTGATGAGATTGCAGAGCGTGTGCTTACCCTTGGAAAACCGCCGCACAGCCGTTTCGCTGATTATATTCAGGAGTCGCAAATTCAGGAAATCAACACCATTGGCATGGCTGACCTAGATATGGTTGATGCTATTTTGGATGACATGGCTAAACTCATCGAAATGGAGAGAGAGCTGTTAATGGCTACTGATGATGCCAGCGATGATGGTACAAACGATATGGTGAACCGTTTCATGCAATTTAAAGAGAAAAACACCTGGATGTTACGTTCTTTCGCTGGAAAAAAATAATTTCAATATATAATGTTTAAGCCTTAGTTAAATGGATTTAATGTAAAATCTGTTTAACTGAGGCTTTTTTGATTTTCGAAAATAGTAAATATTTATCTTTGGGCATGGCGTACAAAAGTTTAGCAGAATGTGTATCAGACCTTGAAAAAAACGGTCATTTAATCAGGATTAAAGAAGAGGTAGATCCTCACCTGGAAATGGCTGCTATTCACCTCAGGGTTTATGAAAATCAGGGGCCGGCCATATTGTTCGAAAAGGTGAAAGGAAGTCCTTTCCCTGCGGTGTCAAACTTGTTTGGTACATTGGAACGCTCCAAATTTATTTTCAGAGATACTTTGCCAAAAGTGCAGCAATTGGTTTCGTTGCGAAACGATCCCATGAAGGCTTTAAAAAATCCGTTTAAATATGCAGGTTCGGCAATGTCTGCCTTATCGGCTTTGCCCATGAAAACACCATCTGCCAAAAATAAATTTTTAAAAACAACTATCAGCGCATTGCCGCAAATTGTTAACTGGCCAATGGACGGAGGTCCGTTTGTAACCATGCCTCAGGTTTATACCGAAGATGTAGAAAAACCAGGAATATTAAATGCAAACCTTGGGATGTACCGGATTCAGCTGGCGGGCAATGATTATATAAAAGATAAAGAAATTGGGTTACATTATCAGATTCATAGAGGAATTGGCGTTCATCAGTCGAAAGCTAACAAACTTGGACAGCCTTTAAAGGTGAGCATTTTTGTGGGCGGTCCGCCATCGCATCCATTGGCTGCGGTAATGCCATTGCCGGAAGGCTTATCAGAAATGACTTTCGCCGGTGCGCTTGGTGATCGCAGATTCCGTTATTTTTATGATGATGAAGGCTTTTGTATTTCTGCAGATGCAGATTTTATTATTACCGGAACAGTTCATCCAAATGAGAATAAACCTGAAGGGCCTTTTGGAGACCACCTGGGTTATTATAGTTTAACGCATCCTTTTCCTCTGATGAAAGTACATAATGTTTATCACCAGAAAGATGCGATCTGGTCGTTCACAGTCGTCGGCCGACCCCCACAGGAAGATACGAGTTTCGGCGCATTGATTCACGAAATTACCGGATCTGCCATTCCGCAAGAAATTCATGGGTTAAAAGAAGTTCATGCAGTAGACGCAGCTGGTGTTCACCCGCTTCTATTTGCCATCGGAAGCGAGCGGTATACCCCATATTTAAAAGAGCGGAGACCACAGGAAATTTTGACGATTGCCAATCATATTCTGGGTAAAAATCAGCTTAGCCTCGCCAAGTATGTTTTTATCACCGCAAGGGAGGATAATGAAAAACTCAGCACACATCATATTGAAGCATTTTTATCGCATGTGTTGGAAAGAATTGACCTCACCAGAGATATACATTTCTATACCAATACCACTATAGATACTTTGGATTATAGCGGTGATGGATTAAACCGCGGTTCTAAAGTGGTTATTGCAGCTGCTGGCGACAAAAAACGCGAGCTTTGGAATGTTATTCCTGCTGGTTTAAAACTCGGCGATGGATGTTATACATCCAAGATCGCCATTCCTGGTGTGTTGGTTTTGGAATGCGACAAGTATATAAGTGCCGAAAAAACGGCTGCGGAAATTGCTGCTTTAAACATCGCTTTAATTGATCAGGATCTGAATGGGTTGCCTTTGCTGGTGATTGCAGATGATGCTGAATTTACGGCAGCCAATATCAATAACTTAGTTTGGGTGACTTTTACAAGAAGTAATCCTGCCGCAGATATTTATGGTGTAAATGATTTTACTATAAATAAGCACTGGGGATGCAAAGGTTCGTTAATTATTGATGCCAGGAAAAAGCCACATCATGCACCCGAACTGGTCAAAGACCAGAATGTTGAGCAAAAAATAAATGACTTAAGCAAACAGGGGCAGGCGCTTTATGGTGTGATTTAATTGAATATTTGAAATAAAATTTCGAATTTTAAGCATATCACTCTTTATGCTTTTAAAATCCATATTTATTTGCTGTTTGCTTCTGTTAAGTGGTTTTGCGGAGGCACAGCATCATGAGCTGAATAGTGTAGCCCTCAATTTGAGAAAATATGGCCTGAACACCGTTCGTTCGAGACTATTTGTTCATTTTGACAAAAATATTTATACCAACAATGATCAGGTCTGGTTTACAGGTTATCTACTACATACTGTGGCCGAATCTGAGCAATATCACACGCTTTATCTATCATTAGTTAATAATGCAGACACTTCAATCGTATTACAAGAAAAATTCTTAATTGAACAAGGCGTATCCTTCGGAAGTTTAGTGCTGCCTGATTCGCTGCCAAGCGGTGATTATCGGTTTGTTGCCCATACCAATATGAAGTTTGGCGATCAGTTTGATGCCGAGTTTACACAGCAGGTCAGTATTAGATCGAACACTATCAGTCCGCTAATTGCCAATATTTCCGTCTTCAAAACTTACGATGAAAGAACTAAAAGAGGAACAGCCTTATTGCAGGTTTTAACCGGGGATAACCGTTTCGTTGAAAATGCTGAAATTACTTATGCCATTGGCAATACCCGTCAAGCTATTGCAAGCGGAAAGAGCAGTATAATCGGCGAACTGATGATTGACTACCCGGCAGAACAAATCACAAAGGAAAACAACTTGCTTAAAATCTCCATAAAAAAAGGTAATCATGTAAAACATTTAGACTTTAATCTACCAGTTAAAAACGAATTACCCTATCAATTAAAATTTTACCCAGAGGGAGGGTATTTGGTAAACGGATTAACAACCAAAGTTGGCTTAGCACTAAATTTGAAGGATGGACATGGAATTCAGGGTAAGGTTGTCATATATCAGGATGATGAGGTTTTAGATACTGTTAGCACTAGTGTTCAAGGTATCGGAAGCTTCGTTTTCCGGCCAGATCGCAGGAAATATTATTATGCAAAAATATTAGGCGAGGTAAATACAACTTATCAATATGATTTGCCATTAATTTTAGCTCATGGAGTGGTGCTTAGATTAGGTTCTGCGATTTCAAATCATGAATTAAAAGCGCAGATAGAAAGTTATGATCAGCAGCGAGTACATCTTATTGTTCATGATTTTTCAAACATTTTACTGCAATCCAGTTTAAATTTGCAGGCCAACCGGCCTCAAAACATTAGGTTTAAGCTGGATTCTCTTCCAATCGGCTTATATACACTTACTGTATTAGACAACCAATATAAGCCTATTGCAGAACGAATATTTTTTGCCCATTATAATAACATAAACAAGATTGAGATTACAACAGATAAAGACCGTTACACTACCCGCGATCGTGTAGAGTTGGATTTGCGTGCTGTCAATCAGGATAAATTGTTGCATGGACTAGTCTCTGTGAGTTGTGTTCAGGCGAATCGGTTATTGATTCAAAAAAATCAAAATATTACTGATTTCTACTTTTTTGAGAACCTGCTTGCAGATTTGCCTCCTCATCAATTTGGACTGAAATATCATGATGTAAATTATTTGAATGAGGTATTACTAGTGAAAGGATGGAGGAGGTATCAATGGCCGATAGAGAAACTTCCTCAGGCAAGTCCGAAATTTTCATCTTTGGAATATCGTGGTCAGATTTTGAAAAAGAATAAACCACTAAAGCTGCCGCTTGTGTTGAATACCTTTGGTGCCTCTAATATTAATACTATTGAAACCGACAGTACTGGAAGATTCAGTTTATCAGCTGCCGATCTATTATCCGGAGATAGGGGCAGAGTTTGGTTAAACATTAGTGATAAAAATTATGCGAATTATACAATCCTTTTGAATGATCCTTTTGATGAAGTTAAAAAAGAATTAAAGAATCAAATATTTAATGTTCAGAAAAATGAGTCAACACAGCTGGACGACTTCAGTCAATCGGTAAAGATAAATAATGGCATTAAGCTAAAGGATGTAGTGATAAAGTTTAAGAAAGACGATGTTACTTTCGCCAACAAGGGATCGAATAGTTGTGGCGATTATGTATGCCTTTATAATATTTTAAATTGTGCGAATCACGCCGGAAATCTGGAAAATAGAAAACCGCTTAAAGGCAAAAGTTACATGCGGACTGGCGGAGGTACTATTATATATGCAGGCTGTACAGACCATGACGATAAGCCAAATCTGAAAATTCTGAAGGGAATCAGTTTGGCTAAGGATTTTTATATGTCTGACGTTTCCAATGTGAACGAGCCAATCAATTTTCCAACCCTATATTGGAATTATCAGGTAGCGCTTGAAAAATCGGGTAGCACTAAGTTAGTTTTTAATACCGGAGATCTTAAAGGGAAGTTCAAGATTATTGTGCAAGGCATAACATCAGAAGGAGTAGCCTATGGAGAGCAAACGTTTGATGTTGTAGCCAAATAAGAATGGTATCATGATTTTAAGCTTTCACTTACTGACAAGCTCAATTAATACTTTTGTCAGGGATTGATTAATAATAAAGAATATTAGGTGAAAAGTCACCCATTTACTGGAAGCTAATGATAGGGTTGTGTGGCAGAAACTAATTCGTGTAAAGATTCAGGTAAAGGATCGTATAGATCAGCCGCTATCGGTTGGTGTCTCACCAACAGCAACTAATTTATGTTAGAGTATTTATTAAAAGGAACAGGTTGTTTGGTGAAACACCAGCCAGTAGTCTAATGGACTTAGTAGAATGGGAATTAAAGTCCCTATTTGAGAAGATATAGAGAAGTCATTATTATCGCTAAATAAAAATAGCCTTTGAAGTTTAAATCAAAGGCTATTTGCTAAAATATTCTTAATTAGAACCTCACTCCAAAAGTTAAAAAAACATTATTTCTAGTGCTTTTTACATCAGCAACAGGCTCAGAAAAATCGTAAAGCTCGTAAGGTGATGAATTATAGTTGGTTTTGAAATTCTGATAAGCAACATCAAAGTAATAATTATTTACACGGTAGCCGATACCACCAGTATAATATTGACCTTGATAAAATGATTTATCACCGCCTTTAATGCCGTTACCATTCAATCCATAACCACCTCTCAAACTAATCTCCGGACTAACTTTAACTTCAGCACCTACTCTATAGTTGATTGCTTCCTTATAGCTATCCTTAATATCCCTGTTATTTACGCTGATTGCGTTTAAGTCAGATCCGTTGTCAGCCGAAAAGCGTATCGATGAATAATCGATATAGTCGACATCGGCAGAAATTAAAGCCATTCCACCAATAACATAACTTAAACCAGCTGAGGCTTTCAAAGGCGTGCGCAGATTATAAGTAAACGTATAATATTGTGGTGCATTATTAAATGAATCAGGACCATTCACGGCGTTCCCAGCTAAATTTGCCTGTAATGTTTCTGCGGTGTTATCTTGCAAATTCATCCAGGTAGGCGTTTGGAAATTTAAACCGATTCTCAATTCACTAATCGGTCTGTAGATCATCCCCAATTTTAGATTAAATCCGCCACCTTTTGTTTCCTGATTTCTAAGTTGAGTTAAATTATAATTTTCATTTCCAGTAAAAGCACCCTGGGTTTCATTAAACCAGTTCGTAATACCAGATTCTGTAAAAATAGCATCACTAACATATCTCACATTAACAAAACTAGCTGTTGCACCTAAATATAACTTATTAGAGAAATTTAAAGCACCTGCTACATTAAATTCAGAAGTAGAACCAGATCTGTTTTCAACCCAATTTTGATTGAAATTATTATTACCGAAAGGAGCAGCAGAGTAACTGTTTGTGAAACCAGGTGCACCATAATTGATCAGTGTACTATTATAAGCATCACCTGCAATTGTTCTATCAATACCTACATCATTGGCCTGATCTACGTATGCATTTCTGATTGAGTTGTTATTGTTTACACCATTATAGGCAATGTTACCTAAGAAGTCATTATTCCTGGTATAGCTTACGCCGAAAACAGTACTTACAAGGCCTTTATTCACATCCGAACCTTTCATCTTTGCAGCTGGGCTATAAAAAACAACTCCTAAATTATTAAGGTTAATCTGACTTTTACTAGCTTTGGTATTAGTTCCAAAAAAAGCACTGTTATTATCCACAGAGTTAAACTCTGGTGTAATACTGAATTCTGATTTAGTGAATAAACCTAAACCAGCAGGATTAGCGCTAATTGAACTGATGTCCCCACCTACACCAATTTGGGCACCACCCATTCCTTTGAAACGGGCGCTGCTACCATAATTTGTCTGAGAAAAACGAAATGCATCGGGAGCATAACTTTGTGCGTGCAATGTGCTTACAGAAGCTACTGTAGCTACAATAGTTGCTAAAATATATCTTTTCATTTGTTGTGTATGTGTTGCTAAAAATTACCCTCTGCCAGATCTTGTTGGTCTAGAGCCGCCACCGCCTCCACCGCCGAAAGAACCTCCACCGCTACTTCCTCTACTTGCTGGAGGAGCTGAATAAGTTGGTCTGGTTTCTTGTCTTTGTGGTTGAGGTGCATAGTTCTCGTTTCTGCCTGGTCTACTAGAATTTGCATCTGGTCTTGAATATCCTCCAGATTGTCTTCCATCTCCATTAGCCTGGCTTCTGCTAGGTCTGCCTGCATTAAAATTAGGTGAGTAACCTTGTCTGTTGTTTCCATTTTGAGGAGCTACACCAGACCTTGTTGGTCTACCCAGATTTCTGCTTCCGTTATTATTGCCATAGCCTCTGCTGTTAAGCGTATTCCCTGGTCTTGCTCTGTAGTTATTATTTCCGGTATATACTCCACCACCGTAGAATCCACCACCATAACCAAAGCCGCCGCCGTACCAACCACCGCCCCAACCGAAGCGATCGTAGTAAGAATATTGTCCCCAGTTATTCCATCCGAAATTGTTCCACCCAAAGCCCATGTTACCATAGTAAAAAGGATTATTCCAAATACTACCATAACCTAATCCGATACCAAAGCCGCTGCCCCAGCCACCTAAACCGTAACCGCTGCTCCATCCTAAGCCGCCATAACCAAGATAATTGGTAGCGCCATAAGAATTGCCGTAAGAGAAATTATCATAATATGGATCATAATATCCACGCCAGCTTGTACCATTAGAAAAACGATTTATTCTTGATGAATAATCCATGTCGTAATAAGGATTACTCGTGCCATAATATTCGTCGTAACCCTCCTGGTCCTGACCTTGATCTTGGTTTTGGTTTTGTGCATATTCCTGTTGTGGAATTACCTCCACCTCTCTGGCTTTCGCCACAGAGTTATAAACATCATCATTTTGGCTAGTTGTTGCCAATTTCGATGTTGAACATGATGCCACCAGCCCTGCGGCGGCAATCATAACAATGGGAAAAATTTTAATTGGTTTCATTGTGTTTATATTTAGTTGCGTGTGTTTTTACTAAAAATTTACGACCTTAAATGGCTGTGATTTCTGATCAATTATAAAGTTATCACAAATGCCAGCTATTCATAATCGTTTTGTAGGCATAAATTTATAAATTTGTGATCTAATTTCACATATTTTAACACACAAATTACGTTCCAAATACATAACATGAGCAAAGAAATTACAAGTAGAGAAGCAGATTATTCCCAATGGTATAATGATATCGTATTAAAGGCCGACCTTGCTGAGCACTCGGCAGTTAGGGGATGTATGGTTATTAAGCCCAATGGCTACGCCATATGGGAAAATATGCAGGCCGTACTCGATAAAATGTTTAAAGACACTGGTCATAGTAACGCTTACTTTCCTTTGTTCATTCCTAAGTCATTTTTTTCGAAGGAAGCCTCTCACGTTGCGGGTTTTGCCACTGAATGTGCAGTTGTGACACATTATCGCTTGAAGAATGACGGTAATGGCAATATTGTTGTTGATGAAACAGCTAAACTGGAAGAGGAACTGATCGTTCGTCCAACTTCAGAAACCATCATTTGGAATACTTATAAGGGCTGGATTCAGTCTTATCGTGATCTTCCAATTTTGATTAACCAATGGGCAAATGTAGTGCGTTGGGAAATGAGAACACGGTTGTTTTTGCGTACTGCGGAATTTTTATGGCAGGAAGGGCATACGGCTCATGCTACGGCACAAGAAGCTATTGAGGAGACAGAACGTATGTTACACATTTATGCCGATTTTGCCGAAAACTGGTTAGCTGTACCGGTAATCAGGGGTAGGAAATCTCCGAACGAAAGATTTGCAGGCGCGTTAGATACTTATTGTATTGAGGCGTTGATGCAGGATGGTAAAGCGCTGCAAGCTGGAACATCTCACTTTCTGGGACAGAACTTTGCAAAAGCATTTGATGTGAAGTTTACTGGTAAAGATGGAAAACTGGATCACGTTTGGGCAACATCATGGGGGGTATCTACCCGTTTAATGGGGGCATTAATTATGGCACACAGTGATGATTCCGGTTTAATCATTCCACCTAAGTTGGCACCAACTCAAGTAGTAATTGTACCAATTTATAAGGGCGATGAAGACCTGGCTAAAATTACGACTTACGTAAATGAGTTAACCATGCGACTGAAAGGAATGGGGGTTTCTGTAAAATATGACGACCGTGATACCCAACGTCCTGGATTTAAGTTCGCAGATTATGAATTAAAGGGTGTGCCAATTCGCATTGCGATAGGCGGCAGAGATCTGGAAAATAAAACAGTAGAAATTGCCAGAAGAGATACGAAATTGAAACAAACGGTGCCTCAGGAAGGTCTTGATATTTATATCGTAAAACTACTGGAAGATATTCAGAGTAGTATGTATAACAAAGCCTTAGCTTATAGAGATGCGCATATTACCGAAGCTAATTCTTACGAAGAATTTAAAGAATTATTAGATTCTAAAGCTGGTTTTATTTCTGCCCATTGGGATGGTACTCCGGAAACAGAACAAAAAATTAAAGACGAAACCAAGGCAACTATTCGCTGTATTCCTTTAGACAATAAACTGGAAGATGGCGTTTGTATCTATTCAGGACAACCATCTATTCAAAGGGTATTGTTCGCAAGATCGTATTAAAGGGAGTCATGAGTTCGGAGTCGTGAGTCTCTTTCTAGTATTTAAGAGAGTCTGGAATCGTGAGTTTGGAGTCATGTGTCTCTTTCTGATGTATTAAGGGATCTTGAGTCTTTTAATTATTATTTAAAATAAATGAAGATCATGAGCATTAAAACTCATGATCTCATATCTATTTCTCATATCTATTAAGTCTATTTAAGAAATGAAGTTCGGAACAAAAGCAATACATGCAGGCCAGGTGCCTGATCCAACAACGGGTGCAGTAATGACACCAATATATCAAACCTCCACCTATTGGCAGAAATCGCCGGGAGATAATAAGGGATATGAGTATTCAAGAGGAACAAACCCTACCCGTAAAGCCCTTGAAGACTGCCTGGCAGCTTTAGAAAATGCAAAGTATGGTTTAGCATTTTCAAGTGGAATGGGAGCTACTGATGCTGTGCTAAAGTTACTGTCGCCGGGCGATGAGGTAATCACCGGGAACGATTTATACGGTGGTTCTTATCGGATTTTTACCAAAATCTTTTCGAAGTATGGAATCAAATTCCACTTTCTGGATCTATCTAAACCGGAAAATATGTTGCCATATATCAATGATAAAACGAAACTGGTTTGGATTGAAACACCAACGAATCCAACCATGCAGATTATCGATATTGAGGGAGTAGCAAAAATCACCAAAGAGAAAAACTTAATTTTGACTGTCGACAACACCTTTGCGTCGCCATACCTGCAAAATCCAATTGATCTGGGGGCTGATATCGTAATGCATTCGGTAACCAAGTACATTGGAGGTCACTCAGATGTGGTAATGGGTGCGCTGGTTACAAGTGATGAGCAATTGTATAAAGATCTATGGTTTATCTATAATGCATGTGGAGCAACGCCTGGTCCGCAGGATTCATTCCTGGTTCTGAGGGGAATCAAAACCCTTCACCTGCGCATGAAAGCGCATTGCGAAAACGGAGAACGCATCGCTCATTTTCTTAAAAACCATCCCAAGGTTGACAAGATTTATTGGCCTGGTTTTGAAGATCATCCTAATCACGATATTGCTAAAAAACAAATGCGTGGTTTTGGTGGAATGATTTCTATTACACTTAAAGGAGCAGATTTGCAGGAAACCTTTAGAATCTCTTCAAACTTTAAAGTCTTCACCCTTGCAGAATCTCTCGGTGGTGTAGAGTCTTTAATCAATCATCCGGCTACCATGACTCACGGTTCTATCCCTAAAGAAGAGCGTGAAAAAGTTGGTGTAACTGATAATCTGCTCCGCCTGAGTGTTGGTGTAGAAGACATCGAAGATCTTTTAGAAGATCTTGGTAATGCACTGGCCTAAAATATTTTCGGGCAAATGGCTCATTTGCCCGTTTATTTATTCTCTTTTAAAAATGCATGATTTTTAGTTTAGGATTATATTACTTATTATAAACAGTGTTGTACGGAAAGCTAAGCTTTCAATCTTTTACGGCAATATTGGTCTGCTCCTTGTTTTATCCAAAAGCTGATGCAATTTTTAGAACTGAAAAATTTTCTCGATCAAAAGGTAGAACAGTATAATCAGCCTGATTTCATTTCGAACGACCCAGTTTGTATTCCGCATCTTTTCTCAAAGAAGCAAGACATAGAAATAGCAGGCTTTTTTGCTGCAATTCTGGCCTGGGGGCAGCGGAAAACCATCATCAATAAGTGCCGGGAATTGCTTTTACGTATGGATAATTCACCATATGAATTCATGCTCCATCATAGCGATGCAGATTTGAAAGGTTTATTAAACTTTAAGCACCGAACATTTAACGATACTGATTTACTCTATTTCGTGTCGTTTTTCAAAGCTCATTATCATAACTATGATAGCCTTGAACAAGCTTTTTTGCCTAAAAAAAAGCATTTGTCTACCGATGTTACTTCAGGTAAATCCGTTAATTTCCTGGAGGGAAGAATTGCTATTGAAGACTCCTTAAATTATTTCAGGTCTTACTTCTTTTCGCTGGAGGATTTCCCGCACCGCACAAAGAAACACATCTCTTCACCTACACAGAAGTCTACCTGCAAACGCTTAAATATGTTTTTAAGGTGGATGGTTAGGAAAGACAATCATGGTGTAGATTTTGGTATCTGGAACACACTTCAGTCAGCTGATTTAATTTGTCCCTGCGATGTCCATGTAGATAGGGTAGGGCGTTTGTTGGGATTAATTGCAAGGAAACAAACAGATTGGCTTACTGCCGTAGAACTTACACAGCGTTTAAAGGAATTTGATGCCAATGATCCCGTTAAATATGATTTTGCGTTATTCGGATTAGGAGTGGAAAAGATTCTCTAAAATTAGTTAATCTTGAGAAATGTCAAGAAAAAATTCTTTTCTTTG
>Ga0265798_10006958_pt1 | contig 14753 bp, 15 predicted proteins | sample P3T30metagenome_FD_192430 | JGI IMG/M metagenome (GOLD analysis project Ga0265798, IMG submission 192430) | Plant litter microbial communities from East Loma Ridge, Irvine, California - P3 T30 | ecosystem: Environmental > Terrestrial > Plant litter > Unclassified | place: USA: California... | reverse complement strand
TCGACGAGATCGAAGTCGTGCACGGATAGCGCCCCCGCCAATTTCGATCCTCCCCCGCTAGGGGGAGGTGGCGCGAAGCGACGGAGGGGGAGGACGGCGATCACGTTTGTTCCGTGTCCTCCCCCTCCGTCTGGCAAGTGCCATCCACCTCCCCCTGGCGGGGGAGGATCGAAAACTGGCGATATGCGAATTGGCACGCTCTCGGAATTACTCTAACCCACCCCCAAGGCTCGGTTTCACCGAACCTCACAGATCGCGCCGGTGCCCTTCGGGGCTTGAATGGGAATGCGGTGCGGGAGTTCCTCCCAATGCCGCGGCTGTCCCTGCAACTGTAAGCGGTGAGCGAGACGCACACGCCCTTCACGAGAAGGGCAGCCACTGGGGAAACCTGGGAAGGCGTACGTCGAGCCTCGACCCGCGAGCCAGGAGACCTGCCAGCGCATATGGTCGCTCTTGCTACGATCCAGGGGATGGTCGCGGCACGGTACTCCGTCTGAGCGACGAACGCGTGCGGCCCTATGGTCGTGCGTGCGTGTGCTCGCAGGAGAATACCAATGCCCGATCTTTCAAAGGTCCCCGTCACCATCGTCACCGGCTTTCTCGGAGCCGGCAAGACCACGCTCATCAGCCACCTGATCCGCAACGCGAACGGCCGCCGTCTCGCCGTCGTCGTCAACGAATTCGGCACGCTCGGTATCGACGGCGACATCCTCAAGGGCTGTGCGATCCCCGATTGCCCGGCGGAGAACGTGATCGAGCTGGCGAACGGCTGCATCTGCTGCACGGTGGCGGATGATTTCATCCCGACCGTGGAGGCGCTCCTCGCGCTCGACCCGCGCCCCGATCACATCCTGATCGAGACCTCCGGCCTCGCGCTGCCCAAGCCGCTGCTCAAGGCGTTCGACTGGCCAGCGATCCGCTCGCGCATCACCGTCGACGGCGTCATCGCGCTCGCCGATGCCGAAGCAGTCGCCGCCGGTCGCTTCGCGCCAGATGTCGCTGCGCTCGACGCCCAACGCGCCGCCGACCCCAGCGTCGATCACGAGACGCCCTTGTCTGAGGTATTCGAGGACCAGCTCGCCTGCGCCGATATCGTGCTGCTGACCAAGGTCGATCTCGCCGGCCCCAAAGGCGTCGCCAAGGCACGCGCGGTGATCGCCGCCGAATCCGCACGGCCGCTCCCGGTGATCGACCTGACCGACGGTATCATCGATCCGCGCGTGATCCTGGGCCTTAACGCCGCCGCCGAGGACGATATCGCCAGCCGCCCGTCGCATCACGACGGCGAGGACGATCACGAGCATGACGATTTCGACAGCGTCGTCGTCGAGCTTGGCGAGATCGCCGACCCCGCCGACCTGACCGCGAAGATCGAGGCGCTCGCCCGCAGCGCCGACATCCTCCGCGTAAAGGGGTACGCCGCCGTCACCGGCAAGCCGATGCGCCTGCTCGTCCAGGCGGTCGGCGCGCGCGTCCGTACGCAGTACGATCGCCCATGGCGCGCCGGCGAACCGCGCCGCACGCAATTGGTGGTCATCGCCGAGCACGACCGGATCGACGAGGCCCGCATCAAGGCCGCGCTGGACGGCTGAGGCGCACGATGCACGTCGTCTTCCGCGAGACCCACGGGCTGGAGGAAAGCGCGGTCCCGCAGGACCTCGCCCAATCCCCCGCGGACCTCGTCGTCCTGTCCTTCTCCGACGGTGACCTCGGCGCGTTCGCCGCGGGCTGGAAACGTGCGGATGCGGCCGGTAGCCGATTGCCCTCGCTACGCCTCGCGAACCTGACCGCGCTCCAGCACCCGCTCTCGGTCGACACCTACATCGAACAGACGTTGGCGGGCGCGAAGGGCATCCTGATCCGGCTGATCGGCGGGCGCTCCTACTGGAGTTACGGCCTGCAACAGGTCGAAAACCTCGCGCGCGAGAACGGCATCGCGCTAGCCGTCCTCGCCGCAGACGGCCGCATCGACACACGCCTCGACGCCGCATCGACGATCCCGCTCTCGACGCTCCGCCGCCTGGCCCATCTCTGCGACACCGGCGGCGCAGTCGCAGCGCAGGCTGCCTTAGCTCAGTTCGCGCTCGCATCAGGCTGCTACGCTGGCCCCGTCACCGGCGTCCGCGCGATCGCGGACGTTGGCGGCTGGCAACCGCACGACGGCGTTACCTGTCCGGCCGCGTTCGATTTGAACGCGACACGCCCCCGCATCCTGATCGTCTTCTACCGCTCGTACCTGACCGCCGCCGACCTTCACCCGATCGAAGCGCTTCACGCTGAGCTAACCGCGCGAGGGTTCGACGTCATCGGCCTCTTCGCACCCTCGCTGAAAGCTCCCGACGCAGCCGGCTGGCTGAGCCGCTGGGTCACGGCGCTCACGCCGGCGGCGATCGTCAACGCCACGGCCTTCTCCGCACGAGGCGCCACCGACGCCACGCCTCTCGACGGCGCGGACGTCCCAGTATTCCAGATCGCGCTAGCCACCTCCGACCGCGCCGCCTGGGCCGGCGCCACCCGAGGCCTGTCGCCCGCCGACCTGGCGATGCACGTCGTCCTCCCCGAGGTGGACGGCCGCCTCTTCGCCGGCGTCGCCAGCTTCAAGGAAGCCGCCGCGCGAGACGGCGACCTGGAATACACCCGCCGCGAACACCGCGCCGACCCAGCACGAATCGCCGCCATCGCCGCGCGCATCGAAGCGTGGACAAACCTCGCCAGCAAACCCGTCGCCGACCACCGCATCGCGATCATCCTCTCGACCTACCCCGGCAAGGCATACCAGATGGCGCACGCCGTCGGCCTCGACGCACTCGCCTCCACGCAAGCGATCCTCGAAGACCTCACCGAGGCCGGCTACGCGATCACGCCCGACGCAACTGATCTCGCTACCTCACGCATCCACTGGCCGCTCGCGCAGTACCGCAAAGCCCTCGCGCATCTCCCCGAAGCGCTCCGCGACGACCTCCATGAAACCTGGGGCGAACCCACCGAAGACTTCGCCTTCACAGCGATCGACCGGGGCGGGGCGCTCGTCGCCCTCCAACCCGAACGCGGCCGCACAGAGCAACGCGCGGAGGAATATCACGACCTCTCGCGCTGCCCCTGCCATGCCTATGTCGCCTTCTACCTCTGGCTTCACGCACGAGGCACCGATGCGCTGGTGCATGTCGGGGCGCATGGCACGCTCGAATGGCTCCCCGGCAAGTCGGTCGCGCTGTCCGACGCCTGCTGGCCCGAGGCGCTGACCGGTGCAATGCCCGTCATCTACCCGTTCATCGTCAACGATCCCGGCGAAGCGGCCCAAGCCAAGCGTCGCATTGGCGCGGTCACGCTCGGCCACGTCCCGCCGCCGCTCGAACGCACGCGCACCGGCGCCGGCCTTGGTCGCCTCGAAGCGCTGCTTGACGAATTCTCCAACGCCGACGGACTCGATCCAGCCCGCCGCGACCGCCTGCAACGGGACATCCGCGACGAAGCCACCGCCACCGGCCTCGCCGCGACGCTGGGCCTTGACGACGCACAGTCCCAAGCCGAAGCGATCACCCGCATCGACACGTTCGTCTGCGACGTGAAGGAAAGCCAATTTGGCGACGGCCTCCACATCTACGGCCGCGGCGAGCAAGGCGATGCCGAACGCGCCGGTCTCCTGTCGGCGCTCCATGGCAAGCGCGTCGCGTCCGGCCCGTCCGGCTCGCCGTGGCGAGGCCGCGCCGACGTCCTCCCGACCGGCCGCAACCTCTACACGACCGACCCGCGCGCGGTCCCGTCTCGCGCTGCCCATACCCAAGGCGTGAAGCTCGCCGACGAACTCGTCCGACGCCATTTGCAGGACCACGGCGACTACCCGCGCAACCTCGTCGTCGACCTCTGGGCCTCGGCGACGATGCGCACCGCGGGCGAGGAGTTCGCGATGGCACTCCACCTGCTCGGCGCGGAACCGGTATGGGACATGCAATCCGACCGCGTGACGGGCGTCGAGATCCTCCCGCTCGCCAACTTCGACCGGCCCCGCATCGACGTCACCCTGCGCGTATCCGGCCTGTTCCGCGACGCCTTCCCGACGCTCTGCACGATGTTCGGCCAGACGGTTCGAGCCTTAGGCGCACGCGACGAACCGGCCGATTGGAACCCGTTCGTCGGCAAGCCAGTCACCGCGCGCGTCTACGGCCCCGAACCCGGCCGCTACGGCCTGAGCATGGGCGATGCCGCCGAGACCTACACGCCGGAAGCGCGCCTGACCGCCGGCCAAGCGTGGCTCTCCGCCTCCAGCCACGCGCTCGACGCCGATGTGGAAGGGGGCCAGGACACGTTCGACCCCGCCGGCATCCGCGACCGCGTCGCCGCCGCCGACGCCTTCGTCCACGTCCAGGACCTCCCCGAAACCGACCTTCTCCTCGCCGCGGATTACGCCGCACACGAAGCCGGCTTTGCCGCCGCGCAATCGGTCGCAGGGGGCGGCGCCACGCTCTACCATCTCGACGCACGCGATCCGAACAAGGCCAAGGCCCGCCCGCTAAACGAGGAGATCGCCCGCGTCGTCCACGCCCGCGCGGCAAATCCGGCCTGGGTCGACGGCATGATGCGCCACGGCTTCCGCGGCGGTGCGGAGATCGCCGCGACGCTCGACCATCTCGGCGCCTTCGCGCATCTCGCCAGCGCAGTCCGTCCCGAACTGATCGACCTCTATTACGACGCGACGCTGGGCCGCGACGACGTCCACGCCTTCCTTGCCGAAGCCAACCCCGGCGCACTCGCGGCGATGCAGGCGCGTTTTGCCGCGCTCCACGCAGCCGACCTGTGGCCGACCCGCCGCAATTCGATCCTCGCGAGCCTGGACCTGCCGGCATGAGCGCATTTGTCAAAGGCTGGTGCCCCAACGCATGGCGCCCGATGATGGCCGGCGACGGCCTGCTGGTCCGAATCCGCCCACCGCTCGGTCGCGTGACGCGCGAGCAAACACTCAGCCTGTGCGACGCGGCGGCGACGCACGGCAACGGCCTGATCGACTGTACCAGCCGCGCGAACCTCCAGATCCGCGGCGTCCGCGAGGATAGCTGGCGTCCATTGATCGACACACTACTCGATCTCGGCCTCATCGATCCCGATCCGATCCGGGAAGCGCGCGCGAACATTCTCGTCGCACCGGAATGGCGAATAGGTGACGACACCCACCGCATCGCCGAACACTTGCGCGCGCGCCTGGCGGACTTGCCCGAACTTCCCGGCAAGGTCGGCTTCGCGATCGACGCCGGCGTAGCGCCGGTGTTGCAAGACGCCCCCGCCGACTTCCGTATCGAGCGCGCTGAGTCTGGAGCGCTTATCCTGCGCGCGGACGGCGGGACCTTTGGCACGCCGGTATCGCCCGGCACCGAAGCCGACCGGTTGATCGCACTCGCGCACTGGTTCGTCGACAGCGGCGGCACCGCCAGCGGCCGCATGGTACGCCACAGCGCCACACTTCCGGATTGGGCAGCCCCAACAACCCCTCCAGCCGCAAGCGCGCCACCACTTCGCATCGGAAAGCATTCCCTCGGACTCGCGCTAGGCCTCCCATTCGGTCGGATCACAGCGCGCGCGCTGGCACGCTACGTCGACACCGAGCAAGCAATTCAAGCGATCCGCATTACCCCTTGGCATATCGCAATCTGCGAAGCCGACGCGGCGCTTCGCGTTGAGCCCGACCCAATCGACTTCATCACCGACTCCGCCTCGCCAACGCTTCATGTCGACGCCTGCGTCGGCGCGCCAGCCTGTCCGCAGGGCAGTGTCGAGACGCGCGCGCTCGCCCTACGCCTCGCCCCTCACGTCACCGGCCGCCTCCACGTCTCCGGCTGCGCCAAGGGATGCGCCCGCGCCGCCCCCGCCGACGTCACGCTCACCGGTCGCGAAGGCCGCTACGACCTCTCCTTCGACGCGCGCGCCGGCGCACCACCCTCCCGCGCAGGCCTCGACGCCGCGCAAATCCTCGCCCATTTCGGAGCCGCCTGAATGCCGTACGCCTATGAAACCGACGGCGCGGCGATCTACCGCCAGTCCTTCGCGATGATCCGCGCGGAGGCCGATCTCGCGCGGTTCTCGCCAGAGGAAGAGCCCGTCGCCGTCCGCATGATCCACGCCGCCGGGCTCGTCGGCCTAGCCGAGCACATCCGCTTCACGCCAACGTTCGCCAGCGAAGCCCGGCGCGCGCTGCAAGCCGGCGCCCCGATCCTGTGCGACGCCCGCATGGTCACCGAAGGCATCACGAAGGCCAGATTGCCCGCCGACAACCGCATCGTCTGCACGCTTCATGCCGCCGAAACGCCCGAACTCGCGCGGACGATGGGCAATACCAGATCCGCCGCCGCGCTCGAACTTTGGCGCCCACATCTCGCCGGCGCCGTCGTCGCGATCGGGAATGCGCCGACCGCGTTGTTCCACCTGCTCAACATGCTCGAAGACCCCGACTGCCCGCGTCCCGCGGCGATCATCGGCTGCCCGGTCGGCTTCGTCGGCGCGGTCGAATCCAAGGCGGCGCTATGGGCCGATCAGCCCGTGCCTTGCGTCGTCGTCGAGGGTCGGATGGGCGGCAGCGCGATCACCGTCGCCGCGATCAACGCGCTAGCGAGCGGCACCGAATGATACCGTTGCGAACTGGGGGCACGATCCACGGCGTCGGCTTGGGCCCCGGCGCGCAGGACCTGATGAGCGTTCGGTCGGACCGCCTCGTCCGCGACGCGCGCCACATCGCCTATTTCCGCAAGGCCGGTCGCCCCGGCCAGGCGCGAAAGATCGTCGAGGGCATGCTCCGCGACGACGTGATCGAGTTCCCGATGGAATACCCCGTCACCACCGAGATCCCGGTCTCGGACCCCCGCTACAACGACCAGCTCTGCGCCTTCTACGCCACCTGTATCGAGCACCTCGCCGCCCTGACGCGCACCGGCGAAGACGTGGTCGTGCTCTGCGAAGGCGACCCGTTCTTCTACGGCTCGTTCATGCACCTCTACACGCGCCTCCAGACGATCGCGCCCGTGCAGGTCGTCCCCGGCATCACCGGCATGTCCGGCGCATGGACCGCCAGCGGCGCGCCGATAACCTGGGGCGACGACGTCCTGACGGTCCTGATGGGCACGCTCCCCGAAGACGATCTCGTCCGCCGCATCCGCGACACCGACGCGTTGGTGGTGATGAAGATCGGCCGCCACCTCGCCAAGCTCCGCCGCGCCGTCGCCGCTGCGGGGCGCGAGACCGAAGCATGGCTGGTGGAGTACGCAGCGATGGCCGATCAGCGCGTGACGCGACTATGCGACGCGGAGGCGATCACGCCGTATTTCTCGATCCTGCTGATCCACGGCCAAGGACGCCGTCCGTGACCGGCTGGCTGGCGATCGCAGGCCTGGGCCCCGGCAACGACGCACTCGTAACCCCGGAGGTCACCGCCGCGCTCGCCGAAGCGACCGACGTCATCGGCTACATCCCCTATGTCGCGCGCATCGCCCCTCGCGAAGGCCTGACGCTCCATCCGACCGACAACCGCGTCGAACTCGACCGTGCCACGCACGCGCTACAACTCGCGGCGAAAGGCCACCGCGTCGTGGTGGTCTCGTCCGGCGACCCCGGCGTGTTCGCAATGGCGGCCGCGGTGTTCGAGGCGCTCGAAGCCGGTCCGCTAGAATGGCGAGACCTCTATATCCGTGTTCTTCCTGGCATCACCGCCATGCTCGCCGCGAGCGCACGAGCCGGCGCGCCGCTCGGCCATGATTTCTGCGCGATCAACCTGTCGGACAATCTGAAACCCTGGGCCGCGATCGAACGCCGCGTGCGCCTCGCCGCCGAAGCCGACTTCGCGATCGCCTTCTACAATCCGCGATCGAAAGCCCGCCCCGACGCACTGATCCGCATCTTCGAGCTCCTTCGCGAAACCTGCCAGGACGACCGCCCAGTGCTGTTCGCGCGCGCCGTCACCACCCCCGAAGAAACCCTCCGCATCGTGCCCCTGACCGAAGCTCGCGCGGACATGGCGGACATGCGGACGATGATCATCATCGGCTCCAGCCTTACGCGCGTTATCGAGCGCCCGGTGGGACCGATCCTCTACACCCCCCGGTCGGCGCCATGATCGAGCCAGCGCATCACATCCGCGACCGCGTGCACCTCGCGTCGAGCGGGCAGGGCAGGCCGATCGATCATGATCACCGTGAGCCCAAGCGCGCGCGCCGCATGCAGTTTGGCCGACGCCCCCGTGCCGCCGGCATTCTTGCAGACCACGACTTCGATGCGGCGCGACGCCATCAACCGTCGATCGCCCTCGACATCGAACGGCCCACGGTCGACCACGAGATGATGACGCGGCAACCCCGGCGGCTGGTCGGGCACATCGACGAACCGCAGCAGATAGTCGTGCTGCGGTTGCTCCGCGAACGCGTCGACATGCATCCGCCCGAGCGCCAGCATGACGCGCCGCGACGGCCCGCCCAGCGCCGCAACAGCAGCGTCGATATCGGCCACGCGCGTCCATCGATCGCCAGCGACCGGCAACCAAGCCGGCCGCGTCAGTGCAATATGCGCGACACCGGCGCGCTCCGCCGCGATGACCGCGTTCGCGCTCATCCGGGCCGCGAACGGGTGCGTCGCGTCTACCATATGCGTCACGCCCTCCTCGCGCAGATACGCGACCAGCCCGTCGACGCCGCCAAACCCGCCGATGCGCACCGGGATCGGTTGCGCTTTCGGTTCGGCAACGCGTCCGGCATAGCTGAGCACCGCATCGTCGCCGCGCGAGGCCAGCGCCGCGGCGAGCGCGCTGGCCTCGGTCGTGCCGCCCAGCACCAGGATGTTCGACATGGCTGACACTCCCTGGCTGACGATCATCGGTATAGGCGAAGACGGCGTGGATGGCCTGTCCGCTGCGGCGCAGGCCGCATTGGCACAAGCCGAGCTGGTGACCGGCGCCACCCGCCACCTCGCGTTGCTCCCGGACCTTAAGAGCGCGGTCGAACCCTGGCCAGTCCCGTTCGGCGACGGTGTCACTCGGCTGCTCGCGCACCGTGGCAAGCGCGTCGCGATGCTCGTATCCGGCGATCCGTTCTGGTTCGGCGCGGCTACGTCGATCACGCGTCACCTCGATCCCGGCGAATGGGTAGCGCACCCCGCGCCCTCGACATTTGGTCTCGCCGCCTCCCGCCTCGGCTGGCCAATCGAGGAAACCAGCTGCCTGGGTCTCCACGCCGCACCTTTTACCCGCCTCCGCCGGCACATAGTCCCGGATTGTCGCGCGATCGTGCTGGTCCGCGACGGCGCAGCGGTTGCCGAATTGGCACGGTATCTCTCCGACCTCGGCTTCGGGCAATCGCGCCTGCACATTCTCGAAGCGCTCGGCGGCCCCCGCGAGCGTGTTCGCGACATCGCGGCAGCCGACCTCGATGATGACGACATCGTGCATCCCGTCGCGGTTGGGATCGTCTTCGCGGGGCAGGGCAAGGTTCTGCCTTACGCGTCCGGCCTGCCGGACACATGGTTCGATCATGACGGCCAGCTTACCAAACGCCCGGTTCGCGCGCTGACGCTGTCCGCGCTCGCCCCAAGGCCCGGCGAGACGCTGTGGGACATCGGCGCGGGCTCTGGCTCGATCGGCATCGAGTGGTTGCTCGCTCATCCGTCGACGCATGCCACCGCATTCGAAGCCGACCCCCTCCGCGCCGGCCGAGCCGAGAATAACGCCGCAGCCCTGGGCGTCGATCGACTACGTGTAATCCGGGGTCGTGCACCGGAGGCTCTCGAAGGTCACGCCGCACCGAATGCTGTCTTCGTCGGCGGTGGGCTCTCCGAAGCCTTGCTCGAAACATTGTGGGCCAAGCTGCCGATTGGCGCACGCCTGGTCGCAAACGCAGTGACGCTCGAATCCGAGGCGTTGTTGTCGCGCTGGCATGGATTGAAGGGCGGCATCCTGCTGCGCCTCGAACTGTCGGAAGCCACCCCGCTCGGCACACGACGCGGCTGGCGCGCGAGCTACCCGGTCGTCCAATGGAGCGTCACGCTGTGATCGTCGCCGGCTTCGGGTTCCGCGCGGATGCCACGCTGGCATCGCTGCAAGATGCGCTTGCCAGCGCGCAGCACGGCCAGGCGCAAGTCACGCGGCTTGCCACTCCTCGCGACAAGGCTCCGCTGGTCGAACGGCTTGCCGAAGCGCTGGATCTGCTCCTGGTCGCTATCGACCCAGATGCGCTACGCGCTGCACAAACGGCCACGAAGTCGGCTTTTAGCCTGAAGATACGCCAGACTGGCAGCGTCGCCGAAGCTTGCGCACTCGCTGCGGCAGGACCCGGCGCGCGGTTGCTGACACCGCGCCACATTTCCCACGACCGCATGGCGACGTGCGCCATCGCAGAAGGATCCGCATGACCGTCCACTTCATCGGCGCAGGCCCAGGCGCGCCCGACCTGCTTACACTCCGCGGGCGCGACCGGATCGCCGGATCGCCCGTATGTCTCTACGCGGGCTCGCTTATTCCTGCGGCGATGCTCGATCATTGTCCGCCCGGCGTACGCATCGTCAACACCGCGCCCTTGTCGCTCGACGAGATCATCGCCGAGATCCAGACGGCGCACGACGCCGGCCAAGACGTCGCCCGGCTCCACTCCGGCGACCTGTCGATCTGGTCGGCGATGGGCGAACAACTCCGCCGTCTCCGCGCGCTCAACATCACGTTCACGATCACCCCCGGCGTACCAGCCTTCGCCGCCGCCGCCGCCGCGCTAGAGGTTGAACTGACGCTTCCCGAACTCGCGCAGTCGGTAGTGCTGACTCGCACGTCTGGCCGCGCCAGCACGATGCCGCCCGCCGAAACCTTGACCGCGTTCGCTGCGACCGGCGCGACGCTCGCAATTCATCTCTCGGTCCACAATCTCGCGCAGGTGATCGCCGACCTAACGCCGTCCTACGGCTCGGAATGCCCCGTCGCGATCGTCTGGCGCGCGAGTTGGCCCGACCAGCAGATCGCGCGCGCTACGCTCGCCACTATCGCCGACGCCGTAGCGGGCAAACCCGATCGCACCGCGCTGATCCTAGTCGGCCGAGCGCTCGCAGCGCAGGATTTTGCGGAAAGCAGCCTTTATGCAACAGGCTACGACCGGCGTTTTCGGCCACAATCGGCGGACTCGAAGTTCGCGGGAGACGACGCATGACGCCCGGCCTGATGGTCGCCGCGCCCGCATCGGGCACCGGCAAGACCACCGTCATGCTCGGCCTCCTCCGCGCGCTCCGCGACGACGGCCTTGCGGTCCAGCCATTCAAGAGCGGCCCCGACTATATCGACCCCGCCTTCCACCGCGCCGCGAGCGGCCGCGCGTCGTTCAACCTCGACAGTTGGTCGATGCCTGCGGCGATGCTCGACACCCTTGCCGCCAAAGCCGACGATGCGGACTTCGCGCTTGCGGAGGGCTCGATGGGCCTGTTCGACGGCGTTGCGAAGCCGGGCGCTACCGGCAACGGGGCCAGTGCCGACATCGCGCGCAGGATGGGCTGGCCGGTCGTGCTGGTGATCGACGTCTCGGGACAGGCGCAGTCCGCCGCCGCCATCGCGATCGGCTTCAGCCGCTATGATCCGAGCGTGCGGATTGCCGGTGCGATCCTCAACCGCGTCGCCAGCCCCCGCCACGAACGCCTCGCGCGCAGCGGGATGGACGCGGTCGGCATCCGCGTGTTCGGAGCATTGCCACGGCGCGGCGACCTGAAGCTCCCCGAACGCCATCTCGGGTTGGTACAAGCGGTTGAGCATCCCGATCTCGATGCGCGGATCGCCGAATATGCCGAATTCCTGCGCGCGCATGTCGATATCCCCGCGCTCCATGACACGGCGGCTGCCAGCGCGAGACCGGCAAGCGTGCCGAGTTGGATACGCCCCCCGGCACAGCGAATCGCACTCGCACAGGACGCCGCCTTCTCGTTCACCTACGCACACGTGCTCGAAGGCTGGCGTCGGGCCGGCGCTGAAATCCTGCCTTTCTCGCCGCTAGCCGACGAGGCCCCCGCCGTGGACGCCGACCTCGTCTGGCTCCCCGGCGGCTATCCCGAACTCCACGTGGGCAAGCTCGCCGAAGCGCACCGGTTCCATGCAGGCCTGACCGAGTTCGCGAAGACCCGCCCGGTCCACGGCGAGTGCGGCGGCTACATGGCGCTGGGTGAGGCGCTGATCGACGCGGACGGCGTGCGCTACCGGATGGCGGGGCTGCTCGGTTTGGTTACCAGCTATGCCCAGCGGAAGATGCACCTCGGGTATCGCCGCGCGACATTGCTTGCGTCGATGGGCGGGGTCGCGGCCGGCGCTGCGCTGACCGGCCACGAATTCCATTACTCCACGATCATCGACCAGCCGGACGCTCCACTCGCGCACGTCACCGATGCCGACGGCAATGCCGTTCCCGAAACCGGCTCGTATCGCGGCCACGTATCCGGCAGTTTCTTCCACATGATCGCCGCTACGCCATGACCGGTTTCGTATCGTTCGTCGGCTCGGGGCCCGGCGATCCCGAATTGCTGACGCTGAAGGCGGTGTCTCGGTTGCAAACTGCAGACGCGGTCCTGTTCGACGATCTGTCTTCAGCCGTTCTGGGCCATGCGCGCCCCGGCGCCGCCCTGATCGCGGTAGGGAAGCGCGCCGGTCGTCCGTCGCCAAGCCAGTTGCATGTATCGCAGTTATTGGTCGAATACGCCCGAACCGGCATCCGCGTCGTCCGCCTGAAGTCCGGCGACCCGGGCATGTTCGGTCGCCTGGAGGAGGAGATCGTCGCGCTGAGAACAGCGGGCATAACGTTCGAGATCATCCCCGGCATCAGCGCCGCCAGCGCGGCCGCTGCCGCCGCGCAGATCCCGCTCACGCGCCGGCTCAGCGCGCGCCGTGTCCAGTTCGTCACCGGCCACGACGTCACCGGCGACCTTCCCGAACAACGCAACATGGCCGCGCTCGCCGATCCCGAGGCGACGACGGTGGTGTTCATGCCCAAGCGCACGTTTCCCGCGCTGGCGGCATCGCTGATCGAGCACGGGCTTTCCCCGGATACGCAGGCGCTGATCGCCGAGAATGTCGGCCATCCCGACCAGTCCCTGGCGCGCTCGACGATGGCGGAACTGGCCGCGCAGTTGGAGGCAGGATTTTCCAGCAAACCCGCGCTGATCCTCTACGGTCCGCTGATGGATTCCGAGGCTGGGGAGTGATCGACCTCCACCTGATCGGCATCGGCACCGGCAACCCCGATCACCTCACGCGCGCCGCGATCGCCGCGATGAACGCCGCCGACCTGATCCTCCTCCCACGCAAAGGCGATGCGAAGTCCGACCTGATCGACCTGCGCCGCACCATCTGTGCAGACGTCCTGACCGGTGCGACCCGCGTCGTGGAATTCGATCTGCCTGAACGCGATACGTCCGCCCCCTATTTGGGCGCGGTCGAACAATGGCACGACGCGATCGCGGCCGTCTGGAGGGGCAAGATTGCGCAACACCTGCCCGACGGGGGCCGCCTTGCGTTGCTCGTATGGGGAGACCCTTCGCTCTACGACAGCACGCTCCGCATCGCAGATCGACTACGCGCGGACGGTCTGGCGATGACCGTGACGGTCGAACCCGGGGTCACTAGTCTCCAGGCGCTGACCGCAGCGCACGCAATACCGTTGAATATGGTCGGCGCGCCTGTTCTCATCACGACGGGACGCAGATTGAGGGCAGGGGGGTGGCCGGCGGGCGTCGATACGATCGCGGTCATGCTCGACGGGGATTGCGCGTTCCAGACGCTGGACGCACCCGGTATCGAGATATCGTGGGGCGCGTATCTGGGAATGGCGCACCAGGCGCTGGTCGCCGGCGCCCTGGCCGAGGTCGCCATTGAGATCATCGAGGCTCGTGCCAGCCTCCGCGAGCGGCATGGCTGGATCATGGACATCTATCTTCTGCGCCGCGCCGTTCCGGTCGCCTAACTCAGGTTACCCTGAACCTTCGATTGCTATCACGTTCAGGGAACATCCGGATGGTGCGGCGTAAGCGCCGCGCAGCGAACACGTTCGAGGTCCGACTATGGTGAAGATCGTCATCATCGCCTTCGCGGCGATATGGGGGGCGTCGATGCTGTTCGGCGTGACGCTGTTGGTCGGCAGTCGCTACTCGACCCGTATCCGCCGGTTCGTGACCGGCGACTGAGTGCGTTCGAAAGAGGCGATCGGCGCGCTCGAGACGGCGCCGATCGCCGCTAAAGTGCTGATTATTCGAGATCGTCTTCGTCGACGATGATCGTCGACGCATTGGGCTTGCGCTCGATGGCCGCGAGGCACGCGTCGACGATGTCGTCGTTGAAGCGATTGAACAGCTCGATGCCGTCGTCCTCGGGTTCGTCGCCGCTCAGCTCCTTCAGGACCGCGTACTTGACCGCGAACTCATATTCGTCGCCGTCGAACTCGCCGGAAAATTCGATCTGCTTCTGGATGTCGTTGTCGACGACGCTCGCCTGATCGATTTCGAGGGTATTTGCCATGTCGGAACTCCTGGGGTTTGACCGCCTACTGCCTGCGAGCGGGCGGCAGTGCAAGCGCTCAACCGAGTGGTTTGCTAACCGATTGTAACAAGGGCTGCGGCAGGGCAAGGATAGGGGCATCACTCCTGCCATTGTGAGTCGTCAATGTCGCGTTCCAGCCTGCTTCGTTCCGCCGCCATCCTCTGCTGCATCGCCAGCGCCGCCTCTGCGCAAACCCCCGCCAAATCGTCGCGCGTCAATCCGCTGACCGTCCCCA
>Ga0265798_10006957_pt1 | contig 14755 bp, 13 predicted proteins | sample P3T30metagenome_FD_192430 | JGI IMG/M metagenome (GOLD analysis project Ga0265798, IMG submission 192430) | Plant litter microbial communities from East Loma Ridge, Irvine, California - P3 T30 | ecosystem: Environmental > Terrestrial > Plant litter > Unclassified | place: USA: California... | reverse complement strand
AGGCGGTTGAGGGCGACGCCCATCTTCTCCTGGTCGGCCTTGGTCTTCGGCTCCACCGACAGCTCGATCACCGGCTCCGGGAACTCCATGCGCTCCAGGATGATCGGGTTGGCCGGATCGCACAACGTGTCGCCCGTGGTGGTCTCCTTGAGGCCCGCCAGCGCGACGATGTCGCCCGCGCGCGCTTCCTCGATGTCCTCACGCGAGTTCGCGTGCATCAGGAGCATACGGCCGATCTTCTCCTTCTTGTCCTTCACCGAGTTCAGGTAGCTGCCCTTGGTGAGGACGCCCGAGTAGATGCGGGCGAAGGTGAGCGAGCCGACGAACGGGTCGTTCATGATCTTGAACGCCAGCGCCGAGAAGGGCGCGGTGTCCGACGACGGGCGCTCGTCCGGCGTCTCGCCGTCGAGCTTGACGCCCTTGATCGCCGGCACGTCGAGCGGGCTCGGCAGATAGTCGACCACCGCGTCGAGCAGCGGCTGGACGCCCTTGTTCTTGAACGCCGAGCCGCACACCACGGGCACGAACGCCATGTTGAGCGTGCCCTTGCGGATCAGCTTCTTGAGCGTGGCGGCGTCGGGCTCGTTGCCCTCGAGATACGCCTCCATCGCGTCGTCGTCCTGCTCGACCGCGAGCTCGATCAGGTCGTTGCGATACTTCGCCGCCTTCTCGGCCATGTCGTCCGGAATCGGCTGGTACTCGAACTTCGCGCCGAGCGACTCCTCGAGCCAGATGATCGCGCGATTCTCGACCAGATCGACCAGGCCCTTGAAGCCGCCCTCGATGCCGATCGGCAGGTACAGCACCGCCGGCTTCGCGCCGAGGCGATCGATGATCGACTGGACGCAGAAGTAGAAGTCCGCGCCGGTACGGTCGAGCTTGTTGACGAAGCACATCCGCGGCACGCCGTACTTGTCGGCCTGGCGCCACACCGTCTCCGACTGCGGCTCCACGCCGGCGACGCCGTCGAAGCAGGCGACCGCGCCGTCGAGCACGCGCAGCGAGCGCTCCACCTCGATGGTGAAGTCGACGTGGCCTGGCGTGTCAATGATATTGATCAGATGCTCGGGGCCCTTGCCCTCCTCGGCCTTCCACTTGCAGGTGGTAGCGGCCGACGTGATCGTGATCCCGCGCTCCTGCTCCTGCTCCATCCAGTCCATCGTCGCGGTGCCCTCATGGACCTCGCCGATCTTGTAGGACTTGCCGGTGTAATAGAGGATGCGCTCGGTCGTCGTCGTCTTGCCGGCGTCGATGTGCGCCATGATGCCGATGTTACGGTAGAGTTCGAGCGGATGGCTGCGGGCCATGATCGGGCTTCCTTAGCGATGTGGGGAGCGCAGCGTACCGCCGGCTCCCCACGATATAGGTCAGTTCTGAGACGCTTCCAAGACAGGCCGCGTCCGCACCGTTGGCGTTACCAGCGGTAGTGCGAGAAGGCGCGGTTGGCCTCGGCCATGCGGTGCGTGTCCTCGCGCTTCTTCACCGCGTTGCCGCGGTTGTTCGAGGCGTCGAGCAGCTCGCCCGAGAGGCGCGCCGACATCGTGTTCTCGCTGCGGCCGCGCGCCGCGGTGATCAACCAGCGGATCGCCAGCGCCTGCGCGCGCTCGGGACGAACCTCGACCGGCACCTGGTAGGTCGCGCCGCCCACGCGGCGGCTGCGGACCTCGATGCCCGGCTTGATGTTGTTCAGCGCGTCGTGGAACACGCCGATCGGCTCGCGCTTGGCGCGCGTCTCGACGGTGGTGAGCGCAGAATAGACGATGCCCTCGGCGACCGACTTCTTACCGTCGAGCATGACCGAGTTCATGAACTTGGAGAGAACCTCATCCCCGTACACGGGATCAGGCAGGATTTCCCGCTTCTCGGGACGACGACGACGCGCCATGTGATGTTACCTTTCAATCAGCTGGTGAGAATACGGGAGCGGCTTACTTCGGCCGCTTCGCACCGTACTTCGAGCGCGACTGGCGGCGGTCCTTGACGCCCTGCGTGTCGAGCACGCCGCGCAGCACGTGATAGCGCACGCCCGGAAGGTCGCGCACACGGCCGCCGCGGATCAGCACCACCGAGTGCTCCTGCAGATTGTGGCCCTCGCCCGGAATGTAGCTGATGACCTCGCGCTGGTTGGTCAGGCGGACCTTGGCCACCTTGCGCAGCGCCGAGTTCGGCTTCTTCGGGGTCGTGGTATAAACACGGGTGCAGACTCCGCGCTTCTGCGGGTTCTGCTCCATTGCAGGGACCTTGGACTTGGCCTTCTGCGGCTCGCGGCCCTTGCGGACCAGCTGGTTGATCGTCGGCATGAAGCCTTCACCTTATCTGGAGGTTACTTTGCTGGAGCCCTGACAAGACTTGGAATACGAAAAGGACCGTACGGCAGCCAGTGACGGCGGCCCCAGGCCCTTGATGCATCCAGCAATGTTCAAGCTTGCCGGGCGAGAGTTACCTTCCACCCGAACGGAGGCGCCTATACGCGCGCTCGGCTCGTCGGTCAATCGCCACGGCAGACGGTGCTCCGCTTGCCCCCGCCACGCCAGCGGCTACACCGCCGCCAACGCGAATCACGCTTCGGGGTCGGATGTTCGGTAATCTGGTGCGCCTGCCGCAGGCGGCGGGGCGCGATCACCGGCTCTGCCCGCTCATGGCGGGCATGGGCCTGATCTATCTCGGATGTATCCCGCTCAGCAACGGCGATGTCCGCGAGCATCTGCTGCATTGGACCGCTTATCTCATTGCGCAGGGCCGATTCGCCGCACTCGGCCAGGCCTTCTCCGAATACACGCCGCCGTATCTGTACCTGCTTTCGCTCGGCACGTGGCTGGCGCCGCTGACGGGGCAGCTCGCCGTGATCAAGCTGGTGTCGATCGCGGGAACGCTCTTCCTCGCGGGCTGCATGCGCTGGCTGCTCGCCAGTTGCGTCGACGCGGACACCGCCCGGCGCGGCGCGTTCCTGACCCTGTGCCTGCCGACGGTGATCGCCAACGGCCCCGCCTGGGGGCAGTGCGACGCTCTCTATACCGGCTGGCTGCTGCTCGGGATCGGCGCGGTGGCGCGCGGGCGCATCGCCGCCGCGATGCTCGCGGCCGGCGTCGCCGTGTCGTTCAAGCTGCAAGCGGTGTTCGTCGCGCCGCTGCTGCTCGGCACGCTGCTGGCCGCACGCGGGCGCTGGTGGACGCTCGCGCTGGTGCCGTCCGCCTACGCCGCGCTGATGGTGCCTGCCTGGGTCGCCGGCCGGCCCGCGCGCGATCTGGCGCTGCTGTATGTCGCACAGGGCGACTATTTCCACGACCTCGCGCGATCGGTGCCGAACATGTGGCAGGTGCTGCGCGCGCTGGCGCCCCACCTGCCCTATGGCCCCGGCGTCGCGACGGGCCTGGTGCTCGCGGCACTGGCAGTGGTGGGCGTGGCGCTGGCGGCGCGCGACCGGCTCGACGATCCCCGGCGGGTGGTGCTGGTGGCGCTGACCGGGGCGATGCTGGTGCCCTATCTCCTGCCCAAGATGCACAACCGCTACTTCTTCCTCGCCGACGTGCTCGCCTTCGCCTACGCGATCGTCGCGCCATCTGCGCGCGCATTGCGCCTCGCGCTGATGGTACAAGTCGCCTCGCTGCTCGCCTACGCCACCTTCCTGCTCCACCTGCCCGGCGGCGCGTTCGTCGGCGCGTTGGTGATGAGCGCGGCGCTCGCGCTGGTGCTGCGCGAGTTCAGCGACAAGGTGGCGCCGCTCGGCAGCGGGATACCGTTGCTGCCGACGCGTCAGCGCGGCGCATTGCGGGTGTGAGCCGACGCGATCACGCTCACTTGAGCGGGTCGTGTCCCCAGTTCATCAGCGAGTAGCGCCAGTCGGAATGCTCCTTGTCCTCGGCGGGCCCGCCCTGCGCGAGGTGACGGTGGACGTAACTGACCACCTTCTTCATGTGCGCGTAATCGTCGTCGGTAAGATCAGCCTTCTTCGTCCGCTTGAGTACAACGATGCGCCGACCCGAGCGGTGGCCGACGCTCTCGCCGTCGCCTTTGCCATCCTCCCCCTTCCAGCCGACGCGCTTGCTGTCGTCGCTGTCGAGGAAGTGTTCCAGCTCGGCCGGGGCCATGTTGACCGCCTCGTTGAAGGCCTTCGCGGTGTCCGCGTGATCGTCGTGCTGCTCGGCCATATCGCTCTCCTCGCGCGGTGAAAGCGCGGGGAGAGCGAAGGGTTTCACTTTACTTCGACGCCGCCCTTCACCACCGCCATCGGGTGCTCCAGCACGGTGACGTCGCGCAGCGGGTCGCCGCGCACCGCGACCATGTCGCCGTACCGTCCTACCGCGATCGCGCCCACGTCCTGTTCGCGACCCAGCGCGCGCGCCGCGTTGGAGGTCGCGGCGCGGATCGCGTCGAGCGGGGTCATGCCCCATTGCACCATCTTGGCGAATTGCCTGGCATTGTCGCCGTGCGGATAGACTCCCGCGTCGGTGCCGAAGGTCATTGCTACGCCCATGCGGAAGGCGCGCTGGAAGGTCTGGCGCTGTTTGAGCCCGATCACGCGTTCCTTGTCGAGGCTCTCCTGCTCGGTGCCGTTCTTGGTACCGGTGGCGAGGATATAATCGTCATTGTAGATATCCATGTCGAACCAGGTCTTGTGTTCGATCGCAAGTTTCATCGCCTCGTCCGAGGCGAGGCTGACATGCTCGATCGTGTCGATCCCAGCGCGGATCGCAGCCTTGATCCCCTCGTCGCCGTGCGCGTGCGCCGCCACCTTGAGGTGGAGCATATGCGCCTCGTCCGCGATCGCTCGCATCTCCTCCTCGCTGAGCTGTTGCCCACCGACCGAGTCGCCGAGCGAGAAGACTCCGCCCGTGGCGCAGATCTTGATCACCTCGGCGCCGTATTTATGCAGCCACCGTACCTTGGCGCGCGCCTCCTCGGGCGAGTTCACCACCGAGGGCAGCTTCTTGTCATAGGAGGGCGGCAGCGCGTTGTCGTCGCAATGTCCGCCCGTCGCGCCGATGGCATAGCCAGCCGGGACGATACGCGGGCCGATCACCCAGCCGCCGTCGATCGCTTCCTTGAGCCCGATGTCCTGAAAGTCGGCCGCGCCGACGTTGCGCACCGTGGTGAAGCCAGCGCGCAGCGTCTTGGCGGCGTTGGCGACCCCCACCGCGCCCCAGAAGCTGTCGGTGTATTTGAGCGTCTGATAGCCGCCCACTTCCGCCAGGCTGGTGAGATGGACGTGCATGTCGATCAGCCCCGGCACGAGCGTGACGTCGCCGAGATCGACCCGGCGCGCATCCGCCGGGATCGCCGGCCGGCTGGCGCCGCCCGCAGCGACGGCGGCGATCCGCCCGTCGGTGACGACGATCACCGGATCCGTCACGAGCTCGCCCTTGTCGACGTCGAGCATCCGCGCGGCGGTCACCACCACCGTCTCGGCGCTGGCCGAGGCGGTGCAGGCAAGCGCCGCGAGCGCCGCGGCGGCGCGCGGCAGGACGGTCAGTTTCATGCGTATTCCCCCTGTTTTCCGGCACGATGGCGCAAGAGCGCCGGGGAGGAAAGAGGGCGCGCTCAGTCGCGCAGCCGCTCGCTCAGGAAGGCGATCAGCGCCTCCACCCGCGCCGGCCGCAATGCGCTCGGCGGGGTGAGCAGATGGAGCCCGATCGGCGCGGGCGCCCAGTCGGGCATGATCTCGACGACCCGCCCCGCGGCGAGCCCGGCGCCGACGATGAAGCTGGGCAGCCGCGCGATCCCCAAGCCCGCCTCGAGCGCGGGCACCAGCGCGTCGCCACTGTTCGCCGACAACGGCCCCTGTGCCTTGACCGACACCTCGCTGCCGTCGCGTGCGCGAAAACGCCACGGCCCGGAGACGTTGGTATAGCCCAGCAGACGATGCGCGCCGAGCTGCGACGGGTGCGTCGGTGTGCCGTGCGCGGCAAGGTAGGACGGCGCCGCGATCACGTGCGCCTTGATCGTGCAGAGCCTCCGCGCGCGCAGCGAGCTGTCGGGCAGATCCGCGATCCGCAGCGCCACGTCGAACCCCTCCGCGACGATGTCGACGCGCGAGTCGGCGAGGTGGAGCTCGATCTCGATCGCGGGATGCGCCGCGAGGAAGTCGGCGATGACCGGCGCGACATGCTTGAGACCGAAACTCATCGGCGCCGCCAGCCGGACCCGGCCGGCCGGTGCCGCGGCGCCGTGCCGCGCCGCCTCTTCCGCCGCCTGCGCCTCCGCGACGATCCGCGCGGCATGATCGGCCAGCGGACGCCCGGCCTCGGTCAGCGCGAGCCGACGGGAGGTGCGATGGAACAGAGACAGCTGCAGCTGCGCTTCCAGCCGCGACACCCCTTTGGAGACCGTCGCCTTGCTCAGCCCGATCGCGTCCGCCGCCGCGCTGAACGAGCGATGCTCGGCCACCGCCGCGAAGATCGCCCAGGCCTCGAGATCAGGGAGCCGCATCACCGCTGGGCGTAATGGCCGAAACGATCCGTTTCAATCGTTTCGGTTCCGCGGGCGGTGTCGCTTACCTACGTTGACCGGCGTCGAGCGCGGGTGACGCCGCCCGCCCATTGTTTCAGCTGCACCAGGAGCCCCTGCCATGACCAAGGTCCTCGTCCTTTATTACTCGTCCTATGGCCATATCGAGCAGATGGCCGACGCGGTCGCCGAGGGCGCGCGCGCAGGCGGCGCGGAAGTGGACATCCGTCGCGTCGCCGAAACCGCACCCGCCGAGGTAGCTGCCGCCGCGCACTTCAAGACCGACACCGCCCACCCCGTGATCGAAGGTCCGGACGCGCTCACACAATATGACGCGATCATCGTCGGTGCACCGACCCGCTACGGCCGCATGCCGAGCCAGATGGCAGCGTTCTGGGATACCACCGGCGGCGTGTGGATGCGCGGCGCGCTGGTCGGCAAGGTCGGCGGCGCCTTCACCTCGACCGCGAGCCAGCATGGTGGACAGGAGACGACGCTCTTCTCGATCATCACCAACCTGCTTCACCACGGCGTGACGATCGTCGGACTCGATTATGGCTTTCAGGGCCAGATGGGCGTCAAGGAAGTGCATGGCGGCACGCCTTACGGCGCGTCCACGCTTGCCGATGGCGACGGCAGCCGTCAGCCGAGCCAGGTCGACCTGGACGGCGCGCGCTACCAGGGCAAGCGCATCGCCGAGACCGCGGCCAAGCTGAAAGGCTGAGCGCGAGACCTCGCCTCCGTCGCCTGTTCTCCGTCGCTTCTGACTTGGTCCGGGATCCAGCCTTCCGCGCACGCGCTCGCCGGCATGTGCGCGCGACAAGAGGGCCGGAACAAGTCGGGGGTGACAGATCGGGCCAGGTCATCGCGCTCTGCCGGCCGAGGCGCCGGCAGAACCTCGGTCGGTCAGGCTCAGCTTACATCGTCAAGCACGGCGAGCCACCGTCATCCGGCCGTCGACTCGCGCTCGATCAACTCATAGTCGACCAGCTCGTCCTCGGCCGCGGCCAGCTCGTCCCGCCGGCCAGCGCGGATCAGCATCTCGGCGGCGCGATAGGCCATCTGCTGGATCGGCTGACGCACCGTCGTCAGCGCGGGCGAGATCAGCGACGCCATCGTCGTATCGTCGAAGCCGGTCACCGCCAGGTCGCGCGGCAGCCGTAGTCCGCGGCGATGTGCTTCGCCGATCACCCCCGCCGCCATATCGTCGTTGCTGCACATGATCGCGCTCGGACGATCGGCGATCGACAGTAACGCCGCGCCCGCGGCGATCCCTGACTCATGGTCAAACCGCCCCTCGAACAGCAGCCGCGGTTCCGCGATGATCCCTGCGCCGGCAAGCGCGTCATGATAGCCGTGAATCCGGTCGGCGCTGTCCGAGTGGTTAGGCGGCCCAGACACGAGCGCGATCCGGCGATGCCCGCGCTCGATCAGGCGCCGCGTCAGCGCGCGCATCGCCGCGCGATTGTCGATCCGCACGGTCGCGGTGCCCGGCAGCGTCGCGCCGGTCGCGATCGCGGCGGCGGGGACGCCGAGCGCGTCGACCACGCCCGCCTCGCTCAGCAGCTCGGCGAAGGGCGGGATCAGCAGCAGCGCGTCCGCGCCGCCGCGCACCAGCGCGCGCGCCGCCGCCTCCGCGGCCTCGTGGGTGAGCCGCTGCTCCTCGCGCAACAGCAGCTGGAGCCCGTGCGCATTGGTGGCGCGCAGCGAGCCGGTCAGAATGGCGTCGAGGAAGGGCGTGCGCGCGCCGCTGTAGATCAGCCCCACCGTGGTGGCGCGGGCGCGTGCGAGCAGGCGCGCGCTGACGTTGGGGACATAGCCCAGCTCGTCGATCGCGGCGCGCACCGCCGCCACCGTCGCGGGGGCGGCACGGCCGGCGCCGTTGATGACGTTCGAGACCGTCATCGGCGAGACGCCGGCGCGCGCCGCGACGGCGCGCATCGTGACCCCGCGCTCGCCGCGCCGCTCGCTCATCGCGCGCGGCCGGTCACGGGCGGGCGCCGCATCGGCTCAGCCGCCGGGCGCGGGGTGGCACGTCGTCAGATCAACCCCGCCTTCTTGGCGTTCACCGCGTGGTCCGCCGCGCGGGCGGTCAGCGCCATGAAGGTGAGCGACGGGTTGATGCACGAGATCGAGTTCATCTGTGCGCCGTCGGTGACGAACAGGTTGGGCGCATCGTGTGACTGGCTGAAGCCGTTGAGCACCGACGCGCGCGGATCGCGCCCCATGCGCGCGCCACCCATCTCGTGGATCGCGTCGCCCGGGACGTGCTCGTCCTCGCTGCTGCGGACGTTGAGCAGGCCCGCCTTGCGAAGCATCTCCTCGCCCTGCTGGCGCGCGTCCGTCATCATCTTCAGCTCGTTGTCGCGGAAGCGGACGTCGAAGCGCATCAGCGGCACACCGAACCGGTCTACCTTGTCCGGGTGAAGCGAGACGTGATTGTCCTCATAGGGCAGGCACTCGCCGAACGCGCCCATCGAGAATTGCCACGGGCCGTACTGGCGCATGCCCTGCTTCATCGACGCGCCGAAGCCCTTCGGCTTGGCGGGATCGCGCCGCGCGCTGCCCTGATAGCCGTAGCCGCGCCGGAAGCCGAGCCCCTCGTCGCCGTTGTTGTTGCGGAAGCGCGGGATATAGACGCCGCCCGGGCGACGTCCGAACTCGATATACTCTTCCATTCCCGGGATCTCGCCGGCAATGTTGACGCGGAAGATATGATCCATGACGTAGCGGCCGAGCGTGCCGCTGCTGTTGAAGTAGCTCTTCGCGCTCCCCGCCGGGCGCGAGTTCATCAGGATCTGGTTCGACGCCATCGCCGAGGCGCAGAGGAAGACGATGTCGGCGTTGACCGTCTCGGCCTGCCCGGTCTTGGCATCGACGAAGCGGACGCCGGTGACGCGCTTGCGCTGCGGATCATATTCGAGGTTGGTCACCACCGCGTCCGAGCGCAGCGTGAAGCGCCCGGTGGCGCGCGCCGCCGGCAGCGTCACCGCCTGGGTCGAGAAATAGGCGCCGAACGAGCAGCCGCGACCGCATTGGTTGCGCACCTGGCACTTGCTGCGGTTCTGGTCGGGCTTGTCCTCGGTCATGTTGGACAAGCGCGTGTTGATCAGCTTGCGCCCGGGGAACGCGCCCTCGAGCCGCTGCTTGAACCACTTCTCCGCGATGTTCATCGGCATCGGCGGCTGGAACTGGCTGTCCGGCAGGTAGGGCAGGTTCTCGCGCGAGCCCGACACGCCGATGTACTTCTCGACGTAATCGTACCACGGCGCCACGTCGTCGTAGCGGATCGGCCAGTCGCCGCCGACATTCTCTTTCTTGTTCGCCTCGAAGTCGGCCGGGCTCCAGCGGAAGCACCACCGGCCCCAGATCAGCGACTTGCCGCCGACCGCCGCGGGTCGGATCCAGTAGAACTTGCTGCCCTCGTCATAAGCGTAGGGGTTCAGTCGGTCGTTGTTGTAATATTTCTGCGTGCTCGGCGAGACATAGCCGTGGGTGGTGATGAAATAGTCGCTCTTCACCAAGTCCGGCGGCATCATGTCGCGCGCCGGAATCTCATAAGCGGGCTTGCCGTCGTAGGTATAGTCGGTCTGATGCTCGACCATGATCCCACGATCGAGCATCAGGACGCGCATGCCCTTTTCGGTCAGTTCCTTGGCGGCGAAGCCGCCACTGACGCCGGAGCCGATGACGATCGCGTCGAATTTGTTGGTAGCTGCCATGATCCCCTCCCGGGATGAGTGTCGTCAGAAGCGCAGCTTGCGCAGCGTCTGGAAGCTGGTGGTGATGTCGGGGATGTAGGGCGCGGGCGACTCGTCGTTCTCGACGTAGAAATGCTTCACGCCCGCCATCGTATTGAGCTTGAACAGCTTGCCGAAGTCGATCGTGCCGAGCCCGACCGAGGTCATCTTGCCGTCGGGGCGCTGGTCCTTGACGTGATAGGCGTAGATCCGCCCCGCCATCCGCTTGATCAGCGCGGCCGCGTCCTCGCCCGCGTGGATCGCCCAATAGAGGTCGATCTCGACCTTCACCAGCTTGGGATCGGTGCCCTTGATGAAGCGATCGTACAGGCTGACGCCGTCGGGCTTGTTGGTGAACTCGAAGTCGTGGTTGTGATAGGCGAAGCCCAGCCCGTTCTGCGCCAGCTCGCGCGCGAACTTGTTGAAGTTCGGCAGCGCCGCTTCCCAGGCCGCGGCGGTGCGATGCTCGTCGGTCATGTACGGCAGCACGATCGTGTCGGCGCCCAGCGTCTTCGCCATCTTCACGCTGTCGTCAAACTTGTTGAGTAACAGGTCGTAGCCGACGTGGATCGACGGCGAGGTCAGGCCCAGCCGATCCATCGTCCGGCGCAGCATGGCGTGATCCATGCTGTCATAGCCACCGCCGCCGTACTCGACCTCGCGGTAGCCGATCTTGGCGATCTGCCCGAGCGTGGCGACCGGGTCCTTCTGGAACAGCTCGCGGACGGTGTAGAGCTGGATGCCCACCTTGGCGAGCTGCGCGGCGGACGCGGGCAGCGCGCCCGCGACACCGAGGGCGGCGAGACCGGCGCTGCCGGCCAGGAACGTGCGACGATCCGTCATCATGAGGAATAGACCTTGTTGACCTTGGAGTAGAGGAAGGCGCCGTCATACTGGCCGGGCACCGGCAGGTATTCGCGCTCCTGCGTGATGCCGATCTCGGACGTGTAATAGCCCACGATCACCATCTGGCGGAACGGCTCGAAGAAGGCGGCACCGCCGGGCACCTTGTCCTCCATCGCCAGCGTCAGCAACGCGTCCTGCTGCGCCGGGGTGACCGCGGTGGCGCTCTTCTTGTAATCGGCGCGGCTGCGCGCCTCGATCGCGTCGAGCCCGGCGATGATCGGCACCCGATCGCTCGGCTCCGACCAGTCGGCGAGCAGCTTCTCGATATATTGCGGCACCTCCGCCGCGATCGCCCCGGGCGTGTCGGTCGTCGGGATCACGCGATCGCTCAGCGCTGCCATCAGCGCCTTCTGCGCCGGCGTGAACACCTGCACCGAAGGCGGCCCGGTGTTGATCACCCCGAACGCCTGCTGCGACGCCGCGCCGGCGGCGCGTGCGATGGGGGCGAAGAGTTGGCTGCCGAACATCGCGACGATGCCCGCGAGCGCGTCTCTGCGGTCGATCACTTGGTTTCTCCGTTCCGTGCGCCCGCGCGGGCGCCGCTGCTCGTGTTGGTCATGCTTCCTCCCCTGCGACCCGATCGATCGCGCGATAGGCGGCGATCAGCCGCTCCTCGCCCGCGCGCCCCTCGCGCGCATTGCCGTGCTCCATGCCGATCACCCCGGCGTAGCGCTTCTCGCGCAGCCAGCGGACGACATTGGCGTAATTGATCTCGCCCGTGCCCGGCTCGTTGCGACCGGGATTGTCGCCGAACTGGATGTAGCCGATCTCGTCCCAGCAGGTGCCGAGCGAGTTGATCAGGTTCCCCGACTGGATCTGCTCGTGATAGCAGTCGGCGAGAATCTTGATCCCCGGGCTGTTCACCCCGCGCGCCACGGCATAGCCGGCCGACCAGCTCTGCATATAGACGTGCGGATGGTTCACCCGCGTGTTGAGCGGCTCCATCACCAGCACCAGCCCACTCGGCGCGACGATGTCGCCGGCGCGGCGCATGAGGTCGATCACGCGCGCGGTCTGGATCTCCACCGGCACGCGCGGGTCGAGGAAGCCGGTGACGACGGTGGCGCGCTGCGTGTTGAGGCGCTTGGCCACCTCGATCGAGGCGCGCACGTCGGCCAGGAAGGCCTCGCGCTCGGCGCCATCGTCGCTGCCGAAGATGGGGCGGAACTCCGACCATCTCGGCATGCTCGCGACGAAGACGCCCATCGCCATGCCGCGCTGTTGCAGCGCCTTGGCCATCGCCTCCTGCTGCACGACCGGCCGGGCTTTCGCCTCATTGTCCTCCCAGGCGCGGAAGCCCTGGTCGGCGGCGAAGGCGATCTGCTCGAGCAGGCCGCCGCGGCTCTTGAAGCTGCCCTCGTGCGGCGCGAAGCCGAGCGAGAAGCGCGCCGCGTTGGACGTCGCGCCGCGCTGCGCCGCGGCCGCGGACGCCGCCAGCGGCAGCGCCGCTCCGGCGGCGATCAGCGAGCGGCGCGTCGGCGTCACGCGGCGTCGCCGCGCGCTAGCGTGGCGCCACGTGCGCGCCGCTCCGACAGCCAGATACCGCCGAACACGAACAGCAGCACCACCGGGAACAGCGCCAGCTTGGCGAAGGACTGCGACGCCGCCGCATCCTCGACCTGGCGCAGCGCCGCGCCGGTCAGCTGCTTGAACGCCTCGGGCCCGCCGGCGATCGCCACCTTGGCCTCGTCGAACATGCCGCCCAGCAGCGGCAGCACGAAAAAGCTGGCGAGCGCGCCGGCCGAGCCGACCAGGCCGATCGCCCAGGCGCCGCCGCGCGGGTAGCGCTCGGCCACCGAGGCCAGCATCGTCGGCCACATCGCGCAGACACCCAGGCCCCAGACGGTCGAGGCGAGGATCGCCGCGACCGGCGACTGCGCCAGCGACAGCAGGAACAGGCCGATGCCCGCGAGCAGGCTCGAGATCCACAGCAGCCCGGGGTTGGAAAGCCGGTTCGCCAGACGCCCCGCAAAATGGCGGAACACGAACATCAACGCGCTGACGTAGACCAGCAGCAGGATGCCGCGCATGCCGACGCGGTTCGTCAGCGCGACGTCGAGCCACTGGCCCGGCGCGAGCTCGGACGAGGCGGTGAGGAACATCGCGCCGAACCAGACGAAGAAGCTCGGGCGGCGGAACACCTCGCCGATCATCTCGCCGAAGCCCGCGCCCTCGACCTCGGCGGGCGGCGCCGGGAAGGTGGTGGTGGCCGCGATCACGACCACGCCGACCGCGGGGATCAGCACCGAGCCCATGATCGCCTGCCACGGCAGCACGTCGGCGAGGAACACCCCGGCCAGGCCGCCGATGATGAGCCCGCCCGGATACCAAGCGTGGAGCACGTTCAACCGGTGCGTCGTCTCGTCCGGGTAGAGCCGTGCCGTCAACGGGTTGATCGAGGCCTCGGCGAGGCCCCAGCCGATCCCGCTCAGCAGCATGCCGAACCAGACGAGATTGTAGACCGCCATGCCAGTGGCAAGATGCCCCGCGCCGACGATCAGCCCGGTGCCGAGCAGGAAGCAGATGCCGCAGCCGATCAGCACGCGCTTGGCGCCGATCTTGTCGAGCAGCGCGCTGACGACGAAGACCGTGATCGCGAAACCGAGGAAGGCGGAACCCAGCGCCGCCCCAATCAGTTCACCCGCCTGAACCGGCGCGATGGGATCGATCCACTCCGCCTTGAGGCTGCTGGCGACCGCGGCGCGCAACGAGGCGCTGATCGCGGCGGTGGCCAGTGCCAGCACGCCGAGCCAGAACAATCGGCTGCGGTTCACTCCTGCCTGATCCACTCGGTCCTCTCCCTTTTCTCTCTGTCGTTATCGTAGGCGGTGCGGGATCAGCCGAGGCCGAGCAGGCGTCGATTGGCGCTGGGATCGCTGCCGCCGGCGAAATCGTCGAAGGCATGCTCGGGGCGCCGGATCATATGGGCTTCGATGAAGGGAGCACCCTCACGCGCACCGTCCTGAGGATGCTTGAGCGCGCATTCCCACTCCAGCACCGCCCACCCCGAATAATCGTACTGGGTGAGCTTGGAGAAGATGCCGCCGAAGTCGACCTGCCCGTCGCCCAGCGAGCGGAAGCGACCGGGACGATCGACCCAGTCCGAATAGCTGCCGTACACGCCCGCACGCCCGGTCGGATTGAGTTCCGCGTCCTTGACGTGGAACATCTTGATACGCTCGTGATAGATGTCGATGAACTGAAGATAGTCCATCGCCTGCAGCACCATATGGCTGGGATCGTAAAGGATGTTGGCGCGGCGGTGGCCGCCGACCTGGTCGAGGAAGCGCTCGAAGGTGACGCCGTCGTGCAGGTCCTCGCCGGGGTGGAGCTCGAAGCAGAGGTCGATTCCCTCTTCCTCGAACGCGTCGAGGATCGGGGTCCAGCGGCGGCCCAGCTCGGCGAACGCCTCCTCCACCAGCCCGGCGGGGCGCTGTGGCCAGGGATAGACGAAGCCCCAGACGAACGCGCCCGAGAAGGTGGCGTGCGCGCTCAGCCCGAGGCGCCGGCTCGCCTTGGCGGCGAGCCGCAGCCGCTCTACCGCCCACTTCTGGCGCTCCGCCGGCTTGCCGCGCAGCTCGGGCGGGGCGAAGCCGTCGAACAGTTCGTCATAGGCGGGATGCACCGCGACGAGCTGGCCCTGGAGATGGGTCGACAGCTCGGTG
>Ga0265798_10006956_pt1 | contig 14755 bp, 13 predicted proteins | sample P3T30metagenome_FD_192430 | JGI IMG/M metagenome (GOLD analysis project Ga0265798, IMG submission 192430) | Plant litter microbial communities from East Loma Ridge, Irvine, California - P3 T30 | ecosystem: Environmental > Terrestrial > Plant litter > Unclassified | place: USA: California... | reverse complement strand
GGGCGGCGAGCTTCGAACACCGTGATGTCCTCACCGCCAGCCTCGCCATGGCGGAAAAGGGGGCGACCGTACGCGGGATAGAGGCGCGGATCGATGCCCTGCGGCAGGCTGGTGTCCTGATCGCGGGGCCTCGTGGCAGTGTCCATGCCGACCGCCTGACGACGCGCGACATGCTCGCAACCGAGAAGACGATCCTGTCTGCGGTGCGCGCCGGTGTCGGCACCGCCGCACCACCGATGGCGACAGGCATGGCGGATGCGGCGCTGTCCCGCGTGGCGGGGGCGCACGGGGTGACGCTGGCAGGCGAGCAGCGGCAGGCGGGGTTGGCGATGCTGGCCGGCACCGACCGCATCCAGCTGATCCAGGGTGATGCCGGCAGCGGCAAATCCTTCCTTTTCGAGACGGTCAGCCGGGCGGGCGCGGAAGGCGGGGTGGGGCTTCTGGTGCTGGTGCCGCAGAACAAGCTGATGGAAGAGATGGCCGGGCGCGGGCTCGAGATGCGTTCGCTCGCATCGGTGTTGCAGGCGCACGGTCGCAGCGATGGTCGCGCCCGTGCGAGCGAGGCGCTGTCCACACTGATGGCGGGCAAGATCGTCGTGCTGGAGGAGGCCTCGATGGTGTCGTCGCGTCAGCTTGCCGGGCTGATCGATGTGGTGCGGGCAGGCGGGGCGGCGAAACTGGTCATGGTCGGCGACGTGAGGCAGATCGCGTCGCCCGGGGCGGGGCGACCGTTCGCGTTGCTGCAGGAGGCCGGCATGCCGACGGTGCGCCTCGCCGAAAACCGCCGCCAGCAGACCGATACGCTGCGCGAGGCTGCCTTGCTGGCTCGCGAGGGCCGCATCGGCGACACCGTGGCGTTGCTGGGCGACCGGGTATGCGAGAGCATCGATCCGGCCGCGGCCGCGGTTGCGGAATATCTCGCTCTGCCGCTTGGGGAGCGTGAACGCACCGCGCTGCTGACCTCCGGGCATGTGCTGCGCGAGGCGGTCCTCGGCGCGGTGCGGGACGGACTGATGGCCGAAGGTCTGCTCGGCCCAGATGCCGTCACGCTCAGGGTCTGGGACAATCTCAACCTGACCCGCGAGGAACTGCGCCAGTCGCGGCACTGGGGCGAGGGCATGCGGCTTGACATCTACCGGCATCAGGCCGGACTGGTACCGGGCGCGTACACGGTCGGCGCGACCGAGCGGGGGACCGGGATCGTCCGGCTCGATCGTGACGGGGATACCCGACGTTTCGATCCGCGCAGCCTGCACCATGCCGGGCAGGGGGCCGCGCTAGCGGTGCCAGGCGTAATCGAGGTACGCGAGGGTGACCGGCTGGTCTTCACCGGTACCGACAAGGCGCGCGGGATGACCAACGGCACCGCAGTCAGGCTCGACCGGATCGAGGGCGGCACGCTGCATCTGTCAGGTCGCGACCGCGACCATGTGATCGCGCCGGACGATCCGATGCGCGAGCGGCTCGGGCACGGCGCGGTGCTCAACATGCACCGGGCGCAGGGGATCACCGTCGACCGGGCGATCACGGTCATGGACAGCCACGACCGCCTGCTCAACAGTCAGAGCCTGTACTATGTCCTTCAGACCCGGGCACGCGAAGACATGACGTTGCACACCGACGACCGGGTGGCTTTGGTCGCGGCGATCGAGGGCCACCGTGGCGATGTGCCGCACGCGCTCGATCTGGCACCCGAACTGTCGCCGTCTGGCGGGGAACGTTTTGATCCGACAACGGGTGAACTGGCCCCGGCAGGAATTGTGGCAGAAAGTGCCGAGAGCAGGGACGTGCGCCTGCTGGATGCGATGAGCGCCGCCTTGCAGGCGATCGGAAAGGAAGAGATCGTTGCGGTGCCGGTCCTGCTCGTGCCCGAACCGGTCGCGATCGTGCAGGTCGAGCCAATCGCACCGAGCCGTAAGGAGCTCGAGATCGAGATATCTCGCGACTTTGACATGGACATGTAGTTCTAGCTACCTCCTCCCGATCGGGGCAAGCGCGCCCATGATCGCCGACCTTGGCCTGCCCGCTTCGGCTGATGCCTGGATTGAGGAGCGTGCGGCCAGCGGCTCGAAAAGGTGGCCAGCAAGCAGAGCGGCGAGAAGACCGCGGCGAGCGACGTCACTACGCCGAGCACGGTGGCGGTCGCTCCCGTCGGCGAGGCGCGGATCCAGCTGCCTGACCCGCGTGTGAGTGAGATGGCGGCGATCCGGGACTATGCCCATGCCTTCATCGCGGTGGAGACCGCGCACCAGCAGCGCGAATGGCCGGACCGTGACGACGTCCGCGCCATGCGTGCCGGGGCTGACCGGCTGACCAACTGCGGCTGAACGGCGCCGAGGATGTCAGGACGGTGCTCGATCGCAGTCCTGAGCTTGGCCGTAACACCGCAGGTGGTCGGACCCAGCCGGCGTGGCGGGCCTGGATCGATGAAGGGCAGGCGCGGGCGGCAGCGGCGCCGGCTATGCCGCGCGCTTCGTTGCCGACTGGCGGGCCGCCTCGGCTGAGCTTGCCACCGCCAGCGGCGATGACGCCGGCTTCCAGCTGCACCGAAAGCGACCAAAGAAGCTCGCGGGCGAGGCGGGGGGATAAGCGCGTAATTCGGGGTCGCAACGCGGTGGGGGCTGGCCTGGGGCGGCGGGTCGCTGCCGCCTCGATCGACCGCCTGGCGGCCGCCCAGCGCACCACCTGCGGCACTTCAGCTACGGTCAGGCCGAATACAACGGCCCGGCGATCGTCGGCATTGATCCGGGGGTAGCATTGCCACCCCCGGGTGCATCTCACTCGGCGGTACCGAGCGTCTCCTTGGCGGCATCGAGGGCGGCCTTGCCGCCACGCTTCGCCTTGGGCGCGGGCTTCTCCGCGCCTTCCACCTTCTGGCCCGGCTTGCGGCCGAGACCGATCGTCTTGGCCATCGCGCGGCGTGCCTCGCTGTAGGACTCGGCGACGATTGGATAGTCCGCCTTGAGGTTATAGCGGGCGCGGTATTCCTCCGGCGTCAGGCCGTTGCTGGTCAGATGGCGGCGCAGCGTCCGGTAGGGCTTGCCATCGATCATGCTGATGATGTGATCCTTGCTTGCCAGCGACTTCCGCACGGTCACCGCCGGGGTATATTCCACCGCTGCGTCTTCGGTCGGCGTCTCGACCGTCGTGCCGCCCAGCTTCTCGACCGCAGCGTACATCGACTGCAGGAACGCCGGCACATCGTCCGCGGAGGTGCGCGTGTTGGGGTTGCCCAGCCATGCGATGGTGAGTTCGGTGGCAAGCTCGACGGTGTTGGTTTCGGTGGTCATGATGATCCTGAACTGTGGGGCAGGTTTGATGCATCCGACAAAGATCGGATAGCTAATCGGCATCTATGCAGGTCATGATTCATGTCAACCGCTGACGCCGTTGATCAATACAATTTATCTTCCAGTTATTAAGTGATGGCTGTCAAAATATTGGATCGTAAATTATCCGGTTGAGATTGACGGTTGTCTTGCGGTGACGGCATAGCGGTTAACGCATGAAACCGCGCCTCACTACTGAATCAGTTAGCCAGCATAAGGTGACAGCTGGTCGGGATTCGTCGGTCTGGCGGCCGGCACCGCTGACGCTCTGGTTCCTCGCGATCGTCATATTCGATGCCGTGATGCTGATATTGGCCACTGGCGTCGTCAGCACCGGCAACGACGCCGCGGGCAATGGCATGGTCGATGGTTTCCGGCAGGGTTTTGCCGAACTCACCGCTTGTGCCTTAGCCCTGCTGACGTTTCTGTTTCTTGCTATCCGGCACCGGGGCCTGCGCATTGTCCTGATAGCGTTGCTCGTACCCCTGACGCTGTTTTCCCTGCTACTGACGCGGTGAGGTCCGGCTGAGCCGGCAAGACACAGGGTGGGGCGATGATATGGGCACGCGTCGTCACGAGGATCAGGGTGTCAGAGCTCTTCCGTCAGCACTGATCGTGCCCGGCTGGTCAACACGACATCGGTAGGCAGCAGCGCCAGTGTCCGTGCCGCCAGTATGATGCTGCCGACATTCGCATCGAAGGTGATGGGGCTGCCCCGAAACCCGAAGCCTATGTTCACCGTCGCGCCCAGCGTGCGGACATCGACCTGTGCGATATCGGCCCAGCGACAGGCTTGTAGGCCCAGGACCCGGTAGGAGATGCCATCTGGCGTGATGACCAGGCGGGGGTTGAGGTTGTTGCTGGCCAACCCGATCCACGGCAGACCGCGCAAGCCGCTGAAGGAGGCAAGTAGCGGAATGACCTTCCCGCCGGCACCATCATCGAGGATCGGTTGCGGGGTCGTCGATGGTTTACCGGACCGCAGTCGGCGCAACACCAGCCAGGGCAAACCCACCGTGACAAGCAAGCCGGCGAGAAACAGCAGCGTCTCGATCACGAACTTCTGAACCGGCTCGTTCATTGGGTAACCATTCAGACCTCAACGCTTCGGGCAACCCGGTAGCCCCAGAAGAAGGGCTGCCCTCGCACGGCGTCAGAACCCCTCAGTTTTTGACCCTGCATCGCCCTCATTGTCGGTAAATAGCTGCTTGTCCCCTATCGGGTTTGCAGAGGGGCCCTGGCATCATGGCTGAAGCCAAGTGAAAGCGTCGAACTCGCGCTTGAAGCGAACGCGAGCCGCCCGTTCGTAGACCCGCTGGCCGCCTGCCCCGTTCGTCAGCACAACCAGACCGTCACCCGTGTTCAGATCGAGCACAAAGAGATTGGCGACGCCATCGTTGGCGCCCCAGTGCCATGCGAACCGGCCAGTTCCGGCCATCTCCAATCCCCAGCCGAGCCCCCATTTGAGGTTGCCCTCCACACCGATCGTCGGGGTGTTGATGGCGGGAAAGCGTTGGGCGTAACGGAGGAACCGCGCATAATCTTCCGCCGTCGTCCACAGCCCGGCTGCCATGTTGGGCATCATAAAGATCGGCAGCGCGGGTTTGCCCAATCGCTTCGCCATGGCGATGCGATCGTCCTGGGTCCAGGCTTCGACGGGACCCGCCGGTCCGGCCTGCTGCGCCCGTCGAAACGCCTCTGGCCCCCTGTCTGGCATCACATCGCCGCCAGCGTCGTGAGGCCAGGCTACGGCAGGATCATCCATCGCTCGCCAGCCATACGTACTGCTGCTCATGCCTGCCGGGGCCAGCACGCGTGATCGCACCGTCTCGGCCGCCGTGCGCCCCGTAACGGCCTCTGCAAGGCGTCCCAGCAGAACGAACCCCTCGCCGGAATAACGGAAGGCCGCACCAGGTTTGAACCGGCTGACGAGGGCGCTGCCCTCGTCGGTCCGCCAGTTGGGCAGCCCGCTGGAGTGAGAAAGCAGATGGCGTGGCGTCACCGTTCGGGTGGCCGGGTCGCTGGTGAAGTCGACATGACGGGCGATCGGCTCGTCGAGATCGATCAGCCGCTCGCGAGCCAGATCGTGGATCGCCGCCGCCAGCACTGGCTTGGAAAGCGAGGCGGCTTCGAACAAGGTGTCCGTCGTCGCCCGCGTCTCACCGGCCTTTGCGTATCCGGTCACCCCCGTGGTCAGCCCGGCGCGGCCAAGCATCGCCCAACTTGCACCGGGAACGGATGCCAACGCCATCCACGTGTCAATCGGGAAAGAGGAGGGGACCGATGCCCGCGCACCAGCCGTCGCGGCAAAAGCCCAGGCGCCGCCGATCGCTCCCTGAAGCATCGTCCTGCGGGAAGGTGTCATGGGGAATATCCTCGATGCGTCAGGACAGGCGATGCCGATGTTGATGTGCAGGCTACCGACCGGTGGCGATCATGAGCGGCATCACCGAGTATCGTCAAAATTGCGCGATCCACCGTTCGAGTGCTGCGGTATCGCGCATGTCACCGGTGTATAGCAGAACAGGCCTGGCCGGGACGTTCGAGCCGCGATGGCGGCCACGATAGACCTTCATCGGCACGACCGCGCGGGCGAAACCGCTGGGCAGCGCGACCTGACGCACGTCCATGTAGAGCGAGTCCGCGCTCGTTTCCTGACCGACATGTACTCCGCCCAGGCTCGTCCAGAGATCAACGGCGTCGAGACAGGCGGACCCGCAACCCCAGTCCGTCAGCACATAGACCCTGCCTTTCAGCTTCGGGGCCGGTTCCCCCGCCGCCACGGATGCGTCGTCCGTATCAGCTTCGCGCCACAGGGCATCCCCACGGGATTGAGCCGCGGTCATGCCCGCCGCCACCCGGTCGGCCCAGCGCTTCGATTCCTGTGACACGTCGGGTGCATCGCGCCATGCGGTGCGATAGCCCTCCAGCGTCGCAATGTTGCCGGACGATGCCCGCCAGTCGACGCCCTGCGAGTTGGACGGCAGGGCGTCGATCGCGGCGCGGCCCCATAGGATCGCGGCGACCTGCTGCGACCAGTCGGACGAACCCCCGCCGTTGCCGCGTAGGTCGAGGACGATGCGCGGTGCGGCTGCGATGGCTCCGATGTCCCTGCGCATCGCGGCAATGATCGGCGGCAGTGCTTTGGCATCGGTGCTGCCCGGATCGCCGTTGAAGCCGGGCATCGCATACCAGCGGGTGCCGTCGGCCAGTATCCGGGCGCCGAAATCAGGGTGCGCGCGCGGTGCCGTGGCCGCGAAACGCGCATCGAAATCGGCATCGGGCAGGTCGCGCCATGCCAGTTGCACATCGCGCCGCTTGCCATCGACGACGAAGCGACAGCGCACAGGCCGGGCGATGTACGGATTGCCCGCGTCCAGGAACAACCGGCCACCGTTGGTCGCCCGCTGGCTGACCAATTCCCATCGCCCCCGGAATGCGCCGACATTGCGCGCCGCCAGCGGTGCGGCCGCTATGCCGTCGCAACTGTTCAGCCGGGCGCCGAGTGGTAGCGGCGCGTCGTCGGCTCGTGTCATCACGACCTGCCGGCCTGCGCCGTCGAAGCCGGTCAGGAACCCTGGCCAGCGGATCGGCAATGCGACCGGCTGTGTCACGTCGAGCGCGACATGCCCGTCGTTGAAACTCGCCACATAGCCGCGCATCGCCCAGAGATAACCGGGATAGCCCCGCGTCGAGGAGGCGCGTCGCAGCGCCAGCGCCAGTCCGGCATCGTTGCGTGCGGCGAACCCTGGATCGAGCCGATTGACGGGCCCCGGATGATTGGCGGCGATCTGATCGTGATACGCCTGCGCATCGGCCCGTAGCGTCGCCGCCCAATCACGTGGCACGTCCGTGGCCCCGATCAGCAGGACGGCGGCACCCGTCAAGGCCATCATGTATCGGCGCATTGTTCCATTCTCCGTCCGGGAAACTCATAAGGCGAATGTCGCCGGCCGCTATCCACGCAACCGGGCCGGCAGGCGGATCAGCATCCGGTCGGACGCGAATCCAGCATCGCTGGCACCGATACGATCGTGATATCGGTCATCATGCGCAGATACGCCTCGATAAACGCCTTGTGCGCGGCACCGACGATCAGCAGCGCCTTGCCACTAGGTATCGGGGCCGTGACCTCGCGCACTACTGTCGCCATGCGCAGGTTCTGCGCTTCCCAAGCCGCCACGCGCTGCCGACCCAAGGCGCCCAGTTTTGGGCTTTGCTGAAGCGATAGCCACTGCGCCTGTGCATCCGCCTTGCCGAATGCCGGTGAGTTGAGCGTACGGAATACCGGCATGACACGGTCGGGTGCGTCCAGGGCCAGCGCCTTGCTGCCGAAAAACAGCAGGGAAGGTGTCGCCTTGTCGAGCTGCGCGATGATCTCGGGGGATGCCCTGACCGCTGCGCCGAACGCCGCATTGTCCGGCAGCACCACATCGCTGAGGTGATCGCCGGCGCCGTACACGCGTGGGAGTCCCAGCCGCACCGCAAGGGCGACGGCCATCGAGACGATCTCGCCGCGTCCGATGCCGAACCGTTCGACCTTGGTCTTCATCGTCTCGGTGATGCCATCACGGGCGAGCCGTTCGGCGGGATCGAGTTGCAGCCATTGCGTCGCGGCCGAGAACGGTTCGCCCGCCGCCAGAAACAACGCGGCGAGGCGACGGCGATCCGCGGCGGTCGGAGTCGATCCCGTCATCAGTGCGTTCGCCTGTGCCATCGCATCTGGACCGGTGATCCCCAACGCCGCCTGCGCGTCCCCGGCGATCGCCAGCGTCGGCCCCGCCCATTTGCCGGCATCGCCGCGCACCGCCTTGTAGGCATCGATCCCCGCAAGTTGCTCGCCCGACATCGCTTCGGTCAGGATGACGTCGGGGGCATAGGTGCGCAGGCGACACATCACCGGCTCCAGCCATGCCGGATCGAACGCCTTGGGCGCATTGTCGAGGTGGGAAACGCCAAGCACCATGACCTGCGTCGCCGGAGCGATCAGTCCCGACCTGCCCCGCGCTGGATCGAATGCCTGCCGGGCCGATATGGGCTGGGCGAGTGTCATGACGGCTGCGGCGCATGCGACGATCGATCGGATACGACGGGTCATGCCGGTTTGCCCTGTCGTACGCTATGCTGCGTCAACTGTGCCACAGCGGCGGCAAGGATGTCGGCGCTGCCTTCGACCGGAACGTCGGGCTCCAGCAACCAGCGTGGCCGGTCCTGCACGTCGTACACCGGCTCGGCGGAATATTGCAGCGTCAGGCCGGTGCGATCGAGCCGCAGCGGGAACACTGCAGCGCCGACCCGCATCATCGGCGTGCCAACGATTACCGCCCGCCCGATCCCCCGCATGCCCATCGGAAAGCCCTCCGCCATGCTCGCGCTCCAGCGGGTGGTCAGTACGACGACTGGCTGGCCATAGGTAAAGGGGCCGCGTGGTTCGACCATTTCGGTCCACGGCGCGCTGAACCCGACACCATCGCGTCGGCGCATGCGTGCATATGGTTTGGGCTCGGTGATGAAGCGTCCCATGATCGGCCGCGCTACCGCCGTATCACCGCCCCCGTTTTCGCGGACGTCGATGACGAGCCCCGTCGTATCCTTGAATCCAAGCAGCGCGGCATCGACGGTGGCAACGACCGCGTCGTCGGCGAAGCTGCGGATGACGATCAACCCGATGTTGCCGGCAAGCAGGCGGCTTTCGACGTTTGGCACCTCTCTCGGCTTCTTCACGGGGATGAGCAGTTGACGATCACGCCCGTCACGCGACCGCAATGTCAGGGTACGCGGCTGACCCCGTTGGCCGGAGGTCGCGATGTTATAGGCGTAGGAAGTCGCGGCAGGATCGGGACGGGACAGGCAACGCGGCGCGACACCGGCTGCGATCGTCCTGATCGGACGCGTATCGACCGCCAGCACCGCATCACCAACCCGGACACCAACATCGGCTGCCGCCGAACTTTCGCGCACGCTGGTGACGACCGCCGAACCATCGCGGTCAGGCTCCACCCACAGGTCGAAATAAGGACCGCGCAGAGCGTTGGCGGGCGGGTCGCTCATATGAGTATGAGCGTCGTACAGTTCGCCCAGCACATCGCTGACGATCGAGGCGAACGCATCGCGGGAGTCCGCGGCAAGGGCGCGTGGGCGATACCATCGGCGTACCGCGTTCCAGTCGGTCGTCTTCTCGGCGAAGAAGCAATAACGCTCCCCCAAGGTCCGCCAGAGTTCGTCGAAATCCTCGGCGAGGGTGACGTCGTGTGGCGGCTCCTGCGCCCAAACCGATGCACACGGTATTCCGGCAACGCCGAGCATGCCGACACCGGTTGCCATCAGCGATCGTCGGGTCAGAGGGGGCTGCATATGGTTATACTTCCATCGGGCATGAGGCGGAGCAGTCTGTTGGCGGCAGGACGGTGGTGGCCGATAGGGATGTCGGTCAGTTGGCCATGCCCGCGCCGAGCAGCTTGAGGTGGGCTTTCGCATGATCGTTGCTTTCGTCCAGATGCAGCGACCGACGATAGGCGGCGATCGCCTCGGCAGGCTCGTGGCGTGCCTCATGTGCTTCAGCCAGGCTGTCCCATGTGTTTGCGCCGTCGGGATGAAGGCAGGTATTGAGCAGGAATATCCGTAGCGCGTCGTCCTGCATCCCTGCACTGAGTAGGCGACCGCCCCAGTCGTTCAGTTCGTCTTCGCTCACGACAAAGCCGGCATCTGCGCGTTGAAGCCCGGCATATGTCGCCTCAGGCGCCACGGCTGGCGCTGCCGCCAGTGCTACGCGGAGCTTGTTGGCGGCGGGAGACAGACCGCCACCGTTCACCAGGCGAAGCTCTGGATAGAAGCTGCCCGCTATTTCCGCGATGAATTCCTCGGGATTGGCACCGGCGAGGTTGGTCAGGACGACGATCGCCAGATCGTCTTTGGGATAGACGAAAAAGGCTGAGCGACGCCCACCGATACCTGTGGCAACCGGATGCCGCGTATCGGGGCGCAGCGGCCAGCCCATACCCCACTGGGTGGGCTTGCCATCGGCATAGCGGCCGGGCGTCCACATCGTCGCGAGCGAGGCGCGGTCCAGCAAAGTACCGTTCTGCAATCCGATCAGCCACCAGGCGACGTCGGTGGCCGAACCGTTCAGGCCGCCGGCTGTGCGCATGAAGGGGGCGAACTCGTCAAAGGCATGTTCAAGCGCAGCACCCCTCGTCGAGCCGTCGATCGCGCCATTGGCGTAGCGGTAGATCCTGGCCCGTCCGGAGATGACGTCGCGAGTGTCGCCAAAGGCGAAATGCGATGCGCCGACCGGATCGAATTCATGCGTCTTCATGTAGCGCGTGAAAGGTGTGCCGGAGAGCTTGTCGATGATCTTGCCCAGCAGCACGTAATTGGTCTGATTGTACCGGAAGCGGGTACCCGGAGCGGCCTCCACCGGGCGTGCCTTGACGGTCATCCATGCAGAAGTCTCGTCACCGTCACCTATCAGGCTACCGGTGCCCTGGCCTTTCGGCTGCTCGAGAACGTCCGGCAGCCCGGATAGATGGGTGAGCAACTGTCGGATGGATACCGTCCCCCATTGCGCAGGCCAGTCGTCGATATAGGTCGACGCCGGGGCGTCCAGCGACAGCTTGCCGGCCTGCACCAGTTGCATGATCGCGACGCCGGTGAAGGACTTGGTTGACGAATTCAGGGTGAAGAGGCTGTTCCGAGTCACCGGGATGCCGGTCTCCGCATCCGCCGTGCCATAGGCGCCATCGAAAACGATATGGCCGTGCCGGACGATCGCGATTTGCAGGCCCGGGATGCGTCGGCGTTTCATCTCGTCGCGAACGATCGCTTCGACAGCTGTCCTCTGCGCGATGGGCAATGCGGTATTAACTGACGATGATAGGCTATCGGCGGTAACGCTTGCGGACGGAGCGGGGTGTGCCGGGGCCACCATGGCAATGCCGGTGCAGGCAAGGACCACCCCCCAGCATGCGTTAAATCGAGCAGCCACGATCGTTACCCCAATCACCGATAGCCTATCGACCACATCTGTAGTCGTATCGTCAAGGATGCATTGGCGCAGCCGGTTCCCGGTAATCCGGGGCAGTAAAATCGTGGGATGCGCCTCTGCGTCGAAACCGCGGGTTTGACACTGTTCCCGTAGCTTACAGGGCAGCCTGCAGAGCCAGCATTCGAACTGTGCCCATGGGCAGGAACAGCCGCAAGCCGTTGGATGCCAGCGGCGCAAAGCCATAGCTGGTGTAGAGGGCGAGGCGCTTGGCAACCTTATCGGGATCACCGCAGTCGAGCACGTCGAGCATGACTACAGCGATGCCCAGTACGTCGGCTGCGCCAGCCAGACGCGTCAGGCAATCGACCAGCAGATCGCCACCATAGCCACGTCCCTGGAACCGGCTGTCGACACCAATCATCGAAATATAGGCTGCTGGGATGGTGTCATGAGCCGGGCGGTTACGAGCGAACCGTTCGGGCAGTTCCGTATAATCGATGGCATGCGCGTTGACGGCGTAAAAGCCGATCAGTTCACCCTCGGGGTCAGCCATCACGAAGGTGCGGATGTTGTCAGCCCTGGCAAGCTTGTTCGCTGTTCGGCGGAAGAAATTGTCTACCTGCGTGATGCCACACGAAAAGGCCGCTCGATCATGCTTGGCAGGATCGAGCGGCTCTACAACGGCAAGTTTGGAAGCCTCGGGTGTGGTCACCGGCTGATGATCGTCTCACGATGGCGGGCAAAGGCTGCCTGAAGTCTGTCGGTAGGTGGTGCTGGCGCATCGAGCGCGGCGAAGAAGGCCTGATGGTCGACCGGCTGCAACCCGGTGCGCTCATGCGCCGCGATCGTCTCCATCGCCGATCGATAGGCTGCGTTCATCGTGAAGACGGAATCATCCACGCCCGACAGGGCGGCGGCCTGCTGGATGGCTCGCTTGATGCGGGGTTTGGTACGGAAATTCATCCGTTCGCTGCTGCGCTCCTCAATGGCGCCGACCTGATCCTCAAAGCTATGCATGGCGCACCTCGTTCGACATTCATAATGATGTACGCCGTATCGGCGTACATTTCAACAATCTCTTATGTATGATCTCTGGGTCGGGGATCGCTTGATCCATATTGGTCGGCGCCGCGTTGTGCTGCGGCACCGTGGTTCAAGGATTATCGATGGCAGATACAACAACGGCCGATCTCACCTGCGACGTGGTCGTCATCGGCGCGGGCACTGCGGGATTGGCCGCTGAACGGGTCGCCCGCTCGGAAGGTGCCCGTACGCTGCTCATCGATGATCGGTTTGCTGGCACCACCTGCGCAACCGTCGGCTGTATGCCGTCCAAACTGCTCATTACCGCTGGCATGGCCGCCCAATCGATCCGGCGGGCAGAGGTCTTCGGGATCGACGCCACCCCCCGCATCGATGGTAAGCGGGTCATGCAGCGGGTCCGCTGTGAACGGGATCGGTTCGTTGCCGCCACCAGGCAGGGATTCGACGATTTGCCTGAAGGTGTGGCGATCAAGGCGTGCGCCCGCTTCACGGGACCGAACACACTTGTGCTGGATGACGGTAGAATAGTGTCTGCCCGCACCGTGGTGATCGCCACGGGCTCGAAGCCGATCATCCCGGAACCCTTCCGCAAACTTGGCGATGTCATCGACACGAACGACACCATCTTCGAACTGGACGAGCTACCACGTTCGCTCGCCGTCATTGGCGCTGGGGCGCTCGGGCTCGAGCTGGCACAGGCTTTCGCCAGTCTAGGGGTCGAGGTCGTTGTGTTCGAACATGGCGACCATGTCGGCGGTGTTCACGATCCCGTGGTGGAAGCGGAGCTGAAGCGCATCCTGCGCCGCTGCATGACCCTTCATCTCGGTGTCGACGCTTCCCCTTCAGCCGAAGATGGCGGGGTCGTCATCAACTGGGATGGCGGAAGCCAGCGCTTCGACCGGGTGTTGGTATCAACAGGGCGCGAACCCAAGCTCGATGGCCTTGGTCTTGATCAAACCGGCCTCGCGTTGAACGATCGCGGCGTACCGATCTACGACAAGTCCACGATGCAATGCGGCGATGCGCCGATCTTCATAGCGGGCGACGCGGATGCGGACCGATCCGTCCTGCACGAGGCGGCCAACGAAGGAGCGATCGCCGGTCGCAATGCCGCCTGTTTCCCGAATGTCGAGGCAGTGGAGCGCGATCTACCCTTCACCATCACCTTCACCGATCCGCCGGTCGCCATCTTAGGCGAACCCGCCGGCGAGGACAGCGTGATCGGCTGTGCGCCCTACGACGATCAGGGACGTGCCAAGGTGATGGCGCAGGCCGAGGGCATGGTGCGGATATACGCCAGCAGGCCCGATGGGCGGCTGACAGGTGCAGCGATGATCGGTCCCGGTATGGATCACATCGCCCACCTGCTCGCGCTGGCGATCATGCGGGGCGAAACCGCGACCGGGCTGTTGGCGTTGCCCTTCTACCACCCCACGCTTGAAGAAGGGCTGAAGCCCGGTCTCCGTGAGATTTGTCACGAGGTACACGCGCCACTGTCCCAACGCGACCAAGGCATACCGCCCGGTGCGTGATTTACACTTCGACCCACTTGGAACCTTGCCCATGCTGACCCTTCATCACCTTGCCTTCTCCCGCTCGCAGCGCGTGCTGTGGCTGATCGAGGAGCTCGATCTGCCGGTCGAACTCGTCCGCTATGATCGTACGCCCGAATTCCGGGCGCCGCCCGAACTCAAGGCAGTCCATCCTCTCGGCAAATCGCCGGCGCTTCAGGATGGCGACCTGACGTTGGCAGAGTCCGCGACGATTCTGCGCTATCTGGACGAACGCTATGGCCAGAACCGTTTCTCGCCCGCGTCCGGCACCGCCGAGCATGTCGTGCATGAGGAGTGGCTCGATTTCGTCGAGAGCACCGCGGCGGGGCCGGTGCTGACGGTGCTGCTATCAGAGCGCGCCGGCGAAGAGGCGGCCGCCGATCGCGCCCGACCCATGGTCGACAATGTGCTCGGCTATATCGCGGACGGGCTGGGCAAAAAGCCCTTCCTGATGGGTGATCGGCCGATGCTTGCCGATATCCAGATGACCTATTTTCTTGCCATGGTGCGCATGGCCAAGGCGTTGGACAATTACCCGACGCTTGCTGCCTATCTGGATCGACTTGAGGCTCAGCCCGGCTTTCAACGCGCACAGGATCGTGGCGGACCGATGATGCCTGACGGTGGCCTATAAGGCATGCTTGCCAGCCTCCTGCTTGTCGGTGCGCCGACAGATTCCCGTTACCGCAGTTTCGCATAGAGCGACCGGTTATCATCAAGCATGCTGAGCGGGGTGGGGCCGATCCAGTCGGCACCACGCTCGGGATAGGGGCCGTAGAACAGGTCGCCGATCGCGCGGCGGTAGTGCGCGTTCATCCAGCGTCGGCGCCGATGCTCGGGGCCAT
>Ga0265798_10006954_pt1 | contig 14756 bp, 8 predicted proteins | sample P3T30metagenome_FD_192430 | JGI IMG/M metagenome (GOLD analysis project Ga0265798, IMG submission 192430) | Plant litter microbial communities from East Loma Ridge, Irvine, California - P3 T30 | ecosystem: Environmental > Terrestrial > Plant litter > Unclassified | place: USA: California... | reverse complement strand
CATACCATTTCGTCCATAGCGACATTTTTTTTTTTTTTCGTCTGGTAGACTTACTACTTACTGTACGCCGACATGCTGCACTCCTTGCGGCTGAGAAGAGTAGACCAAGTGCAAAGGAAAAAAAAAACGTGACTACCACAACATACCCATGCATGTACACCAAAAAAAAAAGTCGAATCCTGCCCTCTTGCAGAAGACATTCCTTCGAGGTTGATCAGGCGCGGCCCGTTGGCTGTGCTTGCTTGAACCCTTATTTGGCCCGGGATTTTCCCCCGGGCGGCTCAAGGCTGTTGGGATGATCCAGCGGGAATGCAACTTGATCCTTCTCGTGTCGGCGGTAATTTGCTCCAAAATAGAAACAGCAATGTGGAATGCAGATCCTTGTTCTGGGTTGACTTTTTCGTATTGTTGCATCATCCAATACTGCGGATGGTTGTAAGGTGTAATACTAGTTGGGCCTTGCTGCATGCAAAGTTCAGCGTGTTTTTTTTAGAAAAGGGGTTTGCGTCTGTTCTAAGCATTTCAAGCAGCAACAATCAGCGTTGATCAAGGATTGAGTCTAATTTTTTATTTTTTTTGGCTCCTCATGCTCATGAAATGTGCCATGTCGTCGTAAACAGCTCCGAGAAAACAACATTCAGAGCTGCGTGATTAGGGTTTGAAATCAGGTATACGCTGTAACAACGCCTCCATCTACGACGAGTCCATGGTAAACTCCGATCTCTGCCTCCACTTGTCGCCAAACCTCAGTATCAACATGGGAACAACAGCCAACACCAAACTCAACGCCGCCAAACAGCTAAAACCCCATCCATATCCTAGCCGCTCTGCCAACGGCGCAGTTGCCAGCGGCAAAAACGTTCCCACGAGACATCTCGTTACAATCACGCCCGTCATGGCCGATGCAGAATACATGCCACAAGCATCAACCACATACGCGCTCAACGGGACCACGGTCAACAGCAACGTAAAACCCATGAGTGCCACTGAAGCCAGCAGCAAGAGGACAGGAAGTCGGTACTCTGCGATCCACCCATACCCTGCCACCGAAAAGGGGAGTAAGATGCCACCAAGAATGGAGAGCGGGAGCCGATATTCCGGCTTTCCTGTTCCAGAAGGGCTGCGCAGGCGGAGATGGACGTAGATGCGATCGAGAGTGAAGTTGCAGACCAAAACACTGAGGAAAGATCCGATGCCTGGTTGGAAAGGGGGGGGTTTTTTTGTTAGTTCAATTTCATGTTAGAGAAAGAAGGATGAAGAAAAAAAGAATACTTACTAAACGATACAAACGAAGTGCCCGTCAACGCGAGTTCAAAGCCATATCTCTCGACCAGAATACCGGGTAGAGACACGCTGATGACGTAAAAGTAGCTAAACGCCACCGACGCGAAGAGTGAAAGTAGCATGAGGACACTGGATCCGAAGAGTACTGCAAAGGGGCGGGTGATGGAATGCCAGAGCCTTTTCGCGCCAGCGTTTGCGCTCTTGGGTTCATGCGACATGTCGTCCTCGATGACGACCCTCTCGTCTTCTCTCCGCCGCAAAATCGCCATCTTGTACGTCTCACGGAAGAACAGGAGAAACATGACTTCGCACAACACGGCCAGCCCGGCCGCAATAATCAGAATACGCCGCCACCCCATCGTCTGCGCAATCGCGCCAGAAATCGCAGGCCCAATCGCGCCTCCAATCAGCGGTGCAAGCATAATAAGACTCATCGCAGATCCTCTCTGCTCGCTTGAAAAGATATCGCCGATGATGGCGGGATTGAGCACGTTGGATGCGACACATAATCCTGTTAGCATACGTGCGGCAATGAAGACGGTGCTGGATTGACTAGCAGCCGCGAGGATAGTCGCGGCAATGAAACCGAAATTACAAGCATGCATCACGGGACGGCGGCCGAAGATTTCAGACAAAGGCGCTATGAGCAGAGGACCTGCTGCTTCTCCCAGTTCCCAGATGGTGACAAGGAGCGCGCTGTTGGTTGAGGACATTGCTTGCCCGTTGTCGAGGTCGCGCACAATTTGGCTGGCGACAGGGACGACGCCTATGCAGGTAAATGTGCTGTGATTATATATATTAGCAAAAACCCCAACGCCATTTTTTTTCATAGTGATCCATGGTATTTGCATGTACGAAATGTAGTGTAGGTAAGCTGCAGACTTACACTGTAAACGCCATCAGCGCGAGCAACAAAACAATACCCCATTTAAATCCCCGGCTCCAGTTCTTGGGATCCTCGGGATCGAAAGGATCGAAATCGAGCAAGTCATTTGGATTCGTGGAGCCGCCGTTGGGTTGCTCTTGGTTGCTGCTGGTGTCGAGATCGTGGGATATTATCCGGAGCAGAGGTTGTTCTTCGTCTGTGAATACCATTGCGACTATCTCTTTCTCTTCTCTTCTTCCTTTTGTTGTTGTTACCTTTTGGGTTGGAGCTGCTCCGAGGAACAGAGAGAACACATGCAATGCAACGGCAACGCACGAGACGACTTTTTTTCCTGCAGCGGCTCAACAATCAATGTGGGGACGGCGGCTTGTTGACTAATCTGCCGCTCTGGGGTCTTCATGGGTGGAGATTTTTTTTAGGTGCTTGGGTTAGCGCGGGGGAGAATAGCACTATGCTGGATGGAGATGGCCATTCCTACTTAGGTAGGTACATGAGTATCTCTTCTACTTTCGATCGAGGGAACAGGAACGTTGGAAGGTGACAAAACGTCATGGAAGGATATGAGCCTGTTGGTAATATAACGCATTCAGCAGCGCACATGTTGGGCTTGATCGACCTACCTAGGTACTATTGCAATGAATCTTGGCGCTGGTTGGTCTAAAGGTGATCTGGGTAAGACAGTAGCGACGCAAGATGCGCTGTATAGGAGCCTGAGAAAGACAACGTATAAAGTGAAACCGTTGTAGGCGGCTGATGTAATTCGTGGTAGGTGTAGCTGGTAACAGCGCGGAGGAAGACCGGAGAGGCAATTGTGGACTATGCGCCTGTAATCTCAGATTGGCCATGTGTAAGGAGATTGATGGCATCAATTTTGAAGTGCTCAGATTTGGAGTACTTTTGAGTAGCATGATTCTGTAAGGCTTGGGGGTGACCATGTCATTCTGATAGTCGTCTCCCCCTGTTCAGGTGAAGGCTGGGTTGCTCTACTCCGAGCAACGTATATTCTTCGTTCCGAATGCCACAAGCAAAACAAGAGTACTGTAGTCAATTCTAGACTGTGTGTCTCGGGTGAGGTCTAATATTGGTGGTCGCAAAAGGGCTGGAGTGGAGTACAGCGGGGATGCCTGTGAAGCGCGCTAACCCGAGCCACTTTACGCGGTCGCGTTCGAACGCGATGCACTTCGGAATCGCAAACAACCGTCACACTCTACAATAATGGCCGCAAACCAACGACTGCGCGCTCGCCAGGCCCGTATGTTTCTTTTGATACTGTTGTAGACTTTCAGGGGCTAATTGGACCTTATAGATGCCCCCGGCCCAACTTACCTCGCATACACACCAGACGGAAAGAAACTCGTCACAGCCGGAGTCGACAACTACTGTCGTGTATTTACCACTGGCTCGGATGATGAACCAATCACTATAGATGATTGCCAGGAGAACAACACGGCGGTTGTCGCTGGCGTACGTTAGACTGCTCATAATGTGTAGGGTGCACTACTGATCATCACCGTAGAATGGTTTCTTTGTTACGGGCTCAGAGGATGGCACGGTGAGCCGTTTCTCGCTTGAAAGTACAAAGTTCGAAGAGATACTAGTCAGAACTACGCTGCCAGTACGAGATGTGGCCCTCAGTTCAAATGAGAATTGGATTGCTGTTGGGAGCGAGTACGTCCGTAGTTTCAGCATGCTGGTTCGATTACTAACAAGCACAGCGAACTCTCCGTAAACCTCGTCAATACCAAGGACAAGAGCACGCGAACGCTGCGCGATCAGCCCCGAGCGGTCAAACACGTATCCTTCGACACGACCGACGACCGCCTCGCCGTATCATGTACCGATGGCCATATCTATATGTATACTTTGGACGGCGACCAGCCCGAGATGGTCAAAAGGGTGGAAGGCATGATCAAGAGCATGGAGGCAGATTCGGAGTCGAGCTCAAAGGTGCTGTGGCATCCGGACGGACGAGCATTTGCTACACCGACTGCGATGCGACAGATGCAGGTCATGTCAACGAGTGATTGGGAGCGCCAACGAGTCTTCAAAACTGGGCACACTGCCGATATTACAGCCGCTGCCTGGTCGCCGAACGGTGCGTTACTGGCGACTACGTCAAGTGATCTGAGTCTCAGCTTGTGGGATACCAAGACGCAGAAAGTAGTCAAAAAATACGAGGATGTCAAGGCGACCATACTTGCCATGGCATGGCATCCGACGGAGAACACACTCTCATACACTAACAATGAGGGCGAGCTGTTTATTCACACCGACATCGTGCCTGAAGAACACATCTCCCTGCTCCAAACGACCACCGTCTCCGCGCCCTTCTTTCATGATCCGTCAGAGGGTCGAGCCGGTGTTCCAGCACCAGCGAAGCTCATAAGTGGCAATTTACAAACCCTTCCAGATCGGCCACGGCAAAGAAGCGGGACACCGGATTCGTTGGAGGATATTCTAGGCCCCGAATTCCAAGACGATGAGGCGCAAGAAGATGGTGACGAGGAAATGAACGATTTCGTAATCGACGATGATGGGGCCGGCTATGCACCAGCCATCACTGCCGCAAAGAAACGGACCAACGGTCATCTCGCGAATGGGATAGAGCCAGCATCCAAACGCCGCGCATACAGCTCCACCCTCTTTCGTCCCCAAGTTCATGAGTCTTTCCAACCTGGAAGTACGCCTTGGCGTGGAAATCGCCGATTATTGTGCTGTTCGTTAACAGGTTACGTCGAGACGGTAGAACAGGAAGGCAAACATCACACTGTGTCTGTCAGATTCTATGACGAACATACATTCCGGAATTTCCACTTTACCGACATTTTCCTGTATGACAAGTCCTGCCTCAACGAGAATGGAACCTTGTTCGCTTGCCAACCGAACAGTACCGGAGAAGGAAATACGGCAATGATCTACTACCGGCCACATGAAACGTGGACGACAAGAACAGAGTGGCGAACTAACTTGCCAACTGGCGAGTCTGTTACTGCGATTGCACTGTCCAATTCTTATGTCTGTGTCACGACGTCGACCAACTACGTACGCATATACTCGTTGTTCGGACTACCCATACGCGTCTACAGGCAGAAGAGCTCGCCGGCCGTGACATGTGCAGCATGGCGCGACTACATTCTCACCATCGGCAATGGACCTATCCAAAACGACCTGAGCACACAGCTTCTATACACCATTGAGAACATCAAGCACGACATTGTCTACCAAGATTCCGACATCCTCGCCCTACCACCCGGTACCACACTAACCAGCGTTTTCTTCTCGGCAGAGGGTGATCCATACATTTACGATTCTGAAGGCGTGCTATTGACCTTACTTGGGTGGAGGAATACCGGCCAAGCACGTTGGGTGCCCATGTTAGACACCAAGCTCCTTTCCCGTCTCACCGGCGGCGGAAAAGAAGAAACATACTGGCCCGTCGGTGTTGCATCGTCCCCGTCTGAGGAAGGTGGAATAGGTGCAAAGTTTCACTGCATGATCATCAAGGGCCGTGAACAGTACCCTAGCGCCCCCATTCCCCATCTCTCGGAGTTTGGCTTCGAAATCCCGCTCAGCAGCGCAATCGACAAGTCCAAGAAGGCGAAGAAGCGAGGAGGTGATCTGAGCGACATGGAAGATGAAGACGACGATCCTGCTCCCCAGACCAACGAGGACAAACAGCAGGAACACGAACAGGCATTCATTCTCTCTTCCACTCTGCACTCACAGCTCTCGTCAACGCTATCGCATACCCGGCCTACGGCGTCTCAGAAACAGGCTCTCAGCACGCTGGAGGTGGCAATCGATCGCGCTTTGCTGCAATTGCTCGGCCTGGAGTGTTTGGCCGGCGAGGACCATGGGATGAAGGCTCTGGAAATTGTCAGTCTGATGCGCGATGCCAATGGCAAGATGCTCGATCTGGCTGGCAAGGTTGCCTCGCGGTATGGCCGGGAGGTGCTGGGAGAGAAGATTCGCGAGCTGGCCGAGCAAAAGGCGTTGGCTAGGGAGGAAGACGAAGATGAGTTGTAGGCTTTGATGTACGAGGGTGCTGGGATTTGGATGGATGGTTTGTAGCATAGCGATGAGCTTTCCAATGGCAGTTTGATTGATTTGGATATCGCAGTAGTGTGGCCGAGTGGATAAAGCGATGGATGGAGAAATCCAGCAAGCATGCTGGCGCCACCCACTTGCTGGCATCGATGTTGGATTTCCCTTGCGGCGGCGCTCTCCACCCGCACCATCTAGGATATGACCTTGTCGTTGTTCGTATAGTTCCTCTTCATCTTGCCATGGCCGGCTCCTCACGCTCTCACTGACCTAACTCGAAGCCTGTAGCACGAAAACTAAATATAGTCTTCCAAGTGCTTCACTAGCCACTGGAGTGCGCACAATGGCATACGCTCCTCCATAGAAGCCCTGGCCCAGGCTTTCCGCCAGCTCGTGTCCACCGTGACGGAGCTATGGATCGGGGCTTTGGTAGGCAGTAGTTCCATGCAGCAACAGGTGCACCAGTTTTCCGGATTAAATTGCCACGCTTCATCGATAGCCGGCGGCTAGTCATCGTACATGAGCTGTCCGGCTACCAATGAAATCCTTGCCCCAGGGAAATTAACCAACCTCCCAGAGTGTGGAGAACATTACTCCGCGTCGCGCAAAAGGAAGACAGACCGTGAGGCAGAACACGAGCGGCTATCGCGTTGCAGTCTGTGCAGTGCGCATGTGCACCATGCAACCTAATCACTGACAACTCGACAGGGACACGCTGGACGCACTGCCGTTGTTCGTCTAAAGCGGCCGTGCCTTTCCAAGTCACGTTCTCGAATGAACACCGGAGGTGGGTCGGCTTGGTAAAATGCGATTTTATTTCGGGAGCGCTGAAAGTGCGGTATTCTTCCCACGGAAGATTTGTAAGTAGCCTGGAATGTTGACGAAGAGGCTTCGGGCTGACGCCAGCCTAATGAGCTCAGGCGTTCAGTTTGACAAAGCGTGGAGCCAGTGACATTTTCTTGTTTTCCTTTGGTTGCGGCACTGTTCGTCTGCCACATCTTCATCATCACGACCCCGTCCGCCATCACGTGGCAGGGTGCGAAGAACGTTTGTGGCCAAGATGCAGCCAGGATGCGACATGTTGCATAAGAAGCATACATGTCCAGGGCCCTTGCTCTCCTCCGTATTCTTGGCTGCTGGCCTCCCGTGGCCGTCAAGCTTTCTTCGGGCGTGGTGCCACCCCCCAATCGTCGTCGTCGTCCCCGTCGTCCCCAGGTTCTGCTTCTCCGTTTCTACCAGTAGTTCGCAGCCAGGGCCAGCCCATCTGGGGAGGCAGTAAGCCGTTCTGCGTACTCCGCCCGCTCGAGCGTGGTCGCGATGCGCCATCGGGCAAGTTGGCACCCCCGCTATGCGGTGTGTCGGTGTATTGTTCTACCGGGGGCTTGACGGCGACCGGTAATGTGGATGTGGAGAGCGGTGGAGATGTGTCCGGGGAGAGAGCTGGGGCTCCAGCCTCGGCGGGCCGGGTAAATTGGGTTGGGCAGTTTGTGTGCGGGGATGCTTGGTGCCGGACCAAGCTTTGCCTCGCCCGCCCTCGTTGGCTGCTGTGCCGCGACTGCGACCCTCTACCCAGCACGGGACAGCCATCGACATGGCGCCACCGACCTTTCAGGTGGGATGGCCGCTGCTAGCAAGAGCCTCGCCCAGCAGGCGCACGCGAAAACAAGATGGTGTCCGTCCTCATTTACACGGCTTGGTCCCGGCCTAGGGCCATCGTGACCGCGCGGGGCGCTGATTGATGGAATTCGGCCGACTCCAGATTTGGATCCTCCACGAGTGAAGGTGAGAGTGCGACTGGTCAGGCCCTTGCGCTGGCTACTTTAAAAGGCCCTAGCCTTGGCCGGCGACCATTTCTTGTTGCTTCTCTCTCTCTCTCGTTGTCAACCTTCCTTTGCCCATACCGATACGTTTTGGCTGTCCCAGAAGCCTGCAGCTGTCAGTATGGCCGATCACGTCACCCACAACAACGCCTATGGCGACTCGCCAATCACCGAGAAGGGCGTCTCCGCCCAGGTCGAAGACACCACCATGGACGAGAAGGCCCTCAAGGCACACAACAAGGCCGCCGCTGTAGAGGCTGAGAATGCCGAACACGACATGGGCGTCCTCGATGCTGTCAAGGCCTACCCCATGGCTGCCACCTGGGCCTTTGTCATGTCCTGCACCATTGTAAGCGCCACACCTTTCTTTTCCGCTCAACTTTGCCTGGTGGGGAATTGCCGCTAACTTCATCTCAAGATCATGGAGTCGTACTGTGTGTTCCTCATGGGCAACTTCATCGCCCTGCCCGAGTTTGCGAGGCAGTTTGGTGTGTACAACTCCGAGACGGGCAAGTATGTCATCGTCGCCAGCTGGCAGTCTGCGCTCCAGATGGGCGGTCCCCTCGGTGCCATCATGGGTGTCTGTCTCGCTGGCCCTCTCACCAGCCGAGTTGGATACCGATGGGCGACCATTGCCGGCCTCATGCTCTTGAACGCCTTTGTCCTGGTCTTCTACTTTGCTCCTTCGCTGCCCGTCATGTTCATCTCGCAACTTCTCGAGGGAATTCCCTGGGGCATCTTCATCGCCAACGCGCCCGCCTACTGCAGTGAGATTACGCCCATCCAGCTGCGAGCCCCCGCAACCCAGATGTTGCAAATGTTCTGGGCCATTGGCGCCATCATCGTCAACGGTGTAGCTTACCACTACAACAACCGCATGGACTCCAGCGCATACAAGATCCCAATTGCCCTGCAGTGGATGTTCCCCACTCCTCTCGCTATCCTCATCTACATGGCCCCAGAGTCGCCCTGGTGGCTTGTCCGCAAGGGCCGTCTGGCAGAGGCCGAGCACGCAGTTGGACGTCTTGGACGCCGCGCCCACTTGAACCTCAGTGAGGCCGTCGCCATGATGCGCCGTACCATCGATCTCGAAAAGTCTGTCGAGGACCCCAGCTACCTTGAACTGTTCCGCGGCACCGACCTTTACCGTACTCTGATCGTCTGCGGTGTTTACGCCGCCCAGAACTTGACTGGTAACCTCATCGCCAACCAGGCCGTCTACTTTTTCGAGCAAGCCGGTGTATCCACAAACACGGCCTTTGCTCTCGGTCTGATCACATCCGGACTCCAGTGGCTCTTCGTCATGCTGTCCTGGATCCTGACCTCATACCTTGGCCGCCGCACCATTTACGTCTGGGGTTCGCTTATCAACGTCGGTTTCCTCATCGCCCTCGGTGTTGCCGGCTCCGTTGGCAAATCGACCCAAGCCTCGCTGGCGCAAGCATCCCTCGGTCTCATCGTCTCCGTCCTGTTCACCCTCGGACCCGCCCCCGCTTCGTGGGTCATTATCGGAGAAACATCGTCTATCCGTCTGCGTCCTCTTACCACGGGTATCGGACGTGCTTCATACTACGTTGTCAACATTCCCTGCATTTTCCTCGCCAGTTACATGCTCAACCCCAAGGTAAGCCTTCTTTCCCAATTCCCACATGTGAAAAAAAAAATCAAATCAGTTTACTAACCAATCAACAGGAGGCCAACCTTGGTGGCAAGTGCGGTTACGTCTGGGGTGGAACTGGTTTCTTCTGCTTCGTCATGGCATACTTCTTCCTGCCCGAGATGAAGAACCGCTCTTACCGCGAAATCGACATCCTGTTCAAGCGCAAGGTCCCAGCCCGTCAATGGACAAAGACTGTCGTCGATATTCAGGACGACGAGTAGACGGATACCTCGAGCTGATCGTAGATGGGGTTTCGGACGTACATGGGAGCACAATGTTATTAGTGTGCGCCGGACGTTGTTTAGGGACCGGGGTTGCAGTGGGTGGAAACAATCCAATCCACGCCTTCATGATTCTTTTTAGTGACATGAATGGAAAAAAAACTCTTGTTCTTCCAAAGACTTTGCTCGACTACTAAGTGATTTGAAGCTTTGTGAAACTTCTGTCATGTGTCTCAAGAGCTCCCTTCAGTCCTGTTGGTTCAGTATCAACGGGATTTACTTACTAGCAGTTAGCCGCTATCCTACCCATGTATGTATCTTTCTTTTACCTATAATCCCTTTCCACATGCGGACGTGCTAAGAAATAAGCGCGGCAAGCACAACACGGGGTAAGCATTTGGGTGAATCCGTCCAAGTCGTGCTAGTATTTTTTTTTAAAAAAAAAGACACCGCGGAGCAATCGCGATATCCCCACAACCTACAATCTCGCCCCACTCTTCCCAGCCTTCCCAGCCGCAGCCGCAGCCGCAACCAGAAACCTTGCAAAATACTCTTCCAACTTTCCCCCCGCACTCCCATCCAATTCCACTACTGTACCCACCCACCCATCTGGCCTCAAAACGACTACAGCGCCCTTGTCTGTCGCTACACCGTACCGCGAATGCGCGCCAAGGTGCTCGTCGTAGAAGACGCGACCAAACGGCATACCACCCAACGTCTCGTACGCCGACGGACCACCTGGGCCAGCAAAGAGGGACAGCCACGATATCGGAACGTCTTCGTCGTGCAGCCAAGGCAGCATTGCCACCGCGTCTGTAAAGGAAGATAGCGCGGTTTTGGTCCGTTTGACATCTCCGGCAAAGATGGCAATGTAAAAGGTAGCGGTATTTGGCGTCTCGACATGTAAACGCGTGGCTTCAAATGTCGCTGGCTTCTGTAGAGTGACATCTGGAGCACGTTGGCCCGGCAGTACCGTCGTGGTTGTCGGGCTTTCGCTTTGAACAAGGTTGAGATAACTGTCTGGTTCGTAGTAGATGCCGAGGCCACTGCTGAACGCCCCTGCTTCAGCCATGACAGTGCCCAGGATCTCGTTTGGATCGGCATTTGGGTCTCCGGTCCAGCCCTCGGGTAGCTGCATGGTCATGAGTCTCGAGATGTCTTTGTCGTAGTTGATCAGTCTCTGGACGTTGGGTAGGCGCTCGGCTTGGTACGAGTGTAGGAGCTCTGGTTTGGCGAGACCTTGGAGGACGAGGGAGAGTTTCCAGCCCAGGTTTACTGCATCGTGCATGCCAGTGTTCATGCCTTGGGCTGCGCCACTGCTGTGCGTATGGCACGCATCGCCTGCGAGGAAGATGCAGTCGTTGACAAAGAAGGAGCGCGCGATGCGTTGACCGACAATGTAAATGGTCCACCAATCTATCTGGTTGAATTTGAGACTAAAGGGCTTGACCGATGCGATGGCTTCTTTTACTGCAGCTTCTTCGTTGAAGTTCTCGTATGCTTTCTGGCGCTCGGCCGTAAAGGCAAATCCAATTCGTGTGGCGCCGTGGTCCAAAGCAGCCCATAAAACGTTGCCGTGGGTAGGTGACTCGATGGCGCAGTATGTCCGCGGTTTGGGCAAGTCGGTCTCGATAACGCCATCGATGCGTACCCATTTGTCTTCACTCGAGGAGCCGTCAAAGGGTATGCCCATTGCACGCCGAACAAACGACTTTCCTCCGTCAGCACCAACAAGATATCGGCACTTGACTGTGCTCTTGATCTTGGTGTCGCCGTGTTCAATCGTCGCCAATACCCGGTGTCCGCCTGGCTGAACTCCTTCAAGCACCTCAACTCCCGTCAACGTATACGGCGCATCAAGCTTGACACCCTCTTTGGCCATGGCCCTCCTGAATATCTCCTCTTGATACTTTTGCCTCAACACGAGTGCAAAGTCCCATTTCGTGTCCTTCATGTTCTCCATAAACGCCCATCCTCTGCCCGGAACTTCATTGCCATGTTTGTCGTAATTAACAGTGTCTCGGCACGCGAAACATTGCTGGGCAAGGGCGTCTGCTAATCCAAGCTGATCGAGCATCTCCGAACTGCGCGGAAAGAGGGTGATGGCGCGGCCATACTGGTCTTGTGAGGACTTTACATACTGTTCGATGATTTTAATCGTGTGTGTTTGGCGAGGAAGGTTGCGTGCAAGCTGGTAAGCAGTTATGAGACCTGGGGAGAGACATGTTAGATGTGGAGCTGCAAGGCATCCATGACTAGTCCGTACCAACTGGTCCTCCGCCTACCACGAGAACATCGACCTGCTCTCCGGGTAACTCCGGAGCTGTCATACTATTCTTAATCAAGCGGACTTGGGCTTCGGAGTATTAGGGGGGAGATTTTTTCTTTCTTTCAATACTGCACTGTTCCCATCTCAACAACGAGTTATCGGGATGCATGGGGGGGGGAGCCGTCAATCGACATGCCAGTCGACAAGTATTTATCGAGCCAGTGATAAGATGCAAGCGACACCGCTGCATGGCTTTAGTCATGGTATACACATGTTATGACACAGGCGGGATGGCTGCACAACAGGTGTTGTGACGGGAAGGACGCAAGAATGGGGAAGTAGGTAGTCGGCCGGCGGCGATACCGGCAAGACATTGATAAGGAGTGGGCCGAGGTAGGTACGCCTATTCCGACGGAGAACTCAACGAGGCTCAAAGTACGAGCATCGTGTTCAAACTCGAAGAATTCTTGCAACTACGCAGCGTTTTTAACCAGTGTAAGACCACTTGGTGTCTACAGTGGAAGCACCCACTCCCCTTCCCTCATCGGCTTCGCAAGGCTACTAGTATCCCTCTTTGTAAACCTCCCATACCCCTTTTTACCCCGCAGGCCCCCATTCTCCCTATCCCATACCACTTTCCCCCTCAACACCGTATACCTCGGCCACTGCTTCAATCTCCTCCCCTCAAAAGGCGTATAATCAACATCATGGTGCAACATATCGTTGGTCAGATCAAACTCCTCCATCTTGCCATCCGGGTACCAAATATTGACATCAGCATCGGATTCGCCTTCAATCAGCGCACCCTTTGTTGGGTAGAGACCGTACAGTTTTGCCGGATTGGCAGACGTAACCTCAACAAACTTTGTGAGCTTCAATCTGTTTGCACTGAGCGTCAAAGCAAGGCGTGTTTCAATCCCCGGACAGCCGTTGGGAATGTATTTGAAGTGGCCGAGCGGGTATTCAGCTGAGATACTACTCTTCTTGCCTAGCTCCGGGTCATCGTAGCGGAATGGGCAGTGGTCTGACGAGAGGATTGTAAAAGTCCCGTTCTCCAGTCCTTCCCAGATGATGTCACAGTCGGCTTCGCTTTCGCGTGGTGGAGGCGAGCATACGCATTTTGCGCCTTCGAAACCTGGTTGGTCGAGGTCTTGCTTCGTGAGGAAGAGGTACTGCGGACATGTCTCTGCATAAATCGGTAACCCCCGATCTTGAGCTGCTTTGATGTGCGCGGCTGCGGCTGGCGTGGAAACATGGACAATAAGGATTGGTGTGTCCATGAACTCTGACAAGCTGATAGCGCGATACGTAGCCTCCGTTTCTGCCATCGGTGGATGAGATGATCCATGGTACTTTGGTGCAAACAGTTTCTTCTTCTCGAGTTGTGCCGTCATCCAATCGATCACTTGGCCATTTTCGGCGTGGATCATGGTTGTTATGCCTTGTTTCCGCGCTTCGAGGAGGATGTCCAGGATCTGTCCGTCGTGCAGTTGCAGGGCTTCATAGGTCATGTAGATCTTCAGTGAAGATATACCTTCTTCACGCAGCGTTTTGAATTCCGACAGCGCCTTCTCCGAGGGGTTGCCGACGATGATGTGAAAGGAGTAGTCAATGTAGCAGTTTCCGTTTGCTCGTTCGTGTGTTGCAGCCAGTGTATCAAGCAACGTATCCTCAGTCTTCTTCTGAGGTGCAAATGTTACCATGGTAGTCGTGCCTCCACATACTGCTGATCGGCTGCCAGTCTCGTAGTTGTCTGCTGTCGAGCCTTTGCCGAATAGGGGGGGTTCCTGGAGATGTACATGGGCGTCTACTCCGCCTGGCATCACATAGCCGCCTTCAGCATCTATCGTCTTTGCTGCCTTTACATCCTTCAAACCTCCTCTTGAAACAACCTTCGCAATCTTCTCATCCTTGATTGCGATATCCCACTCTTGAACCTCCGTCTCGGACACTACAACACCATTGATGATGAATAGGTCATACTCCATTGCCATTGAACCTTGGCCCTTTGTCCAGGACTGTAAATTTGGACGTACAAACCCTCGCGCCCTTTTCAATGACTTTAAGACGCATGTTGACGGTTATCGTGGTAGAGGAAGAGAAGCTAAGCCCTAATTGTGAGGTGCGTATCTTGACCCCTCTTTGGCGTCCTGCCCCACGCTTCATCCTCTCATCGTCGTCCTTGGCGTCTTATCGCAACAACGCCTATCCACCGAAGATCAACATCTGTGACAGACGCTAGTCTCCTGTACAGTCATAAGCTTTTGTCATGTTCAATGGAGACGGGTTTTCCGACGGCTCATGCGTCAAATGCAGGCACAACTTTAGTTCCCATGATCACGACCTACTCCCATCCAAAAGTTCGAACCTCCGAGCATTGATATAACAAACACGATGGCTCTGAATTCGCCGAAGATCAACGAAGAGAGACTCAACAGCACGCTACAAGATACCTGCACGCAATATGGCGCTCTCGCTGCCCCTTCAATAGGCATGTGCCGCCTGACCCTAACTCAAGAAGACAAAGAAGCCCGAGACTGGCTAGTCTCTGAATGCAAAAGTCTAGGATGTG
>Ga0265798_10006953_pt1 | contig 14756 bp, 13 predicted proteins | sample P3T30metagenome_FD_192430 | JGI IMG/M metagenome (GOLD analysis project Ga0265798, IMG submission 192430) | Plant litter microbial communities from East Loma Ridge, Irvine, California - P3 T30 | ecosystem: Environmental > Terrestrial > Plant litter > Unclassified | place: USA: California... | reverse complement strand
GGGTGAAGGAGGCGCCCCACGAGATCGCGGTCACGGTCGCGTCGTCCGCATCCCCGCCCGAGTCGGTGCGCGTCGCCAGCAGCGCGTCACCGCCGACCTCGCGCCACAGGTTCGGCTCGATCTTCTCGTAGACCCCGGTGGTGACGCCGAGCGGCTTCGGGGTGACGGCGACGGTCCCGTCGGTCCGGGGCACGACGACCGTCTGACCGCTGAGGGCGAGCAGGGCGCCCGGGTTCGTCACGGGCGACCGCGACGAGAGGTACGTGCCGGCCAGATCGGCGGCGGCGGGCCCGTCCGAGGCGACCGCGTCGGAGGCGTCCGTGTCGGAGGCGACCGCACCCGCGCCTCCTCGGCTCGGGTCGTCCGCCTCGTCGCGCAGATACCGGTCGGCGAAGCCCTGCAGCACCGTCGTGCGGAGGTCGAGCGACGCGGTCGGCGTGCGCCCGCTGCCGTTCAGCGAGACGAAGATGCCGGCGTCATGGTCGGGGAACAGCCGCATCGCCGAATGGAACACCTGGGTGTCGCCGTCGTGCCCGAATGCCGGGACGCCCGGGGTGCTGTCGTCGAAGAAGCCGAGGTCCATGCGCTGCCCGGCGGCGAGCGTGCCGAGCTGGTCGGCGTCGAGCGCGGGGCGGTGCATCTCGGCCAGCGCGTCGTCGCCGAGCAGTGCGTCGTCGCCCGGCAGGTCGCCGAGGTGCGCGAGCATGAAGCGGGCCATGTCGGTGGCGCTCGAGGTCATCGCGCCGGCGGGTGCGGCGTTGACGACCTCGGTCGGGTACGCGGGCTGCGAGTCGTCGGGGTAGCCCTTCGCGAGGCGGGCGTCGAGGTCGTCGGGCAGGGGCTGCTCGAACGACGACGACGACATGCCGGCGGGCTCGAACACGTTCTGCTGCAGCAGCTCCGCGAACGGCTCGCCCGACACGCGCTCGGCGATGTAGCCCGCGAGGGTCGCGCCGTAGTTGGAGTACGCGGGCGTGGTGCCGGGCTCGTAGACCTGCTCGGGCGGTGCGGCCGAGACGGCCTCGCGCAACGGCACCTCGCTGCCGGCGGTGCCGATCAGCCCGGCGATCACCTCCTCGAAGCCGGCCGTGTGGGTCAGCAGATGCCGCAGCGTGATCGGGCCCTTCGGGGTGTCGAGGTCGAAGTCGAGGTACTGCTGCACGTCGGCGTCGAGATCGAGATCGCCCCGCTCGACGAGCTGCATGATCGCCGTGGCCGACACGACCTTCGAGATCGAGCCGATGCGGAAGAGCGTGTCGTCGGGGTCCACGGGACGGGCGGATCCGCCCTCGGTCCCCGTGTCGGCGAGGCCGTAGCCCTTCGCCGTCAGCAGCTCGCCGTCCGAGACGACGGAGACGGTGGCCCCGGGGATGCCCGTGGTCTGCAGAGCCGAGCCGATCGCGCCGTCGAGCCACGTGTCGACGTCGTCGGCGGTGAGGGAGTGGCCTCCGGGCTGCTGGCGAGGAGGGGCGGGAGGCGCGGCCTCGGTGGGCGCCGCGCTCGCGGAACCGCAGGCGGCGAGCGGCAGGGCGAGGGCCACGACCGCGGTCGCGGCGGCGAGTCGGGGCAGGAGGCGCGGGGCGCGTCGACCGGTGCGCGGCGCCCCCTGGGTCGGTGTCGTTGTCATGCCTCCACGTTCGCGGGTGCCGATCGACGGCGCAGGAGGCGCAGGTCGGGACCTCGTCTACGACCTGAGTCGCAAGCGGCCGGCCTCAGGACCCCGCCGGGGTCGGCTGACACCGCGGGCGCCTCCGGGCGCGGCGGGCGCGGCCGGGTGACCCGGTCCCCTCGGACGCGCCTACACTCCGGGTCGACGCGGTCCCCTGCCGCCCTGACCCGGAGGCCCGCCATCCCCACCCTCGACCCGACCCTCGACCCCGCGGTCGACCCCGCCGTCCCCGCGGTCCCCGGGTCGCCCGCGGCTGCGCCCACGGTGGCCTCCGCCCCGACGGCGCCTCCCCGCGTCCGGTGGTTCCGCGCCGGCCCCGAGGCCCACGCCGCCCCGGAGGCGCCGATCTTCGTGCTGGTGCACGGCGTCGGCCTCTCGCACCGGTCGTTCAGCCGTCTCGCGCCGCTGCTCGCCGAGCACGGCACGGTGCTGGCCGTCGACCTGCCCGGCTTCGGCCGCACGCCGGGGCCGCGTCGTCGTCTGGGCGTCGACGAGATGGCGGAGGCCCTGCTGCCCCGGCTCGACTCGGCTGCGGGAGGGGCGGCCCGGCTCGTCGTGATCGGCCACTCGCTGGGTTCCGAGGTCGTCGTCGACGTGGCCCTCCGCCGTCCGGGGCTCGTGCGCGGGCTCGTGCTGATCGGCCCGGTCGTCGACCCGGCGGCCTCGAGCGCGGCCGGTCAGGGGCGACGGCTGGCCCTCGACATGCTCGGCGAGCCGCCGCTCACCGGCGCGATGGTGGCCCGTGACTACGCCCGCGGCGGGATGCTCTCGTATGCCGCCGGGGTCGCCTCGATGCTCCGCTACGAGACGGCCGACCGCATCCGCGGGGTCACCCGACCGACGCTGGTCGTCCGGGGCGCGCACGACCCGATCGCCCCCGCCGACTGGGTGCGCGGACTCGCCGAGGCCGTCGACGGCCGGTCGGCCGAGGTGCCCGGCGCCGTGCACAACGTCATCCACTCCCACCCCGACGAGGTCGGCCGTCTCGTCGCGGCGTTCGCCGCAGGACTCCCGGAGGCGCGGGTCCCGTGACCGTGCCGTCGCCGTTCCGTCTCGCGCGCCTCCTGATCTGGTGGGTCCGCGACTACGCCTACGCCGCGCACTGGCAGGTCCGCGCCGTGCTCGCGCCGCGGGGCGAGGCGGAGTACCGGGACGGGGAGGGGCGCGCGGTGCTGGTCGTGCCCGGCATCTGGGAGACCTGGGCGTTCCTCCGCCCGCTGATCGCCCGGGTGCACGCCGAGGGGCACCCCGTGCACGTGCTGTCGGCCCTGCGGTGGAACGGCCGGCCCGTCGAGGCCGCCGCCCGCGACGTGGCCGAGTACCTCGAGCGGCACGATCTGCGCGACGTCGTGATCGTCGCGCACAGCAAGGGCGGTCTGATCGGCAAGTACGTGATGGCCATGCTCGACCCCGAGGGCCGCGTCGACGGCATGGTGGCCGTCTGCGCGCCCTTCTCGGGATCGCGCTACGCCCGATGGCTGCCCCTGTCGAGCCTGAGGGCGTTCTCGCCGCGGGACGCCACGACCCTGCTGCTCACCCGCAACGCGGAGGTCAACTCGCGGATCGTGTCGATCTACGGCGAGTTCGATCCGCACATCCCCGAGGGCAGCGAGCTGCCGGGGGCCGAGAACGTCCGGCTTCCCGCGGGCGGGCACTTCCGGATCCTGGCCCTGCCCCGCACGATCGCGACCGTGCTGGCCGTCGCCGGGCGGCCACCCCGTCGAGGCTGAGGCGGCGGGGGCGCTCCGACCGGTCGGTCGGGGGTCGGGTCAGGCGTTCAGCAGGCGGGACGGCTGCGCGGCCTCGTCCTCGGCCGGCAGTCGCATGCCCGACGGAGTGTTGGCCGTGGCGATGATCGCCCTGACCCAGGACTCGTTGATCCGGGGCGGGCGGTTGCCGCTGAAGTGGAACCGGAGATCGCTGGTCGGGTTGATCCACATGGTGTCGCGGCCGCTGCCCTGACTCACCGGTCGGGCGATCGTCAGCGCCACGCTCTGCTGAGCGCGGAGGAGCGTGAGCAGCGCGACCTTCAGGTGCGCGAGGGCACGGTCGTCGAGCTCGACGCCGTAGCGGTCGGTTCCGTAGAACAGGGTTCCCATGCTGATCCGCCTCGAGGTGGGGTCCGAGATTACGGGTGATCAGGGACTCGGTCGTCTCGCCTGTGGGGGCGAGGAGTGGTGGACGAGCCCGCGATGCGGGGTGTGCGGACCCGGGGGAGCGCACGCTCGTGATGTACCGGCTGCCGAGGTCTGGGGTGGCCTTGCCCCCACGGTAGGGGACAGCGGGACGGTGCTGCAAGCGAGAGGGATGAGGTCGCGGAACAGCATCCGGTATGCGAACTGCTGGCCTCCGAAGGGCCGGATCAGGCGGGGGTGCGTACCCCTACGCAACGACCCCGCCTCACCGTTCGGCCCCCCGAAGGGCCGTCGGCCGTGCTCATCCGAAGAGCAGTCGGTTCGGTGTGCTCCTTTTCTACAGGGTCCGGGGGGAATCGCCTACGCCTCCGCGGTTCCGGCTGCGAATCGATGTGCAGATGTGACCGAGCGTGGTCTCCTCACCCGCGCGCGCCTCCTGAGGAGGGGATCGACGAGGCCCGTCTCGTGACGCAGCCCGTCGACGAGCGGGACGACGTCGAGAACACCTGCTCGGGCCGGTGTCAACCCCCTGAGGCGTACTCGTTTCCGTTCGGCCCTTCGGGGCGCGACGCGGACAGTGTTGCAGCATCTCAACCCGATCGCGGCCGTCGTCCCGATGGTCGCTCGACGATCCGAGAGGCACAGCATGAGCGATGACAAGCGCTACGACAGCGACTCGTCCACACCCGTCTTCGACCAGACCGCCGGAGGGCAGCCGCCGACGGGCACGTCGTCAGGCCACGACGGCGGCCGCCGCGACGACGCCGTGACCGGACTCGGCGACGAGGTCGGCGCGTACGCCGACATCACCGACCCCGACGCCACCGCGGCCGACTTCTCGGCCACCGCGGCACCCGTGGTCGCGCCGTCCGCCGGGGCCGGCGGCTCCGGCGACGGCGGCTCCGACGGCGGCTCCGACGGCGGCTCCGACGGCGGCGTCAAGGAGAAGGCCCAGGCCAAGGCGGACTCGGCCAAGGAGGAGGCGGCCGGTGTCGCGGGCGACGCCAGGAGCGCCGCCTCCGACGTGGTCGGCAGCGCCAGGGAGCAGGCCTCGAAGGTCGCCTCCGAGGCGACCGGTCAGGCCAAGGAGCTCTTCGGCCAGGCGACCTCCGAGCTCAAGGAGCAGGCCGGTGCGCAGCAGGAGAAGGCGGCCGCCGGTCTCCGCACCATGGGCGACCACCTCGGCTCCATGGCCGACAACGGCGAGAGCGGTGTGGCGGGCGAGCTCGTCCGCAACCTCTCCGGTCGCGCGCACGGCGTCGCCGAGTGGCTCGAGGGGCGCGACGCCGGCACCCTGCTGGACGACGTCAAGTCGTTCGCCGCCCGGAAGCCCGGCACCTTCATCGCGATCGCCGCAGCCTCCGGTCTGCTGGCCGGTCGGGTCGTGAAGTCGCTGACCGCCGAGGCCAAGCAGCAGCACCAGAGCGACTCCGACTCCGGCACCCCGACCTCGGGGAGCGCAGGAGGCGCGGCGACGCCGTCCGCGCCCGTCGCCTCGACCGGCGGCCAGACGCCGCTCGTCGGCGACCCCGGTCCCGTGGCCGGCGAGTACGACGTCGTCGAGGAGGGCGAGCTGCCCGACGTGATCGCGACGCCCGGCAACCCGAGCGCCACCCCGGGCACCTGGCCCGGAGCCGCAGGGCCCCGCCTGTGAGCGACCCGTCCGCCGGCGCCCCCGAGACCGGGCGTCCGGCCCCTGAGGAGACCGCCGCCACGACGTCGCTCGGCGAACTGCTGAGCGGCGTCACCGGCGACCTGTCCACGCTGTTCCGTCAGGAGGTCGAGCTCGCCAAGGCCGAGCTCACCGACTCGGCCAAGAAGGCCGGCAAGGGAGCGGGCATGTTCGGCGGTGCCGGTCTGACGGCGCTGTTCGCCCTGCTGTTCCTGTCGCTCGCCGCGATGTGGGCGCTCGGCTCGCTGATCGGCCTCGGCTGGTCGTCGCTGATCATCGCCGTCGTCTACGCCGTGGTCGCGCTGGTGCTGTTCCTCCGGGGGCGCAAGCAGCTGAAGACCATCACGGGAGCGCCCTCGACGGTCGACTCCCTCAAGAAGATCCCTGAGACCGTCAAGCCAGGAGGCAACGCATGAGCACCGCAGACACCAACGAGAGCGGATCGACCCGCACGCCCGAGGAGATCCGCGCCGACATCGAGCGAACCCGCGCCGGGCTCGGCTACGACGTCGACGCGCTCGCCGACAAGGTGAACCCGTCGAGCATCGCCCACCGCCAGACCGAGAAGGTCAAGGGGCGCTTCACGAGCGTCAAGGAGTCCGTCATGGGCGTCGCCCACTCGGGCGTCGACAGCGTCCGCGACGCCGGCGGCTCGGCCGTCGACAGCGTGCGGGGAGCCGGCGGCTCGGTCGCGGGCGGCGTCACCGGCGCCCCGCAGCAGGCCGTGCAGAAGGCGAAGGGCAACCCGCTCGCGGTCGGCCTGATCGCCTTCGGCGCCGGGTGGCTGGTCTCGTCGCTGATCCCCGCGTCGGACAAGGAGCAGGAGCTCGTCTCGTCGGCGAAGGAGAAGGCCGCGCCGGTCGTCAAGTCGGCCGCGGACGACGCCGCCGAGCACCTGCGCGAGCCCGCGCAGGAGGCCTTCGCCGCCGTCAAGGAGACCGCTCAGGACGCCGCGTCGACCGTCAAGGACGACACGACCTCGGCCGCCGCCGACGTCAAGGACAGTGCTCAGCAGTCGAAGGAGAACGTACAGGGCGCCTGACCGGCGAACCACGCGACGAGGCCCCGCACCGGGAGATCGGTGCGGGGCCTCGTCGTGTCCTCGACACAGCCCCCCCACAGCGCCAGGGGATGGACACGACGCCAGGGGTTCTGCCGGCGTCGTGTCCATCTCCTGGCGTCGTGGCGCCCCAGCACGACACGAGGCCCCGCCCGAGGATGTCGGGCGGGGCCTCGTCGTCGACCGCGGGGGTCAGCTCTTCGAGAGCTTGTCCTTGACGGTGCCGACGGTCTTCTCGACGATGTTCGGCACGGGGGTCGTGCCGTAGAGACGCTCGTCGGGCTTCGTGGGCGCGGGGAAGGGCAGGCCGCCGGCAGGTGCCTCCTCGTAGGTGAAGGTGCCCTTGCCGTCGGGGGTCGGACCCTTGGCCCAGGTGCCCTCCGACGCCGCCTCGCCGTCCGAGAAGTTGTAGAACTTGTACGACTCGGTCTGGATCTCGTTCGACTGCGGGAAGTTGCTCGGCACCGGCAGGTCCTCGTAGCCGTCGGCCATGAGCTCGCGGGCGGCGGCGGTCCACTGGTTCTGGTGAGCGGTGTCGCGTGCGAGAAGGAATCCGAGCATGTCCCGGACGCCCTTGTCCTCGGTCATGTGGTACAGACGCGCGACCTGGAGACGGCCCTGCATCTCGGCGTTGGCGTTGGCGATCACGTCGGCGAGCAGGTTGCCCGACGCCGTGATGTAGCTGCCCGACCACGGGTTGCCGTTCGAGTCGACCGGGCGCGCACCGGCGCCCGCGACGATGGCGTGCTGGATGTCCGTGCCGCCGACGACGGCCGCGATGACCGGGTCGTCCTGGACGGCCTTCTCGGTCGCGCCGACCGGCGCGTCGGCCAGGAGCTGGCTGATCATGGTGGCGATCATCTCGACATGGCCGAACTCCTCGGCGCCGATGCCGAAGATCATGTCGCGGTACTTGCCGGGCAGGTGGCTGTTCCAGGCCTGGAAGCCGTACTGCATCGCCACCGTGATCTCGCCGTACTGGCCGCCGAGGATCTCCTGCATCTTGTGGGCCAGGACGGCGTCGGGCTTCGACGGAGTGGCCGTGTACTGGAGCTCTTGCTTGTGGAAGAACATTCTTTCCCTTTCGTCGAGAGCATCCACCCTCCTGCCGGCCCCACGGGGAGCGACCGAAGACGATGGATCGGCCCCCACGGGGTTGACTCCGCAGCCGCCGGTGACGACAATCCCGCGCCTCGACGACGAACGGCCCCGGCGTGAGCCGGGGCCGTTCTCAGAGCGGGTCGCGCGAGGTCAGTCGGCGTCGACGACCACGGTCGTGATGACCGGGGTGCGACGGTGCCGACGCAGGAACCACCGGCTGAGGCCGTCGGCGATGGCGTTCTCGGCGCCGACCCCGTCGACGTGACCGCGGTTGGTCGCCTCGGCCAGCGCCTTGGTGGCCACGTCTTCGGCCTGCGACATCCAGCCGGCCTCCTCGACGAAGCCGCGGGGGATGAACTCGACGGGGTCGATGAGCTTCTGCGTGCCCTCGTCGAAGATGCCGAGCACGGTGATGTGCCCCTCTTCGGCGAGCGAGAGGCGGTCCTTCAAGGCGTCTTCGGTGGCGATGCCGATCGTGGCGCCGTCGACGAAGACGTAGGGGGCGGGGATGCGCCCGGCGATGCTGGCGCGGCCGCGGTCGAGGTCGACGACGACGCCGTCCTCGACGACGAGCACGCGGTCCTCCGGCACGCCGGTCGCGATCGCGAGGTCGGCGTTCGCGGTGAGGTGGCGCCATTCGCCGTGGACGGGCAGCACGTTCTTCGGCTTGACGATGTTGTAGCAGTAGGTGAGCTCGCCGGCGCTGGCGTGACCCGAGACGTGCACCTTGGCGTTGCCCTTGTGCACGACGGTGGCGCCCCAGCGGATGAGGCCGTTGATGACGCCGTAGATGGCGTTCTCGTTGCCGGGGATCAGCGAGCTGGCGAGGAGGATGGTGTCGCCCTCGCCGACCTTGATGATGTGCTCTCGGTTCGCCATGCGAGACAGCGCCGCCATCGGCTCGCCCTGCGAGCCGGTGCAGATGAGCACGATCTTGTTGTCGGCCATCTTGCTCAGCTGCTTGAGGTCGACCACGAGGCCCTTGGGGATCGTGAGGTAGCCGAGGTCGGAGGCGATGCCCATGTTGCGCACCATCGAGCGACCCACGAAGGCGACCTTGCGGCCGTGCTTGTGCGCCGTGTCGAGCACCTGCTGGATGCGGTGGACGTGGCTGGCGAAGCTCGACACGACGATGCGCTTGGGCGCCTCGCGGAAGACGCGGTCGATGGCGGCGCCGAGGTCCTTCTCGGCGGTCGTGAAGCCGGGGACCTCCGCGTTGGTGGAGTCGGTCATGAAGAGGTCGACGCCCTCGTCGCCCAGACGGGCGAAGTGGTTGAGGTCGGTGATCCGCTTGTCCATCGGGAACTGGTCCATCTTGAAGTCGCCCGTGTGGAGGACGATCCCGGCGCTCGTGCGCAGGGCGACCGCGAGGCCGTCGGGGATGGAGTGGTTCACGGCCACGAACTCGAGGTCGAAGGGGCCGGCCTGGTGGTGGTCGCCGGCGGCGACCTCGTGGGTGATCGGCGTGATCTTGTGCTCCTGCAGCTTCGCCGTGATGAAGGCGAGGGTGAGCTTCGACCCGATCAGGGGGATGTCGGGGCGCTCTTTGAGCAGGTAGGGGACTCCGCCGATGTGGTCCTCGTGACCGTGCGTCAGCACGATGGCCTCGACGTCCTTCAGGCGGTCGCGCAGCGGGGTGAAGTCGGGCAGGATCACGTCGATGCCGGGCTGGGTCTCTTCGGGGAAGAGCACGCCGCAGTCGACGACGACGAGCTTGCCCTTGTGCTCGAAGAGGGTCATGTTGCGGCCGACGTCGCCGAGTCCGCCGAGGGGCGTGACCCGCAGGGCCCCGCGCTTCAGCGGCTGCGGCTTCTTCAGGTCGAGGGAGTGCTTGGTGGTCTGCATAGAGGATCTTCTGTCTCTGAGGTGGGTGTGCTGGCCGCACCTCTGGACCAGGTGCGTGTCGTCGTACGGGTGGTGCCGGGGAGATCGGAGAGTTGCTGCCAGAGATCTCGGGGTGGTGCGGAAGTCTGTGTCGCGGGCTCGTGCCTCGTCGCCGCCGTCATCGGTCGGAAGACCAGTTTCGCACGCCTGGTGACCTCGACGGCACCGCGCGCGACGGCCGGGCGGGCGGATAGCCCTTCAGGGCGTCGGTGTCAACCCGCTCGACGGGGTCGGACCGGCCCGGCGACCGCGCCCTACTGTCGGGCCGTCAGGCCCTCCGCCGTCATCCGGCTCCGGGCATCATGACCGCACACGACGTCACCGGAGAACCGACATGCGAGAACTGCCGATCGTCAAGGCCCTGGCCGCCGTCGAGGACGCCTCGACCCTCGACCCCGTCGTCACCCGGGTGCAGCGCGTGGTCGACGCCGTGCTCGCCCCCCGGGCCCTGCGCGACCTGCTGCACGGGGTTCCCGCCGGGCACCCGCTGCACCCCGTGCTGGTGCTCGTCCCCACCGGCTCGTGGATCAGCGCCGCCGTGCTCGACGCGATGCCCGGCCAGGAGCGGGCCGCCCGCACCCTCGTCGGCGTCGGGCTGCTCGCCGTGGCGCCCTCGGCGCTCGCCGGGTTCGCCGACTGGGCGGCGTCGCACGAGCAGCAGAAGCGGGTGGGTCTCGTGCACTCCGCGGCGAACCTCGTCGCCACGGCCCTCTACGGCGCGTCGTACCTGCAGCGCCTCCGCGGCCGGAGCACGAGCGCGAAGCTCCTCGGCTGGACGGGACTCGGGGCCGTCGGGCTCGGCGGCTTCATCGGCGGGCACCTCGCCTACCGTCAGGCCGTCGGGGCCAACCACGCCGAGGACGTCCCGCACCTGGTGAGTCCCGGCTGGCACGAGGTCGCTCCTCTCGACGAGCTGCCCGACGGCGAGCTCACCGGCCGCGAGGTCGACGGGCAGCCGGTCGTGGTGCTCCGTCGGGGCGATCGGGCGCATGTGCTCTCCGACACCTGCAGCCACCTCTCGGGCCCGCTCTCCGAGGGCGCCCTCACGACCGAGCGGGGCGAGGCGTGCGTCACCTGCCCGTGGCACGACAGCGTCTTCTCGCTCCGGACCGGCGAGGTCGTGCACGGACCGGCGACCTCGCCGCAGCCCGCCTTCACGACCCGAGTGGTCGACGGCGTGCTCGAGGCGCGACTGCCGAACGCCGGCTGACGACGCGCCCCGCGCCTCCTCGGGAGGTGCGGGGCACGTCGTCACGGACTCGCGACTACTGCGAGTGGACCATCCCGCGACCCGTCGCGTCGTCCTGCCACAGCGTCAGGTGCGGGTTCTTCAGCAGGACCGCGACCGCGCAGGCGCCGGCCTGCGCGAAGAAGACGACCTCGTCCATCAGCGTGAGCCCGGTCGGCGCCGCTCCGAAGAGGTGCGGGTCGGCCATGCCGGAGAGCCCCAGGACGAGGAACGAGAGACCGGGTATCGCGACGAGGATGCGGATCGTCAGCGCCGACGCCGGCAGCAGCGCCGCCGCGAGCAGCAGAGCGGCCGACCCGAGGTAGACGACGTCGAGCGCGATGTCGACGGTGAAGATGCCGAGCATGTGCTCGCCCTCGATGAACAGCCCGATCAGGCCGTGGCCGCCGACGATCATGGCGAGCATGAGGGCGATGGACTTCGTCATGGTGATGCTCCTCCTGGAGGTTCGGCGGGACTGCCGGCGACGGGACGTCTCGAGCGCGACGTGCGGTCGACGGTAGCGACGGCAGGTGTCGGGGAACTGAGGCGATCTGTACCCCGATCGGTCGGGTCCGCCTCGACCGGCGCTGCTTGGATCGGGGTCATGCAGAGCGAGCGCCGCCCCGTCGTCGAACCGGCCGTCCGTCGAGCGGAGCTCGCGCTCCGGGCGGCGACCGCGGCCTACGTGCTCACCTGCGGCGTCGGACTGGCCGTCCGCCGCGGGCTCCTGCGGACGGACCGCGCACGCTGGGTGCACCACGCCCTCTTCGTGACGACGGCGGCCACCACGGCTCTCGCGGTCGCCGCCCTCGCCACGAGCCGCCGTCGTGCGGCCCTGGCGCTCGCCGCCTCGGCCGTCCCCTTCGTCGCCCTGACCCGGGTCTCGGCCCGCACCGGTCCCCACGCCCGGGTGGCGCTCGCGGCCGCACCGGCCTACGCCGCCGCGTGGCTCGTCCTCGACCGCGACGCCGTCGCGGCGCGGGCCGGGGCGGGTGCGCGCTGATGGACTTCTTCGAGGTCGTCCGCCGCCGACGGACCATGAACAGCCATTTCACCGACGAGCCGGTCAGCGCCGCCGACCAGCGCCTCCTGATGGAGCTCGCCGGGCGAGCCCCCAGTCAGCTGAACAGTCAGCCGTGGCGCTTCGTGCTGATCGAGTCGCGCGAGACGATCGAGGCCGTCGCCCGCATCAGCGGCGAGAGCATGACCGAGTCGATGGCGCGCGGGGCGTTCTTCGACCGGTACAAGCCCTTCTTCCGGTTCAGCCCGGCCGAGATGGAGCGGCACCGCGACGGCATGCTGTTCGACCGCCTGCCCGCGCCGCTCCGGCCGTTCACCCGCCAGGTCTTCACGAAGCGCGGGCGTCTGCTCATGAACGCGCTGCGCGTGCCGCAGACCCTCGGCGCCGAGAACCGCAAGCTGGTCGCGGGCGCCCCGTTGCTGCTCGGCGTGATGCTCGACCGGTCGTCGTTCCGGCCCGACTCGCTGACGTCGTTCTACTCGACGTTCAGCATGGGGGCCGCGATGGAGAACGTGTGGCTCGCGACCGTGCCCCTCGGGCTCGGCATCCAGTTCATCTCGTTCCCGATGGAGCTGCCCGAGCGCTGGGCCGAGATCGAGCGCCTGCTCGCGGTGCCCGACGACCTCGAGCTGATGGCCGTCTACCGCATCGGCCACGTGCCCGCCGAGAAGGTCCGGCCCGCGATCGACTGGGTCAGCGACGAGCGCAAGGTCATCTCGCAGTACGTCTTCCGAGAGGACTGCACCCGAGCCCAGGAGGGCTGGGACGCCCCGCCGCAGCCGGTCGCCGCGCCGGGCGGGGGAGCCGAGGAGGCGCGGGTCGACTGACCCCGCCCGTCACCTCCGCCCCTCACCCGCGTTCGGCGTCGAGGCGCCGGACGAGCGCGGCGACCGCGGCCCGGCCGGCCCGGTTGGCCCCGACGGTCGACTGCGACGGGCCGTAGCCGATCAGGTGCACGCGGGGGTCGAGCCGGGCGGCCGTCCCGTCGAGCGGCACGCCGCCGAGGGGGCCGCGGAGTCCGAGCGGGTCGAGGTGGCCGAGATCGGCGCGGAACCCGGTCGCCCACACGACGGCGTCGACGCTCGTGCTCGAGCCGTCGGACTCGATCACGTGTCGTGGGCCGAGAGCGGTGAACATCGGTCGACGGACGAGCACGCCCCGCCGGCGGGCGTCGACGGCGTACGACGTCCAGCCGAGACCGGTGTACGAGACGATGCTCGCCGGCTCGCGGCCCGCCGCGGCGTCGACCGCCACCCGGCGCTCGACGTCGACGCCGTCGAGGCTCTGCGTGAAGTCGTGGTCGAGGAACACCGGTTCGCGCCGCGTGTACCAGAGCGTCGTCGCGACCCGGCTGATCTCGTCGAGCAGCTGCACGGCTGAGATCCCGCCGCCGACGATCGCCACCCGCTGCCCGGCGAAGGCCTCCGCCGCGACGTAGTCGCGGGTGTGCAGCTGGGTGCCGGTGAAGAGGTCGCGCCCCGGCAGGTCGGGGACGCGGGGCGTGTTCCAGGTGCCGGTCGCGTTGACGACGACCCGCGCCTCCCAGGCTCCGGCGGACGTCTCGAGACGCAGCGGGCCGTCGGGGTCGTCGTCGACGGCGCGCACCGAGTCGACGTGCACCGGTCGGAGGATCGCGAGATCGTCGGCGGCCTCGTAGGCGGCGAAGTAGCGGGGCACGGCCGTGCGGCTGGGCTCGGCCGGATCGACCGGGGGCAGCGGCATGCCGGGCAGGTCGAAGATGCCGTTCACCGTTGCCATCCGCAGCGACTCCCAGCGGTGCTGCCACGCGCCTCCCGGGTGCTGCTCGGCGTCCAGCACGACGAAGGTGCGGGCGCCGCCGCCGTCGCTGCCGCTGCTGGCGGCGTCGCCGTCGAGCGCCGAGGTGAAGCCGCGCTGCCGCAGGTGGTGGGCTGCCGAGAGACCGGCCTGCCCACCGCCCACGACGACGACGGTCGCGTGCCGTGGGGTCATCGCGCGGCGATGATGCTCTCGGCGACCTGCACGAGACGCGGAGCCTGAGAGGCGCTGCCGGGCCCCTCGTAGATCACGCGCATCCACGAGTCGTCGACGAGGACGTCGAGATAGCAGACGCTCGACATCTCGGCGCACTGGAGGAGCCCGTCCTCAGCACCCTGCACGGTCATCGTCGTGAATCCGTCGGATGCTCCCAGCCCGGCGACGGCGTACTCGCGGAACCGTTCGTAACCCCACCGCGCTCCTGCCGCGACGTGCACCTGAACGCTGGTGTAGATCGGTTCGCCGTCCTCGGCCCGAGTCGTGCCCTCCGATTGGCAGCCGTACTCGTCAGAGGCTTCGGCGACGAGCGGATTACGGCCGTCCGGGGTGCTCTCGAACCACGACTCGTCCAACGACGGGTCCGCGAAGATCGTGCCGAGCGGCGTGACCAGGTCGAGCGTCGAGCAGTCACCCGTGGCCACCCACCGTTGCGAGGCGGCGGAGGCGACCCACGGTGCCCTGGCCTCGAGGGGGCGCACGACGTCGGCGATCCGTCCGAGCTGCGCGACGACGAGATCGGTCGTGTCGTCTCCGAAGTCCTGCGACTGCTCGTATTCCGCCTCGATCCAGTAGTCGCCGACGACGACCGTGGCTGCACAGCGGAACGAGGCACCGCAGGCCAGGGCCGAGTCGTCGCCGAGGCCGAGCTCGACGCCGGTCCCACCCTCCCGCTTGGCCGCGAGGGCGTCGACGGACGCCGGATCGTCGAGGCTGATGTCGACGTCGAACCCCGCGTAGTCCGCCTCGCTCGACGACATCCATGCGCAGGTCTGGACTCCGCTCTGACGGAGCGACGCCTCACGGGGCGTGAAGACCAGGCCCTCCTCCTGCTTCAGCTCCGGCGCGCGCAGCAGCGACGTCAGCGACGACTCGGTCGCGAGGGTCGCGCAGTCGATCGGCAGGTACGGCTCCGGCGTGCCGCCGACCGGCTGGGTGGACGGAGCCGCGCTCGGCTCGGGCGTGGGGG
>Ga0265798_10006951_pt1 | contig 14758 bp, 13 predicted proteins | sample P3T30metagenome_FD_192430 | JGI IMG/M metagenome (GOLD analysis project Ga0265798, IMG submission 192430) | Plant litter microbial communities from East Loma Ridge, Irvine, California - P3 T30 | ecosystem: Environmental > Terrestrial > Plant litter > Unclassified | place: USA: California... | reverse complement strand
GAAGTAGCCCAGCGCAAACGCCGCATAGCCTTGCGAGGCATACAGCGCACCGCGCGGTTCATTGATGCCGCCGCCCGAGCCATTGACGATGATCACGGCCGGATGCGGGCCGGGGCCGGCAGGCAGGAACAAGGTACCGACCAGGCCTTCTTCGCGCACCTCGCGGCGGGTCACGCCTTCAGTGGCAAGTTGTTGATGCAGACCTGCGCTGGCGGTCACACCGGACTGGCGCACGGCGGTCACGGTGGTGTCCAGGCCTTCGAACATATCGTCGGGAAACAGCACACGGCCGTTGCCGACCTTCGGGTCCTGCAGGCTTTGCGACCAGATCAGGCCCATCGGCGACACGCCTTCGTAGTCGCCGGCAAACGGTGCGTCACGCGTCAGATCGATCGCGCCCTGCGCATCGGCTGCGAACTGCGCAATGGCCTGCCACGGTGTGCCGGCGCGCGCGGTGACCGCGCTCAGCGTCACGATCTCGCCTGGCTCCAGGCCATCGACCGTGATTCGGCGGGGCACATCGATGCGGGCATGGGCCGGCTCGACGCGAACGGAAAAGGGACTTGAATTCATACATGCTCCGGAACAGCCTTGCTGCGTGGATTCGCGCAAGGGCGCGGACCGCCACCATGCCTTGCGGCGTGGCGAGCGATCCGCAGCTCAGGCTTACTGCATACCGCTCACTGCATACCTATTACTGCTTGCTCACTTGCATTGCGGTCGTGCGGTCGCTGATGTAGGGCTCAACCTTGAAGCCTTTCTTGGCGGCCCAGATGTTCTGGTAGTGGAACAGCGGAATGGCAGCCACGTCGTCAGACACCAGCTTGACGGAGTGACGCAGGATCGCGGCGCGGCGTTCGGTGTTGAACTCGACGGTGGCGGCTTCCAGTGCCTTGTCGACATCGACGCTGCTGTAGCGGCCCCAGTTCGAATTGCCCAGGCCCTTCTGGTTGTTGGCGGTGGCGAACACGTTCTGCAGGCCATAACCGGCTTCACCCGTGCCATTGCCCCAGGCCACGATGCTGATCGCGAACTCGTTCTTGTTGGCGCGCGCCGAGTACACCGACCATGGCACGACTTCCAACTGCGTCTTCACGCCGATGCGGCTCCAGAACTGCGCCACGGCCTGCAGGGTTTCGGCGCCCAGCGGGTAACGGTCACCCGGCACGTGCACGGTCAACTTGAAGCCTTCGGGGAAACCGGCATCGGCCAGCAGCTTCTTGGCTTGCGCCACGTCGTAGGGGATGTCCTTGACGTCCGGGTTGTAGCCGAAGGTCTTGGCGGGCATCCACTGGTTGGCCACAGTGGCCGTGCCCTGCATCACGCGGTCGACCAGCGTCTTGCGGTTGATCGCGATGTTCAGGGCCTGGCGCACCCGCACGTCAAGCAGCGGGTTCTCGGCCAGCGGCTTGCCGGCGTTGTCGGTAATGAACTCGTTCGGTCCCTTGCGGAAGCTGGGCTGCACCAGCAGCACACGCAGGCCGGGGTAGGCGTAGACCGAGATGTTGGACGTCTTGCGCAGGCGGTCAACGTCGGATGCCGACACCTTGTCGATCACGTCCACGTCGCCTGCCAGCAGCGCGGCAGTGCGGGCCGCCGCGTTGTTGATGTAGCGGTAGGTGACCTTTTCCCAGGCCGGCTTAGGGCCCCAGTACTTGTCGTTGCGTGCGAACACGGCGCGGTCGCCCGGCGTCCACGACGTCAACAGATACGGACCGGTGCCGATCGCCGCGCGGCCGGCGTTGTAGTCCTCGGTGCTGGCCTTTTCGCCCACGTGTCGGCTGACGATGTGCACCGCGCCGATGTTGGTCAGCAGTTCCGGGTTCGGAATGGTGGTCTTGATGATCAGCGTCAGCGGGTCCTTGGCGGTGGCCGACTCCACCGTGCGCAGCGAGCTGGCGTAGGACGCCACGCTGCCCGGCACCTTGCGGGCGCGCTCGAAGGAATACACCAGGTCATCGGCGGTGAACGGCTTGCCGTCGGACCAGACCACGTTCGGACGCAGCTTGAATTCCCAGGTCTTGTCGTCCAGCGTCTTCCAGCTGAGCGCCAGCGATGGCAGGTTGCCGCTGTCGTGACGGTCGACGATGGCATCGAACAAATGCAGGGCCACCGAGCGGTCACCCGCGTGGTTGTTCAGCTGCGGATCAATCGACGAGACCGGATCGGCAAAGCCGATCGAGAGGGATTGTGCGGACGCGGCGCCCGCGCCCAGCAGGGCGGCGGTCAAGGCGGTTAGCAGGATGCGGTTCATATAAGTCCTTTCTGGTGCGTGTCGGTGGCCGACAAGGAAAACGCGGTGCTCGGGGACGGAAGTGATACGTGGGAAAGCAATGCGGTCAGCGCAAATGGTTCGAAAGCCTTATGCGCCGTCGTGCAGATGACAGGCGCTCAGGTGATTGATCGCGATGCCGCGCAAGGTCGGTGCTTCCACCTTGCAGCGGGGCATGACGTGCGGACAGCGCGGATGGAAGTGACAGCCAGACGGCGGCGCAAGCGGGCTGGGAATTTCACCGCGAATGGTCTGGAAACGCGTGCGGCGGACATCCAGGCGCGGGATTTCGGCCAGCAGCGCCTGCGTGTACGGATGCGCGGGGTGTTCGAACAACTCGTCGACCGGCGCGCTTTCCACCACGCGGCCCAGGTACATGACCACCACGCGGTCCGACAAGTGCTCAACCACGCCCAGGTCATGGCTGATGAACAGATACGTCAGGCCCAGTTCTTCGCGCAAGTCCATGAACAGGTTCAGGATCTGCGCCTGGATAGACACATCCAGTGCCGCCACGGCTTCATCGCAGACCAGCAGTTCCGGCTGCACCGCCAGGGCACGGGCAATGCCGATGCGCTGGCGCTGGCCGCCGCTGAACTGGTGCGGATAACGGTGGCGCAAGGCAGGGTCCAGCCCGGCGCGCTGCAGTTGTGCGGCCACGTAATCGTCGAAACCGGCGCGGTCGGTCAGACCATGCAATCGCGCGCCTTCGCCCACGATGCGATCCACACGCAGACGCGGATTCAGGCTGGCGTAGGGGTCCTGGAAGATCATCTGCACACGCAGGCGGGCGGCCTTGCGTTGCTCGGTCGTCAGTTCGTCGATGGGCGTGCCGCTGAGCAGCACTTTGCCATCTGATGCCGGCAACAGGCCCGCGACCATGCGACCCAAGGTCGATTTGCCGCAGCCCGATTCCCCGACCAGGCCGACGACTTCACCGCGCTTGATCTGCAGGTCGACGTGGTCGACGGCATGCGTGATCGCGGGGGACTCTTCCCAACCCATGCGCTGCAGCAGGCGGCCGAACTGGCCGGCCGGACGCCCGCCGAAACGGCGGCTGACGTCGCGCAGCTCGGCCAGGGGGGCAGATTGATCCAGCCCCGTGTGCGAATGTGGGCTCAGCGTCTTTTCCAACGCAAGTTCAGTGCTCATGCGCCGACTCCTTGCGACGTCGATTCGGGATACAGCGTGGGCGCGCCCGGGTGGAAGCAGCGCACTTCCTGCACACCCGTCGGCCGGGTGACAGGGGGCTGCTGCAGACAGGTCTCCGTCGCACGCGTGCAGCGCGGCGCAAACGCACAGCCCGGCGGCAAGGCCAGCAGATTCGGCGTCATGCCCGGAATCTGGCGCAGCCGCGTGCCGCGCTTCTGTCCCGGCGCACGACGCGGCAGGCTGCCGATCAAGCCCTGGGTATACGGGTGCAAAGGACGATCAAGCACATCGTCGACCGTGCCGTGCTCGACGATGCGACCGGCGTACATCACTGCAATATCGTCGGCCAGGCCGGCCACCACCGACAGGTCGTGGCTGATCCAGATGAGCGCCGTGCCCTGCTCTTGCACCAGCTTCTGCATCTCGGACAGGATCTGCGCCTGGATGGTCACATCCAGCGCGGTAGTCGGTTCGTCGGCAATGATCAGATCGGGCCGATGCAGCATCGCAATGGCGATCGCCACGCGCTGGCGCATGCCGCCCGACAATTGATGCGGATAGGCCAACAGGCGCTCGTCCGGGCTGGCGATGCCCATCAGGCCCAGGGTGTCGCGCGCCAGGTCGCGGGCAACTGCGTGGCTGACCCGCTGATGCGCCTGCACGGCTTCGATCATCTGCTTGTCGACCCGCAGCACCGGGTTCAGCGTCATCATCGGGTCTTGAAAAACCATGGCGATGCGGTTGCCGCGCAGCTGGCGCATGTCTTCGCGCCGCAGCTTGGCCAGGTCGCGGCCCTGGAACAGGATCTCGCCGCCGGCGATGCGGCCCGGCTCATCGACCAGGCCCATGATGGAAAAACCGGTGACGGACTTGCCCGAGCCGGATTCGCCGACCAGGCCAAGCACGCGGCCGCGTTCGAGCGTGAAGGACACTTCGTTGACGGCGGCGACTTCGCCTGCGCGCGTGTCGAAGACCGTGCGCAGCTTGCGCACTTCCAGCGTGGGTACGGTATTCGTCGTGTTGCTGGCGCTCATCGTTGCAACCTCGGGTTGAGCACGTCGCGCACCTGGTCGCCGACCAGGTTGATGGCGACGATGGTGACCAGCAGCGCCAGGCCGGGGAAGAGGCTGATCCAGTATTCGTTGGACAGCATGTACTGGAAGCCGTTGGCGATCAGCAGGCCCAGCGAGGGCTCGGTCACCGGCACGCCCAGGCCCAGGAAGGACAGCGTGGCTTCCAGCGTGATGGCGCGTGCAATCTGCAGCGTGCCGATCACGATCAGCGGCGGCATGCAGTTCGGCAGCAAATGGCCGGTGACAATGCGCCAGCCCGGCACGCCCTGCCCGCGCGCTGCATCCACGTACTCGCGGCGCACTTCCACCAGCGCCTGGCCGCGCGCAGTGCGGGCGTAGTAGGCCCACTCCAGCATCACCAGCGTGAAGACCACGTTGCCCACGCCCTTGCCCATGTAGGCCAGGATCATCAAGGCCATCAGGATGGTCGGGAAAGACAGCAGCAAGTCGACCAGACGCATCAGCGCGGCATCGACCCGGCCGCCGGCCCATGCCGCGAACAAGCCAACCATGGTGCCGATGAAAGCGGCGGCCAATGCCGAGCCGATACCCACCATCAGGCTGATGCGCAGCCCGTACAGAATGCCCGACACCAGGTCGCGGCCCTGGCCGTCGGTGCCCAGCCAGTAGGTATAGCCACCCGCTTCGCTGGGCGAGCCCGGCGGCAGGCGCGCATCCAGCACGTCGAGCTGCATCAGGTCGTAGGGGTTTTGCGGCGCCAGCCACGGCGCGAAGATGGCGGCGAGTGCGATCAGCACCAGCACGATCAGCGCACCGAGCGCGACCGGCGAGCGACAGAAGTCGATCAGCGCGCGGCGCCAGGGCGAGGCCAGGTCGAGTCCGAGGGCGCTCATTGTGCGGCCTCGACACGGACGCGCGGATCGAGCACGCGGTAGGCCAGATCGACCAGCAGATTCAGCACCACGAAGAGCAAGACCACCACCATCAGATACGCCACCACCACCGGGCGGTCGAGTGTGTAGATGCTGTCCAGGATCAGCTTGCCGGCGCCCGGCCACGCAAAGATGCTTTCGGTGACCACGGCATAGGCCACGGTCGACCCGAGTTCCAGGCCCAGCACCGTCACCAGCGGGATCATGGTGTTGCGCATCACGTGCATCATCACCACGCGCGACGGACGCAAGCCCTTGGCATGCGCGAACTTCACGAAGTCCAGCGGCAGCACTTCACGCACGCTTGCGCGCGTCAGGCGCAGCACCAGCGACATCTTGAACAAGGCCAGCGTTGTTGCCGGCAGGATCAGGTGGCGCAGGCCGTCGAGTGTCAGGAAGGACCACTGGATGCCGAACAGGCTGGCGGTTTCACCGCGCCCGCTGGCGGGGAACCAGCCCAGCTGCACCGCGAACACCATGATGAACATCAAGGCGACCCAGAAGGACGGCAGCGAGAATCCCACGATGCTGCTGGCCATCAGCATCCGCGAAAGCGGATTCTCGGGCTTCAGCCCGGCAAACATGCCCAGCGGTACACCGACCACCACCGCAATCACCATGGCGGCAATCGCCAGTTCCAGCGTCGCCGGCAGGCGGTGCAGGATCAGGCCGATGGCGCTCTCGTGATACACGAAGCTCTTGCCCAGGTCGCCATGCACTGCCGCCCACAGGAAAGACAGGTACTGGCGCCACAAGGGCTGGTCCAGGCCCAGGCGCGCAATGGCCTCGATCCGGTCCTGCTGGTTCATGTCGTCGGACAGCAGAATGTCCACCGGATTGCCGATGATGTGCAGCCCGATGAAGACGATCAGGCTCATTGCGAGCACCACGAAGAAGGCCTGGATCAGGCGACGGATCAGCCAGCCGGTCATAGGCCCGCCGCCTTGATGTCAACCTGACCGAGGTGTGCGCAGCGCTTCAGCGATGACGCATTACGCAGCCTAGTCATGCAGACCCCTTTACGGCAGGCGGCGGCACGGCCGACGGCACCCATTCGTCACCCAGCAGTTCCGGGTCGTCCCAGGCCTGCATGCGGGCAAAGTGCGTATCGATGTCTTCGCCGAACAGCAGTCCGGCCAGACCTTGTGCGAGTTTTTTCGCGCCGTCGCTGACCGCCGGGATGTCGCCGGACACCGCGCCATGCGTACCCGCCGCCGGCCAGCAGAAGCAGTGCACGCGCGACAGCCCGGGACAGGCGTCGGGATCGCGCGGCAGGAATTCGAAGACGGGACCCAGGTCGGGCGACTCGGCCAGTTCCTGGTCCGCGTCGGCCGCGTCGGGCGCGAAACGTTCGCCCCACAGGCGGATGTGCGGCGCCAATGCAGCGAATTCCGGTCGGCGTTCCCAGTTGGTGCGGAAACCCGTTGCGAACACCAGGAAGTCGAAGGCGAACTTGCCTTGCGCGGTCTCGACCACGATTTCGTCGTTTTCCATCCAGGCATTGCGTGCCGCATAGCCCAGCTGGAAATGCGCATTCGGGTTGCGCGACACGCGCATGGTGCTGCCGCGCGGCGGCGGCACCTGCTGCACGTTGACGTAGTGGCGAATGCGCCAGCGCCATTCGTCCGACAGCATGGGGTAACCGAAGGTCATGCCCGGGCTGCCTGCGCCCTTGCCCTTGTTGATGCGCGGCAGGTCGGGACGGCGCACCAGCAAATCGACCCGCGCCGCGCCGGATTCCAGCGCGGTGGCGGCACTGTCCATGGCCGAGGAACCTGCGCCGATCACGCCCACGCGCTTGCCGGCCAGCGTGGCGTAGTCCAGCACGTCGGACGAATGCGCCCAGCGACCGCGCGGCAAGGCATGCGCGTAGTCGGGCGCCCAGCCAGCACCCAGGCCATCACGGCCCGTCGCCAGCACCACGCGGCGCGCGAATACCGTGATCGCGCCATCGGGGGTATCCAGTTCAAGTTCAACCAGCTTGTCGGCACGCGGCTTGACCGCCGTGACCTTGTGCTGGTTGCGCACGTCCAGCTGCAGCACCTGGCGATACCAGCGCAGGTAGTCCATCCATTGCATGCGGGGAATCTTGTCCAGCGCGTCCCAGGCCTCGAGGCCGAATTGCGCCTCGAACCAGGCGCGGAAGGTCAGCGCGGGCAGGCCCAGCGCCGGGCCGGTCAGCTGCTTGGGCGAACGCAGCGTTTCCATGCGCGCCGTGGTTGCCCACGGACCTTCGAAGCCAGCCGGGCTGCGGTCGAAGATCACCGCCTTCACCCCGATGTGCTTCAAGGCGGCAGCTGCTGCCGAGCCCGCCATGCCGCCACCGATGATCGCCACGTCCAGCACCGGCTGGCCTTCGTGCGTGTGCTGCACCGTCCAGGACTTGGCCGGCAGTTCCAGCCAGGCCAGGTCCTGGCGCACGCGCGCCTCGAGCGCCGCCAGGCCTGCGGGCGGATTCGCCGACGCAGCAAGTTTGGCAGATACATCCTGATCGGACACGGACTGGATCGAAGCACTCATGGTTGGATTTCCGGTTCGGCGGCGACTTCGCCGTCATAAATCGATTGCAGCAAGCTCGCATGGGCCTCGGCCTTGTGCAGCACAAAGCCTGGCAGCAGGGTCGCGGCAGCCTTGGCCAAAGCATCGGCCAGCGCCACCACGGGTTCCTCGAGCGGCGAGGATTGCGGGGTGATGACACCGAAGAAATACGGGATGTCGGTGTCCAGCGGCCGCACCACCACGCCTTGCATCGGCGCGCCATAGGCGGTCACGGGTTCAAGCACCGATACCCCCAGGCCGGCACGCACCGCCGCCATCGCATTGATCGAGGAATTGGTCTCGATCAGGCCGCCCTGCCCGCGCGCCGCGACATCCTTGCCGATGCGCACCATGGCCGCATCAAGCCTGCGACGCAGACGGTAAGGATTGCTCAACGTGACCAGCGACCGGCCCGCCAGCGCCACCAAGGGAACCACGTCGAGCACGGCCAGCGGATCGTTTTCAGCCAGGGCCACCACGCAGCGCGACTGGCCGATCCAATTCACGCGCAAACCGCGATGTTCCAGCGGCAAGCTGCTGACGCCGATCTGCGCGGTCCCGGTCAGCACCGCATGCACGACCTGTTCGGCTGGCATGCTGCGCAGCTGGGTGTGGCCGGGGCCGTGTCGGTCGGCGACCAGTTTCAATGCCGAGGGCACCAGGCCGCTGGACATTGCAAAGGTGGCCGCCAGCCGCAGCGGCGCGCCGTCGCCGCGCGCGATCTCGTCGGCGCGCGTACGAATATGACGCAGGCTGCCCAGCGCGCGTTCGACGTCCTGATAGAGCAGGAAGCCTTGCGTGGTGGGCGTCACGCGCGGTCCGCTGCGCGTGAACAAGGCATAACCGATCTGGGCTTCCAGTTCCTGGATGGAACGGCTGATGGCTGGCTGGGATCGATCGAGCAGGCGTGCTGCCCCCGTGACGCTACCGGTCGACAAGGTGGCCGCAAATGCTTCGAGTTGACGAAGTTCCATGACCCAGCTTCATGCGTAATTCGCAATCATGGGCGTCATGTATGCGTAATACAAATACTTCCAAGCAATTAACTTATGCATTCCGATAGCATTTTTAGTTATGAGGCCAAGCGCCTGGACTAGAGTCCTATATATAAGACGCTGGGTGTCATGCCATCACGTCGCTCACTCAAGGAGATCTTCATGCAAGACCAAGCCCTGACTCAGAACCGCGTTGCCCTGGTCACCGGTGGTGCAAGCGGCATCGGTGCGACCGTGGTCGGCCTGCTGGCCGAACAAGGCATGACGGTGGTGATCGCCGACATCGATGGCGCGGCTGCGGAACGCAGCGCCGCGAACTTGCGCGAAGCCGGCCACCAGGCGCTCGCCCTGACCATGGACGTAGGCAGCCCGGCATCCATCGCCCAAGGATTCGACACCGTGCGCCGCGAGTTCGGACGCTGCGACGTGCTGGTCAACAGTGCTGGTGTGGCCAAAGTGATTCCCTTCTTGAGCTTTCCGCTGGACAACTGGCTGGCGACCATGAACATCAACGTGACCGGCACCATGCTGTGCAGCCAATACGCCGCGCAGATGATGGTCGAGCGTGGCTGGGGACGCATCGTCAATCTGGCCTCGGTGGCCGGCATGCGGGCGGTGGGCAGCGGGCGCACCGCCTACGGCACGTCGAAGGCGGCGGTGATCGGGCTGACTCGGCAGATTGCGGCGGAATTGGCGGAACACGGCATCACTGTGAATGCCGTGTGCCCGGGACCGATCGATACGGCCATGACCGAAACCATGCACACGCCGCAGTTCCGCGCGGAATACGCCAAGGCGATCCCGATGAGCCGTTATGGCAGCACGAATGAAGTTGCCGCCGTGGTGGCGTTTCTGGCCTCGGATGCCGCGTCCTATGTGACCGGCACCGCGATTCCGGTGGATGGCGGTTTCATGGCGACGGGGGCGCGCGGGATCTGAGTCGATCCGCGCCTTGGGCGTCAATGCTGTCTGCGCGCACAAGCAAAAAGCCCGCGCTGCGGGCTTTTTGCTTGCTTGCGTTCGCTCAGGCGGCGATCAGACCCGACTTGTCTGCGGCGACATGCGTGGCATTGCATAGCGTGCGGCCTGCCACACCGCCATCGCCACGAAGATCGGCAGGAACATTTCCAGGCTTTCTTCGATGCCCTGCATGATGTGGCGGACTGTCATCGACACCATCAGGTGCCAGCCGGCCAGGGTATCGGGCGCCCGGTCGCTGAGCTTGGCGACCACTAGGGCGATCATGAAGATCAGGAAGGTGATCGCCGCAGGCTGCCGATCGCGCAAGGCGCCCAGCCACTGCCGGCCATGCTTGACGGCCAGCCAGCCGATCGATGCAAAGATGGGCAGCAGAATCAGCAAGGCAATCGCGATCTGCGGCGCGGTGCCGTCGCGGTTGTAGAACCTGGCCTTCAGGATGCTGGTGCCGAACATCACCGTGTGCAGGTCCATTTCACGCGCGGCGAAGGCCGCCAGCAAAATACAGGTGGCAAGTTTGTCGATCCGACCGACGATGCGGGTGGGCACCATGGCCACTGCAAGAATGCCCAGCGCATAGCACCCGAGCGTCAGTTCCTCGACCGGACCACCCTCGGAAAACAGATCTTCCGGGAAAATCGACGGCGTCAGGGCACCGATCACACCGGCAAGCAGGATCGTCAATGCGAACAGGACGATGCTCGGATTGCGTTTCAACATGGAGTAACCATTCGTATACTAGGGCGGCTTGCATCTTATCGCCCAGGTGCTGTCATTGGCCTGACGGTTTGGCTACGAAATGTTGGTCCGATGAAGATTCGCGCTTTGACAGGCGAACAAAGCGGCGGGCTACCCCCGCAGCAAGCGCGGACTGCGTAGACCGCGCGATTGTGGGCGATGAGCGGCAGTACGCTGTCGCTTCCGGGCAATCAGCGTGCGGAGATGCCCTGCAGGACGAGGCGCTGCACGCTGTCCACGGTCTGCTCGAAGAAGGCGGCATCGTTGAGCGTCTTGCCGGTCAGCGCCTTCACCTGCACGGCAAAGTCGGCGTAATGCTGGGTGATGCCCCACAGCGCAAAAATCAGGTGATGGGGATCAACGGGCGCAAGTTTTCCTGCGTCCACCCAGGCACGGATCACGTCCGACTTGCGCGTCACCAGCTCGTGCAGTTCCTGATCCAGCGCATCGCCCAGCAAGGGCGCGCCCTGAATCATCTCCAGGCAGAACAGCCGCGACGCATCGGGGCGGTCGCGCGACATCACCAGCTTGCGGCGAATGTAGTCACCGATCGCATCGCGCGGGTCCTGGTCGGGGCTGAAATTGCGCAAGGGTTCCAGCCACACGTCCAGCAGCTCGCGCAGCACGGATACGTACAGCACTTCCTTGTTCGCGAAGTAGTACAGCAGGTTGCCCTTCGAGACCTCGGCGCGCGCGGCCACCTGGTCGATCGAGGTGCCATGCAGGCCGAAACGCGAAAACAGCGCAAGCGCCGCATCGAGGATGAGGGCGCGTTTGTCCTGGCGGGCGCGGCGCGCTGGCTTGCCTTGATCGGAAGCAATCTGAGCGGAAGCGATCGAATTGGAAGCAAGGCGGCCGGGGACAGCAGGTGCAGGCTGCGCGGCAGGATCGGACTCGATGGTGCCCGTATCGAGCGCCCTTGAGGTCGGCATCGTGATGGATCTCCTCGAAGCATCAAAGGATAGACGATCCGAGATTGCGCACCTGCGGCAAGCGGCGCCGAGGCGTTGCCTCAGGGCCGAGCATCATGCATGCTTGCCCGTACGACCCGCGTCTGTGAATCCACACATCGCAGACGCGTTCCCGCAGCGCATGCGCCCCCTACTTCTTTCAAGGTTCTGTCCATGACCCGTCCCGCCGCCGTCCCGACCGTCCAGATCGACAACGAACGGGTGCTTGTCACCGAATGGCGCTTCGCCCCCGGCGCAGAAACCGGGTATCACCGCCACGGCATGGACTACGTGGTGGTGCCGATGACCAGCGGCGCCCTGCTGCTCGAGACCCCCAACGGCGAGATCCGCAGCCCGCTGACTGCCGGTGTGTCATACACCCGCCTGACCGGTGTGGAACACAACGTGATCAACGACAACGACTTCGAATTCGTGTTCGTGGAAATCGAGCTGAAGTAAGTCGGACTGAACCAGTTCCATCTCGACCAGCGTCGATACCGATCGATGCCTTCACGGCGGCGCCGCATCCGGCGCCGCGTTCAATCCACAAAGGACTTGATCGGCGCCCCCAGCTTGGGCGCTTCCCACTGATAGTCGGGGTTCAAGACATCGTGGGACGGCTGATAGCCCTTCCAGCGGATATCCAGCAGATCGGCCAGCGTCATGCTGGTCCAGTCGGCCCGGAACGGCCGGTCTGCAGCGCCAGCCGGTATTGCGTGGCGCGGCGTGCTCTGCCAGATCAACGCAGGTATCCGATACCCGGCGGCGGTGGATTGGCTATGCCCGGCGTGGTCCATCACGTGGCCGACTTCCTGCCCGTGGTCTGACAGGAACATCCAGGCGCGGTACTCGCCCGGCTTGCCGCCCTGGCGGCAGGCATCGAGCAATTGCGACATCACGCCATCGTGATACAGCAGCGCCGCGTCGTAGTCCTGCCGGAACTCGCGCACCCAGGCGGCGCGGCCTTGCTCACTCATGGTTTTATCCACGGCATCGTCGACATGATTGAACGCGTCGGCACCCTTCGGGTAGCGCAGCAGATAGTGCGGATGCGCGCCGATCAGATGCACCACGATCAACTTGCGCGGACTGGGATCATCCATGGCCGCGCGCATGGGCGACAGCACGTTCGCATCGAGCGAGACACTGCCGCGGCCCGGCGTGCGATTCACCAGGTCGACCTCGTTGGCCAGCTTGGCGTGCAGGTTTTCGATCGCGACATCGTCCTGGTTGCCGATCCACCAGACCTTGAAACCAGCAGCGCGCGCCAGGGCAATGACATGCAGTGGTGCCGGGTCTTCGTTGCGCAGGTGCAGCATGCCCAGGAGAGATGGGACCGTCGTGGCCTGGGTCGACCAGGCGTTGCGAAAGGTCAGCAGTTGGTCGGCCAACGCATCTTTCTCTTTGATCATCGACGGGCTGGTGGCACGTGCATAACCATACAGAGCAAGATTGTCGCGATTGATGCTCTCTGATATCACCAGCACCACGGTCGCGGGCTTGTCGTTGCCCAGCACGGGCTGCGCCGCCACCGCCGCCTCGAGCGCGCGCTGGCGCTCGGTTTCCTGGTGCAGCCAGCTTCCACGCACGTTTGCCACCGACACGCTCCAGGCAGGCCAGAACATCAGCGGATGCAGGCGGCGCCACGGCTTGCTGATGAAGCCCACGGCGCTGATCGCCAGGCACAGGCCCAATACCGTCCCCATCACGCGGCGGCCGGTCCGGCCCGGTGCATGATCGACGACATCGGTGGCCACGGGTCGCGCCCCGATGCGTGCGCACACCGCCAGCAGCACAGCGGCGGCCAGTACGGCAATCACACTTCCCAGGCACTGCACCCAGTACATCTGCAGATATTCCGCGCTCTCGGCGCCGCTGGTGTTGGCCATCGCACTCAAGACCATCGAGCTGTCAGGGGCAGCCTGATAGGTATGGGTGATGTAGGCACGCACCACGCCGTCGATCACGAAGCTCATCGCGATCAACCAGATGACAAGCGCGCGAACGGCGCGCCAGGCCACATGGCGTATCGGCCAAAGCTGCCATGCGATGACGGGCAAAACCAGCGCCCACAGTTGCACGACGCGCAAGCCCTCGTGTCCGGCCACGATGCAGGCGAGCGTGATCGACATCATCAGCGCAGCCATCGACCAGCGCGTCCGTCTGCTCGCACACGCGGGCGTGGAGCGGTTGCCAGGCTCAGGAAAAAATTTCATTCAACACTCATCTGACTGGCCGCGCAGACAGCAGGCGCTGCTGTCGCGCATCGCGGCGTACGACTGAAACGACGCACCACCGCTTCTACGCAAAGCAGGGGTGATCAGACGCGGCGCATGCGCCGCGTCGGCAAAGAAAGCAGAGAATCAGGCGAGCAGCGGTGGCGCGCGAGTGTGTGGACGCTCGCTGATGGCGCGCGTGTGCAGAGATGGCGGATCAACCGACAGGACGTGGGCGAACGACGCAGTCGCGTCGGGCCAATCGGACCAGTCGGACCACAGCGAGATCAGGACCCGTCGCGCATCCAGCCAGGGCGCGCGGTCTTCTTCGCCGGACGCAGCGGCGACGAACAGCGGCATGTGCGCGTGAGCTGGCGTCGAGGGCTGCATGCCAGCCAGCCTGAACCTGGGCAGGCAGCCAACACCCAGGGCGGTGTGCGCATCGTTCGCGGGGGTCTGTGCAAACGCGCTGGCGTCCGTCTGAACGTCATGCCGATAGCCCTGGAAAGGCGTGGCCATCTGGTCGAAAACCAGGAACAGCAGCAGCGCCCAGCGCAATGCGAGACCCCCCACGTTCAGGCATCGGGACAAGCTTGTCCGTTCACGCGAGAAGATCGCAGAACGCCTGAAACGATGTGGTCGGAGTGCACGCATGGACGGCAGTGTACGCGCAGAAAAAGCCGGCGGCGCGCGCAAACAGACTGCCCTTAAGCAAACGGACAGATACCGCCAACAATACGCAATCACGCGTTCGCTAATAACCTTTTGGATAATTGATAGCCAGCTGAAAATTAGCCCTGGCTATTAATCATCGATCGAACTTTCTTTAATAGAATCAACTACTTGCAGAATTCTTTCGCGTGACAAAGCGCGTTGTTGAACGTACCATTCGGGCCTCTGTGGGGAGTAGCCGGCTTTCGCGTTTTCGAAAGCGCCCGTGTCAACATTCTCGG
>Ga0265798_10006950_pt1 | contig 14759 bp, 12 predicted proteins | sample P3T30metagenome_FD_192430 | JGI IMG/M metagenome (GOLD analysis project Ga0265798, IMG submission 192430) | Plant litter microbial communities from East Loma Ridge, Irvine, California - P3 T30 | ecosystem: Environmental > Terrestrial > Plant litter > Unclassified | place: USA: California... | reverse complement strand
TGCTTTTCAGGCAGTTATGCTGTAGAGGCACGGTTTCATGCAGAGAGGTGCTTCTTGGTGTGGTTGGCTTTCGCATGTGCTGCAGAATCCTCTCATTGAAGTAACGCCGCTGAGGTCTCGGGTTGAATAGAAAACGCCCGAGATCACCCGAATCGCCGTGGTAATACGATGTCATCGCCTTCCCGACGATGCCCATGTGTAAAAAATCTTATAGTGTCAAGATGGATCGTGCAGCGATATCCTTCCCTGCGCCCAACGAGCCTTGTCGCCTCGTATCTCTGGAAGCCGCTCGGCGAGGTCCACATGGCGACCTTGGCTACGAAAGACAAAACAGGCATAAATGAAGAATGTGGATACTTCATGTTAGTATTAAAGTGTAGCGGTTACCTATATCATGCCTCCCCCGTTATCTGTGATATGTCGTGGCGTATAATGGTACGATTGTCTGGCTGACTTCGCCTTCTCTAATCTTCTAGATTTTACTGGCTTCTTTCAGTACCTCGCGCGTAAGTACCTCACCTTTCTTCCTCACTTCACTGAGCCTGCCCATCTTCAGTAGCCTCCCTATCATCTCCTCGTCTCCGTGGTGGCTGTTGTGCTCGAACTCAGGCTCTTCGCCATATGCTACTCGGGCCGCATCGACTAGTATTCTTGCTGTCATGCCAAATACTCTGAACGTGGTGAGGCTGTCGATTGCGCTAGGCTCTGGGCGAGGGTCATCTCCATCAGGTAAAGTTTGATTCGAAGAAGGTCCTGGTGTAGATGGCGCAGAGGACCGCGCGGAATTACGTAGGAGTGTCGGAGATGGAGGGGGTCGTGGCATGTAGAAATTGTGCATTCGCCAGCGTGACTCGTGCCAGTCTGTCCAAGAGCCTCGATACCATTTCTCGGGTCTACCGTCCTTCTGCACTGGTGGCGGGCCTTCACCCTCCCACCCTTTGCGCAGGAAGTTGTGAAACGGCGCCGTGAAGACCGCTGCTACTTCCCTGGGGTCGAGTCGCGGCATAAGCCTTTCTTCTACAGAGAGACCATTCGTGTCGGAGGAAGCGGGCACGTCGGAGGATGTCTCTGCCGGACGCAGAAAGGCGACGCAGGGCCGCACTCCGAGTTCGGTCTTTGCGAGATTCGCAGGGAGTTCGCAAAGGTGCTCCACGGTAAATCCTCGAAGCTTCTCCTCATTCATGGGCAGCCCGATCTCTTCGTCCGCTTCGCGTCGTGCGACGTCCCACGGCGACTCGTCGAGTGTATCTGCTTTGCCTGAACCGTGTCAGCATATACGTTCAATCCAACTCCCATGTGTGATCCAGTACCTCCGGGCAGCGCAGCCTGTCCCGCATAGTTGCGTAATTGCGCGCTGCGCATCGTGAGGACCACCTTGAGCTCCCCATGCCGGTCCGGAAAGAGCAATATAAGGACAGCCGCGCGTCTCGTAAGGGGGCAATTATACCATTGCGTTGGCGGAGGGGAATACGTTCGGAGGCGGTCCAAGGCGCGCTGTTGGGCGTATTAGCAAGATGAAGGCCTGCTGCGGAGCGCAATCGTATAGAATACTTACAACAGATCTTTGGGAAAGCGCCATTGTCGCAATAGCTTTGCTTTGGGCGAGCCATGCTGTCGGTCTCATGGGATGCGCGTGCGTTGGGAGGGTGAAGCTCAGTGGGGTCGTGGACCGAGGTTATCGATAGGCGGCATGCAAGAGCCTCGTGGCAGCCCCAGAATCTCCCGCGCCTTAAATAGATGCCGTGTGGAGATCGTCACATCAGCCATTAGTCGACGTGAATAGTAGTCACATCACTCAGTTGTATGGCGAAGAGCAAGTTAAGTAACTTTCATGCAATTGAATCGCATCTCTATATGAAAGGAAACTCCCGATCGTTATCATCGACATGCGTGGCCATGGTGAAGTGCTACATATCCCACCGCGTGAGCATGCGTTGACGACGTGCAGCAGATCCCCGAGGACATAGGAAAGTAGCATGAAATTGCAAAACAGGACCCATCCGTCAACTACGCACCGTAAGTCTATCATATGCAGACATTCTTTTAGGGAAATCATTTCGCACATGAGAGACCAACGCCAAGATGCCGCGATGTATAGACGATTACTCGTCCTACCTCGAACCACTTTTGAACCGGACCAAACAGAGAGCACCCCTGGCCGTGCAGGCGTACTCGTATTAGAAGACCACCGCCTCTATCCAATGCGCCACTGAAGCGTTAGTGGGCAGAGTGAGGCGGCGATGAGAAGATAGCAGAGCACCACTTCTTAGATGAGGTCTGTCGAGCACGTTAGTAATCAGGCTTGAGGTACGGGGATACAATAAACACTTACCAGCCACGTTCATGGGCATCTCCTCGATCTGTGTGCTGTAGAACTGCTCGATTTCGCGCATCATGCGGACATCGTCGGCGGTGACGAAGTTGATGGCAACACCCTTACGTCCGAAACGTCCACCACGACCGATGCGGTGGATGTAGTTCTCGCGGTTGGCGGGCAAGTCGTAGTTGATGACCAGGGAGACCTGCTGGACATCGATACCACGGGCCAGAAGGTCAGTGGCGATGAGGACACGGGAAGATCCGGAACGGAACTCCTTCATGATGACATCACGCTGGGCCTGGTCCATGTCACCGTGCATGGCCGAGACAGTGAAGTCACGGGCAGTGAGCTTGTCGGTGAGCCAGTCGACCTTCCTGCGGGTGTTGCAGAAGATGACAGCTTGGGTGATGGTGACGGTCTCGTACAAGTCGGACAGAGTGTCAAGCTTCCAGTCCTCCTTCTCGACAGCAATGTAGAACTGCTTGATACCTTCGAGGGTAAGCTCGTCCTTCTTGACGAGAATACGGACGGGGTCGCGCATGAACTTGGTGGTGACCTCGAGGACATCCTGGGGCATGGTGGCGGAGAGAAGGACGACCTGGGTGGACTGGGGGAGCAGCTGGAAGATGTCGTAGATCTGCTCGGTGAAACCGCGAGACAACATCTCGTCGGCCTCGTCGAGGACGAACATCTTCATGTGGTCGGTCTTCAGGACACGACGCTGGATCATGTCGTGGACACGGCCGGGAGTACCGACAACGACCTGGGGGCCGTCCTGGAGGGCCTTCATGTCGTCACGGACGCTGGTACCACCGATGCAGGCGTGGCACTGGACGTCCATGAAGTCACCGATGGCGACAACGACCTTCTGGATCTGCTGAGCGAGCTCGCGGGTGGGGGCGAGAATGAGCGCCTGGCAGGCCTTGACGTTGGAGTCGATCTTCTGGAGGGTCGAGATGGAGAAGGTAGCCGTCTTACCGGTACCGGACTGGGCCTGGGCGATGACATCGTTGCCTAGAATATGTCAGTCGCTTGCTTGGTTGTGCGGTGGTGGGGGTGGGCAAACGTACCCTTGATGACGGGCATGATGGCGCGCTGCTGGATAGCAGAGGGGCGCTCGAAACCGTAGGCGTAGACTCCACGGAGGAGCTCAGCCTTCAGGTTCATGTTGTCGAACGAGTCGGTGATCTCATCGTAGTTGGACTCGATCTGGCCTGCGCGAGGGTTAGCCTGGGCTCGCAGAAATGTTTGCAGGTGAGGCTATCGTCGCCGCCGCCCTCGCACTGCGGGGCGCGCAGTTTCGAGGAGCAGCGGGACAGCACTCGGGGCACAACTCACCCTCGGGCACGTCCTCAAGACCTTTGTCAGCCATGATTGCGACTGGAAGGAGCGACTACTGGTGCGGGACCGTAGTCGAAGTGTTGCTCGTGGCGGGGTTAAAGCGGAGGATCCTCTGGATGCCGCCGCGTGTGTAAAAGTTGTGTAGTAAAAGCTAGATACCAGATCCTCTGCAAGAGAATCAAACGGGTATCTAGGGTAGTGTGTGTATTGGTTGTGTGGTGGATTTGGTGATGGAGGGACAGAGAAGGTGGGCGCTTTTTGGCTTAAGAGGTCGGCCACAAAAAATCTCAGCAGTGTGCTAGTGCCAAAAGCACGCTAGTTCAAATGCGCCCACGGCTCCCACCTTAGGTCCGCCTTCACTTCCACTGGCTCGCTCCAGTGTCAGCCTATGACTCTGTTCATTGTCCCTTGGTTTGCCTCTTAGACCACTTGCAGCCCTGAAAACGTCTGCGCTGAGCAAACACCAAGCATCGTGCCCGGTCCATCTTTGACATGGCGCCCGGCATTCTGGACCACCCCGGCATTGCCACTGTCGAATCACGACCTTCGAAAAGAGTCAAGACTTCTGTGGCGACTGAAGTCGAGAGCGACGACGATGATGTGGCGGTGGCGGCAATCGCAGTCCCCTCGCATCCTCTGGGTATCAAGCCGGCCGGCAATGCGTATACTGCGTCCGAGAATATCAAGTCGAGATGCGGACTGTTCGCCAGCTTACCCGATGAGCTACTGAGCCACATCTTTGAGTCATTCGAAGCTGACCTTCTGATACGCTTGGGGAGTACATGCCGCGCTTTGTATGCCTTTACGAGGTTGGACGAATTATGGCGGGCTTCGTTCGTAAGGTGAGTACCCCGGTTGCTATACACAACATGTTGCATTTCCCATCTTTTTCGTATACAGTCATTCCTACGTTTCCAGTCATCGTCCAGTCATGTAATCGGTCAGGCGGTGTATGTGAAGGAAGGCGTTCCTTGTAAACTCTCTTGGATCGGTATGACTGTGCCTGCACGCCTGACCGCGCCTCGGCAGTGGAGGTGCAGGAGACGAGATCATCTCAGGGCGTTCTAAATTTCCCCTAAACCGAGTGGTAGATTGTTACTCAAGTCGATTATGCGTAAGTTCGTGGTATATACGAAACTGCATTTTCCCAACGGAATAGAGCGTTGCTTCTGCTTTATACCTGGCTCAACATGCATCATTCGTTTGCTTGCGTTGAAAATACCAGACAATCACACTTTTTCCAATCGAACGCTAACAATCAAACAGCTCCCCAGCTGAAGACTTTGAGTGGCGCGGAACCTGGCGGGCGAGCTACCTGAAGATCCCAAGAGAGCACGTCACTTCAATATCATGCACCAACCTCTTCTCAGACACTCTTTATCGACCATTTCAGTGCGCCCACACAGAGCTAAACTCCTACGCGGTCAACATCCCGAAAAAAAATGAGATAGCCCGATTATCAGATCTGACTTATGAAGAGTACGCCGAAACTTGGGTGGACAAGCCCTTTGTTCTCACCACACCTGTCAAGCAATGGCCTGTATACGGTACCTGGACGCCAGAGTACCTCCTCGAGAAACTCCCAGAAACCAAATTCCGCGCGGAAGCAGTAGACTGGCCCATGAAGAAGTATATGTCCTACATGCACGACAATGCCGACGAGTCACCCCTGTACCTCTTCGATCGCGCATTCGCCGAGAAGACCGGCGTAGACATCACAGCGGCACCACATTCCAAAGAAGCCGCATACTGGAGCCCAACATGTTTCGGCGACGATCTCTTCAGTGTCCTAGGTGAACACCGACCGGACTGCCGATGGATGATCATGGGTCCCAAGCGCAGCGGCTCTACGTTCCACAAGGATCCAAACGCAACTTCAGCCTGGAATGCAGTCTTGACAGGCAGCAAGTACTGGCTCATGTTCCCCGCCGGCCCAGGCATCGAACCTCCACCCGGCGTCATCGTTAGCGACGATCAATCCGAGATCACTTCCCCGCTCAGCATCGCAGAGTACATGCTCACTTTCCATGAACTCGCCCGCCAAACGCCCGGCTGCAAAGAAGGCATCTGCTACGCTGGTGAAGTCCTCCACGTACCGTCCGGCTGGTTCCACCTAGTGCTCAATCTGGAAGACAGCCTGGCTCTTACGCAAAACTTTGTACCCCGCAAGAAATTGCCTGATGTACTAGGCTTCCTGCGTGATCAGCGCGGCGAAGTAAGCGGGTTCAAGGAAGATGTTTGTGATCGCGCCTATGAGCTTTTCGTAGAGCGACTTCAGGAACAGCATCCCGAGTTGCTGGAGGAGGGCCTCGCGGAGTTGGAGAGCAAGGGGAAGAAGGGAAAGGGCAAGTGGGAGCAGCTGACGAAGGGAGATGAGGAGGAAGAAGTCGGAGGGTTTAGCTTTGGCTTTGGTGGGGATGACGATGATGCTGACATCCCATGAGCGTTGCCGTGATCGTTGTAACAGCAATTCCGCATTTTGCTCGCATGCACATAGTGTTCAACAGTTTCACAACTAGAAGAATCGGGTTTTAATCATAACATTCATACATTGCTGTGCGCAAGCTATCTCTCGTGGGTATCATCTAATCGTTAAGTCGTATCATACATCGTAACCGCAGTGTCATATCTCAGTCTCCCCGTTCTACACCAGCTCACTTTGCGTGGTTGATGATCTCAGCGTACATGTCCTCAGGTATCTTGCCGGCGAAGCTCATAGCCACGGCGACGATCTTCTGAGCGTTAAGACCAGGCAGGTTACGTAGGATCGTGTTGGGGCTATGAATACGTCAGTCTTGCTTCGGATATGTGTGGAGATTGTACTCACCTTGGGCTATTCAAGATGTCCCCTCGGATCAGAACCAGCTGTGCCACAATGCACAGAATGTTCAGATGTGGTCCGTATGCGAAGAGGAAGTCCCAGAGCTGTAGGACCTCTGGCAACGGGGGTGTGCATGCACACATGGTGAGGACGGATGCGAAAGCGTAGATCTTGGCTTCCATGTGGTGTGCCATAAGATGACCGTACAGCTTAGGGTCGACCACCTCTAGCACCCTGTCCACCAACGCGAGACCTTTGTGCACACCCTCCATAGATCCCCGAACATAGCCTGGGCACTCGTATGTAATGAGCCGTTCGAAGCCCGTGAAAGCCTCGACTTCACTCCTCGCCGCGTACAGAAACGGCCCACAGAGCACATTCATGCCCTGCACGTAACCAATCTGCTCCGCGTCGTTCGTAGTCGACGCCTCTGTACGCGTACCCGCAGTGAGGGAATGCCGCGACATCATCGAGGTATCTGGACTACCGCCGAACTCGGATAGTGTTGGTGGGGACTGCCAGCCATTGACGCGTGCTTCGTGCGCATCGTTCAGCCTCCACGCGACAGCATTGAGCACACGCGTAATGCTGTTCTGAGTGACGCGTCGTCGGAAGAGAGGATCGCCCTGGAAGGTGCGGAAGGTGTCGTTTTGAATTTTGGCGTGCGCGGGAGAGGCGCCTTGACGGACGAGATCGAGGTATACGTCGGTGCGGAGAGGAGGCGCGTTGAGCAGGATGAGCCAGATGTATATGCGCAGTTCGGACTGGACCGGTAGAAATTAGTATACAGAATTCATTGAGCGGTTCTAGATTGCGCCCATGCGCGGTATGATCGCATGGGGTAGTGTGGAGAACATACCATGCCCTCGCTGTTGGCGGGAATGCCTTCGGTCAAGATTGTGTAGCGCAATTCTTGGAGACCCTCCTCTGGATTACTCGCAGAGGCTCCTTTGAGCAGCAGCATGTCCAGATTCGTCATTTTGGTGAATTGGCTATGAAGGGGTTGGGTTCGCTCACAATTCGAAACTCTGGTTGGGGTCTCCGCATGGCGGTCTGCACCGACCTCGGGACGCCTTGGCATTGGCCCTGGAATCCTCGCCGCGGACCCACGTCATCCGAAGACGCTCACTCCACTATCCTCATCACTTCGTCTACCTTTTGTAGTAATTTCTTAGTTCCTAGTTTGTTGAGTGTCGGGAACCGGTTTTTGTGGAAGCTACTTGTACTACTTCATCTCACACCTCTCATCCACAGCCTTGGGAAAACGGGTGACGACGATCTGTGAACCACCACAGTAATGTCTAACCAATCCACTGCGCTTCCATCTTACTTATATCGGCAGCGACTGCCAACATGTTGTTGCCACCAGAAGCCGAATACAGCCGCAGCGAATACAAGCGCGACACCAAATACATTGCCGGATACCTTCTGAAGACCTCCAAGAAATGCGGCTTTGTACCAACGTCTTCCAACAACTCTTACACTTATGAGGTTTGCGAACGTGACTTTGAGCCAATGGCTCAATGTATCGTGGATAATTCCCAGAAGATATCCATACCATCGTTCATACCCACAATCTTGGTTCGGGCTATCCGATTTCGGCGTGAAGTGACTGCCTGGTATCGACTCAAAAGTTGCGCGGATTAGCAGCATGACGCTTTCATTTCGCGCCTTCAAAGGACACTAAACATCTTGCGGCCTCGTATACACAAGTCTAGAGATGGGGAAGCAAACGGAAAGTCCACTGCATCGAAAATGACAGCACTAGAGCAAGGCTTTACAAAGCTCAATTTGCACCACACGACCGAAGATGCCGAAGATCATGAGGAGGCTGCCGAGGAAAATACCGGACAACCCGTGGTCGTAGAAGACCTACCTTCTGTTCCATCAGTTGAGATCAGCGTAGAGGATGCAAACCTGGAAGAAAACTTCTTCCTAGACATCAAAACTTTCTTGAAAGAGATGCAGTCTGTTCGGAAATACGTCTTGGCGCGCTGGTCGGGCAAGTCTGATCTTATGACTAAAGCCTTCGTTACCAACATAGCGATCGACATCGTGCGACAGAAGGAACGCGAGTTCGACGAAAGTCTTTCCCGTCCGCCTCAGTACCCAGCGGATAAATTTCCTGTATGGTGTCTGCCTGCTTTACTCCTTTATCAAGAGGTTGACTCGGAGGCACTCGATACAAAGCAGCCACTCGAAGGATTTGTCCGGCCTTCTCGCAGGGCGGTCCCTTCTACTATTATCGGCCCACATTCCTCTCTTTGCTTCTACCCTGTGTACAACGGTCTCAAAATGCTCCTTTACGACGTTCAGCGTGCTCCAAAGCGGCCAAAAGCAGCGGTTTTGGTTCACAATCTCAGAGAGAAGTACAAAGATCTGTGCATGCATCCACATATGATCAATGCGTTGGATATAGCTTCAACGCTTTACGTGCTGCAGGACATGCCGATAGTCTTACGTCGCTTCGCGGAAGATGGATTGACACAGGGTATTCGACACATGTTCGAAAAAGGAGGAATTCCCTTTTCGGTTACCTTTGCTATGCAGATCCAAATCGATATCAACGACGTTCCCCAGCCTCCCATGGTAGACCCGCTCAACGAGTTGCGACGAGAATTAACGAAGACCTCCATCACCATCCAGGAGATCAAGACGCATCCTAACACGCTTGTCGATCTCCTTAGGGACAAACACTTCGATTACTTTGAAAAGATCGTGAAGCAGCTCAAAGCGCTGTTCTTCCATGACGGAGTTCGCCAACTACTACATGAAGCCCTGAAAAGTTTGCCGGAACAAGAGTCACCTCGCCCGCTCGTTGTTTACGTCACGAGTAGAGACCTGTTCTGGCAAGACCAACACCTGAGATGCGGCGTTATCATACACGTGCTAAGGTCACTCGTGCGCCGATTCGCCATTGGTCATGATGCCGAGTATAGTCATGTACTCAGTGTTGCTCATCTGTATAACATATCTCACAATCTGTTTCCTGATGCCCCGCACTTCCCCGATCTGGAGTTCTTCATTCAGCGACAGGATTCGGAACGGTTCTTCTACGGAAAAGCACCGCAGAATATCACAGAGGCTCAAAGACAGCTCGAGCTTACTCTGTACGGTTGCACTGATGCGATCAAGGGCAAGTCAGACCGTACGATCGGCAAAATCGGCGGGCGCCTGATGCTAAGCAAGTGTATCCGTATTCCCTCTCACATTGACTCTTTGCTAGAGAATCGGTTTCATACCCATGAAGGTCCGATAAGCATCAAGGAAGCTGATGAATCGACTCGCCATCTATTGAATAGTTTTGGCGATAAGAAGCAGGAAAACGAGCGGATACAGCTTTTTAATTGGCCAGTCGATGCAGTCGGTCCTGAAGGCAACACATACCACAGGCTTTATTTCCACAAATTTGACAACACGTGGGATTCTGTCGCAGTACTACGGTCGGTGATGCTATGGTTCGAGGCGGATGCTGTCAATCTCAACTTCTGCACGCCGAAGCTGGTCCTTCTCTGCAGCGACATCCTCTTGGATATTCTCGACATGTTCCGGAACGACCCCGCCTTCAAGAAAGCGTTTTGGAATGATATAGTTGACCCAGCCTCCCTAGCACCATCGGTAGCGCTTCGGATTCTGACCCTTACCGCCGACGAAGCTAGAACACGTAAAAAACGGCCAGATGACCCACCGATGAGGATGGATCAGCTACGCGAAGTCTACAACATTATGCAAAAACACTACTTGCGCCCCGTTAGGACCATACCAGACGAGAAGACATGGGCGGGCGATGTCTGCATTGCGAATCTAGTCAACACAGAAAAAGAGGCCAATATCGGCGAATATTGGAGTCCAGTGAACTTTTTCCACGGCAAAGACATGCTCACACATCCTAAACTTGACAGGATTGATCCGGATAGACATCGTCCCGAGGGGCCCGCTGCCGCTTCGAACCTGTACAAGAATTGGGACTTTGGTGGAAACAAAGATGAAAGTAGGATGTTCAACGCTATCTCCAGGTTTCGTGGCAGAGGGCCGGGATGGAGCAGAACTATCGTGAGCAGAGCTATGGAGGGGGCTGCTGATCGCCTTGTATAAGCGCGTTGAACAAGTCCCTTGTTCAAAGGCGGCGGCCAGTGACAAGTCGTAGGACCATCACCAAGCACACATGTTTCGATTATTTCAGTATTGCCTTTCCCACATGGGCTATATGCTCACGTCAGCGGAAATGGAGTAGAAGTGTATTCAGAAGAGAGTATTCTCGAAATGATCTCGCTATATAAGGAATGTCGTGTCGTCATGATATGTATCCCACCTGCCTCTAGAACGCCTTGAAAAATTATGTACAAATAGAAAAGCAACGCCTAAAACCTTCAACCCTCTTCTATCTTCTCCTGGTGGACGATGTCGATGTCTTCTTGTCATCCCTCCTCGTACTTGTACTTGTCGCCTTGGGCGCTGAAGTTATCGTCGGAGGGGAAGAAGCAACTCCAGCCGCAGCTATAGACGGTGGTGTAGAACTTGTCTGCAATGTCGTAGAGGAAGCAGCGTCTGTAGCAGACGAGGACGATGAAGAAGAAGAAGAAGCTGGTCGAGTGCTGGTGACTAGCGTGCTTGGTCCCTTTCCTCCATTGGCCCAGTATTCCACAAGCGCCTGCTCGACCTTCTCAGGTTCTGTGTAAGCCTCCAGAGACTCAAGCTCAGCGCACTTCTCATCGATGTGCTTGTCGTCGTATTCATTGATGTCTTTGGAGCGGTACTTCTCCTCCATCGGGTCAATGAACTTGGTTGTCTCAGGGTAGCCGAAGTTGGCAAGGCTGGTGACGTTGAAAGCAGCCATCATGTCGTGGTCCTCGTGGATGAGGTTGTGGCAGTGGAACATGTAGACACCATCGTATGGGGCGTAGCGGGCGATGACGGTGACCTTCTCGTTTGTGCCAAGCAACACGACGTCCTTCAAAGCTTCTCGTTCGTAGGGAAGAACACTTCGTTTACCTCCGGTGCGGCTCAAGATCTGGAAGTCGACGAGATGGATATGCACTGGATGGCTCCAGCCGCCGGATGAATTCTCAAGCTCCCAGACTTCGACAGCGCCGCGCTGGGGCTTTGCGAGGATGCGGTTATTGACGTCCGCAAAGGTGACGCCGTTGACGGTCCATTCTCCGCCGGTGCGTCCAAATTTGAAGCTCCTATCGATGCCACTCTTCTTGGGTGGGAAAGGTACTGTACGTAGAGAGCCTGGGAGAGCGCCGTTGCCGGCGGTGCTGGAGACGGAGGAACCCACCACGAATCGCATGACCTTGTCAGTGCTGTTGTAGTCCTCGTCTGCTTGTACGTCGCGGGCATTCTTCATTGTTACGTTCTTTCCGGCGTATGCGCTGAAGTCGACGACGATCTCCCAGCGTTCAGCCATTGAGATCTCAAGGTTGTCGGTCGGCACAGGCTTGGACATGAGACCAGTGTCTGCGGCGATGACATTGAATGGAACCTTCTTGGCGGAAGGGTCCTCAAGAGTGAGCTTGAAGGCACGGCTGATGGCTGTGTTGAGCACCCTGAAGCGGTACTTGCGTGGCTCTACCTTCAGGTAAGGCCAGGGTTGACCGTTGACGTGGATGACGTCGCCCCAGAGGGAAACAGTCTCGCTTGCCGGATCAAAAAGCGTGCCGTCACTGTTGTACTGCTTTGAGGCCAGTGCCAGAGGTACATCGTATGAGCCTGAAGGAAGTTTTAATTCATCTTCAGCAGGGTCATGAAGAATGTAGAAGCCCGCTTGTCCGAAGTAGGCGTTCTCCGCAGTGTGATGAATGGCATGGTCGTGGTACCACAAAGTCCGCGCACTCTGCTTGTTGGGGTAGTCTGAAATTATCAGCATTAATGTGGCATAATGCCAGTGACAGCCGGTACTCACAATAGTCTTTGTATTGGCCGTTCTTGGTAGTGTCCTCGGCCCACCCATCGAAAGGTGCTCGGCTGTAGGAACCATGAAGATGTACCGAAAGGTCCTTGGGGCCGTGGTTCTTGAAACGAACAATGGCTTCACGACCTTTGGTCATGCGGAAAGTAGGACCGGGTGATACTCCATCGTATCCAACAAGATTGGCAGGCTTAAGCCCAGGGTAGACTTGTTGTGTGAATGGCTTCACATCGACCTCATAGAAGTCAATCTCATTCCCTGTCGTCTTATTTTTGTAGGTGTACGAAACGGCCTTATCCTGGGGGATAGGAAGCGGATTCTGGAAAATCTGCTTGTAGACTGGGCTGAGCCACTCGTCGTCACCAGCAAGTGCTTGTGATGCCAAGAGGGCTGTCACTCCAATGGAAAGATAGTTCTTCATGGCGTAGTGAAGGCGGATGAATATCAGGCGATGAGCAGATATGAGTGAATTGGGCTGATGCTCTGTTGTACACTGGCGTCTTAGAACACTTTATACATCCCCAGCTCATGGTATACAGGAGCTAAAAGGTCTCGAATACGCCTACTTCATGGTTTCCGGCCAGACCCCCGTTCCCACCATCTCTCATCGTGGCAAGTGTACTCCCACAAGAATGGGATGTGAAGTCTAGGGCCGGCAGGAGACGCCATTCGGCGTTCTCGCTACTGTTGCCTGAGTGTGTCGACATTCACCATATCGCAGTCTGCTCCAAGCCACTGCCTGGAAAGGCCGAGAATATGGGATTTATGCCTAGACATGGCTTGAGAGGCTTGGTATACGCAAGAGCTAGGCGATGAGCGAAAGCTGCTGAGTCTTGGCGACCAGTAGGATAACTAGCCCATGCTGATGGAACAGCATGAGAGACTACTCCATTTACAAATGCGGAATGGATTCGATCAGTATCTCCGAATGGTGCATATGAGTAGGTGATGCTGAACTCAATCTTGACTCATCTGGATCTTCTCGACCACGAGAACCCCAGGTCTTCCCTGCTCTTCTCCACGACCACGTGACGGATACCAGTAGGCAAAGTGAACAACGAACGAGTGGCAGAGTCTGTTTCGGGAAGACCGACAGTCTCAACTCGGAAAGGTGTAGTCAGGAAGGTCCTCGTTTACGGATGGCGCTCTACATGTTTAGACGACGGCTGGGTACGAGCGGTCAACACGATTCAGGCCCTCCATGAAAAGTTTCGTAGCAGTCTCGCCCTGCTAGGGCTGAACATTGTTGCCAGCGTGTGAGCTGTGAAGCGCTAATTGCTAGTGCATCGTGGCACGCGAGAGACCGGTCAACTTGGCCAAGCTTGTTTAGGAGTCCAGTCGATCCAGAAATAGCAGTCCCGCATGGGGGACTGCTTGCCAGTGTGCCGGTGCTGTGTGTGTGTGTTCGTCGCAAGCGGAGAAGGTTGAAGGGAGGCTGCGGAAAGGGAGGTCTGGACTGTGACCAAGCTGGGATCGGCGCTAAGCTAGCGCCCGTCGGCCTTGGCGTGGAGATCGCTCAGCCTGTCATTCGAAGCCCTCCAAGCCACCACGCCTCTCCACAGCTTAACCTCAGCTACCCCGTAATGCAGCATCAGCGCGGATTTCATGCATGCCGAATGCACGGCTCGTGTCTTCCCTTTTCATTACACAGCTTCACCATTGGTCAAGTCGTACCATCGCGTGTACAAGCTCCAAATCCCTTCCCGTCACGATCCGCTAAAACAACTGCGTCGCCGAACTGGAGTTGACCCAAGAAACAAAACAAAAGGCATCTGAGAACGATGAGTGTTTGACTTTGTCGATAGCCTTGCGCGCAATTTCAAGCCTCAGTATTCGATGCCATGTTCTTACTACCACGTCCACGTAGGACCGCGCAGCGATCATTGTCTGGAACAGCTGTCGCACCACGCTGCGATCAGAACATGGCGGAACGAGAAGACCCCCACTCTGGCCCGATCGCGGACTGACAGTAGCAAAATCATGCAATTGCTATATCAGAGTGGAGTCTGTCCCTCACACACACCTACTTCGCAATTGATTCCGAGCTGAGCTCGACCATGGCACAGCGTCGGAAAATATCTAGCATGGGAAAATCCCCGCTAATTCAACATCCTTCCGCTTACCCCTGCGAGACCACCCCGCGACGGCACTTGGACACGCGAGAAGGGTGATACTAAATCGAGGGCCCTGTTCACCAGCAGACCCCTGTCAGCAGTATCGCCTCTGATGTCTCTCCACACCTTCGTACAAACCGCTGTCAACTTTCCAATAGACTCGTGGCATGCAAAGGTTGACACTGCATGGGAAAATTCTACGTCGTCTCTGCTACCATCGTGTTGCTTCGCTGTCTTCGCAATGGCGCCGCC
>Ga0265798_10006949_pt1 | contig 14760 bp, 10 predicted proteins | sample P3T30metagenome_FD_192430 | JGI IMG/M metagenome (GOLD analysis project Ga0265798, IMG submission 192430) | Plant litter microbial communities from East Loma Ridge, Irvine, California - P3 T30 | ecosystem: Environmental > Terrestrial > Plant litter > Unclassified | place: USA: California... | reverse complement strand
GGTCATTAATTGGCATCTCATCAGGAGCAAATACAGTAACCGAATCGGTTGTATCCTCCATACACTGAGGGTTATTTATGGTAACTTCATAAACACCCGGCTCGCTAACTGTTAACGATGGGCCATCGGCACCAGGTACCGGTACACCGTCCTGTGTCCATGCGTAGGTAGTTTCTTCTTCATCAAGATCAGCGTCAATAAGTGCAACAATATCTACAGATGTTCCCGGACAAAGAATAAAATCATCACCTAAGGTTAGTGGACATAAAATAGCACAACTCGTACTACCAGCACCTGGAGCGCCCATATTAGTTTGTTCAAAACTTATTTGACCTGCCTGATTACTGAAATTAGTAAGCAATATAACGTAATACTGCCCTACCTGGGCATTATTAATTGTAAGCGATTCGAAGGCAGAACCTGAGTAGCTGCATCCTACTTCTGTACTACTATTAAGGTTAGCGGGCCCATAAATAGGCGGCGGACCCGCAAACGGGCCCCATGCAATATAATCCACGTCTATAGGTGAACCTCCATTAGTATATTGGGCAATATCAAAAGATAATGTACCCGATGTACCTATTTGAAAATAAAACCAAGCGGGATTAGGTTCACTTCCTAAACAGCCATAACTGTCTGCTGCAGAAGCGGGATCTGCGGGCGGGCTATTTGTGGTGTTATCAAACGTAATGTTGATACTCGCACAAAGTGGTTGCATTGTTGGTGCAGTAGATCCCTGCCCAAAAACGCTTACCGTAATTAAACCCAGTAAAAATAAAAAATAGTACTTTTTCATCTTAATAGTTTACAATTTTAAAACGCGAAATTTACAATAAATTGGTTCAAGTCAGCAAAAAAAAATATTTTTTTTTAATATAAACAGCTTAGCTCTGATTTTCCCTAAGTGATAATGCAAATTTTTTATTTTTTATGTTACACCTATCAAATAACACTACATATATCACAAAAAATCGTAATAAAAATCGCACGCATGCTAAATCTCTATAATCAACTTTTATAACTATCTTTGCGTCCTGATTTTTTATATTAAATAATATCTGATGATCCATAGCGACGATAACAGGGACGAAATTGGAGAAAACCATATAGCCACAAGCGCAAAAACACCTCTTAGGGACGATGCTTTTGATTTAAGCGACGACGATAAGATAGCACTCATAAAAAAAGACGTAGAAAGCATTTTAATAACATTAGGAATGGACCTTACTGATGACAGTATAAAAGGTACACCTAACCGTGTTGCTAAAATGTTTGTAAAAGAAATATTCGGCGGACTTAACCCCGCAAAAAAGCCGGGATCTTCTACCTTTGAAAACCATTATAAGTATGGGGAAATGCTGGTAGAAAAAAACATTACGGTTTACTCTACCTGCGAACATCACCTTTTACCTATTGTAGGCCGTGCACACGTTGCTTATATTAGTAGTGGTAATGTAGTAGGGCTTAGCAAAATGAACCGCATTGTTGATTATTTTGCAAAACGCCCGCAGGTACAGGAGCGCCTTACCATGCAAATTGTACAGGAACTTAAAAAGGTATTAAATACAGAGGATGTTGCCTGTGTTATAGATGCAAAACACCTTTGTGTAAACAGCCGTGGTATTCGCGATATTGAAAGCAGTACCGTTACCTCTGAATTTGGCGGAAGGTTTAAAGAAGAAAGCGTGAGGAGGGAATTTTTAGATTATATTAAATTAGAGACCCAGTTTTAGGCATTTTAGTTAACCTTATTATTATATGCACCTATACCAAGACCAACAAGTAAAGATATACAACTCGCTTAGCGCAGAAAAAGAACCCTTTACCTCCCTGCACCCCGGTGCTGTGGGTATGTATGTATGCGGACCTACCGTTTACAGTAATGTACACCTTGGTAATTGCCGTACTTTTATATCTTTTGATCTGGTGTACCGCTACCTTAAACATTTAGGGTATAAGGTGCGTTATGTGCGCAATATTACCGATGTAGGCCATATTGAGGATGATGCCGATGAGGGTGAAGATAAAATTGCAAAAAAGGCAAGGCTGGAAAAGCTGGAGCCAATGGAGATAGTACAACAGTATTCGGTGGATTTTCATCAAATACTGGAACTATTTAATAACCTGCCACCGGGTATTGAACCTACAGCCACAGGCCATATTATTGAACAGATTGAAACCATTAAAAAAATAATCGACAATGGTTTTGCTTATGAAGCAAACGGATCGGTTTATTTTGATGTGGTTAAATATGATAAAGATCACAATTACGGCATATTAAGCAAGCGTAATCTTGACGATATGCTATCTAACTCCCGCGAACTTAGCGGCCAGGAAGAAAAACGCAATCCTGCTGATTTTGCTCTTTGGAAAAAAGCAGAGCCGGAACATATTATGCGTTGGCCCTCACCCTGGGGTGACGGCTTCCCGGGATGGCACTTGGAGTGTACTGCAATGAGCACTAAATACCTTGGTAATCACTTTGATATTCACGGTGGGGGTATGGATCTTAAATTTCCGCACCATGAGTGTGAAATTGCTCAAAATGAAGCTGCTACAGGTCAATCTCCTGTTAATTACTGGATGCATGCCAACATGCTTACACTTAACGGCAAAAAAATGTCCAAATCTACCGGCAATAACATTTTGCCGCGCGAAATATTTACCGGTAATAACTCGGTGCTAAGTAAAGCATTCTCCCCTGCCGTTGCCCGTTTCTTTATGTTACAGGCGCACTACAGGAGTGTGCTCGATTTTAGTAATGACGCTATCGTGGCTGCAGAAAAAGGATATAACCGCCTTATGGATGCTATTACAAGCATAGGCGATATAACGGCTGATTCAAAGTCAACTTTAGATATTGCCGCCTGGAAACAACTTTGCTACGATGCAATGAACGACGACTTTAACAGCCCTATACTTATAGCACAGCTGTTTGAGGGTGTGCGTTACATCAACCTGCTTAAAGACGGCAAAGAGACTCTAACAGCTGCCGACCTTGATACCCTTGCGAAAACATTAAACGCTTTTGTATTTGATGTGTTAGGATTGAGAAATGAGCAGGGCGAAGAAAACAATAACGAAAAGCTGGAAGGTGTGGTTAATATGCTTATTACTATGCGTAATGAAGCCCGTGCTAACAAAGACTTTGCATTATCCGACCAAATAAGAGACAGGCTTACCACACTTGGCATAGAACTTAAGGATACTAAAGAAGGTACAACATTTACAATTAACTAATAGTATTGTGAAAGCAGGCAGCATTATAACCTACCCATTTGTACTGCTAATACGCTTTTACCAGGTGGCAATTTCGCCAATATTACCATCGGCATGCCGCTACACCCCTACCTGCTCTCAATATACTGTGGAAGCTCTGCAAAAACATGGGCTTATTAAAGGCGGATGGCTGGGCTTAAAACGTATTGTTAACTGTAATCCCTGGGGTGGCAAAGGTTATGACCCGGTGCCGGATAAAGCCTGTAACCACAACCACTAAGTAAAATATTACAACAAACTATAATCAACCATATAAAAATGATACAAAGTTTAAGTATAACATGGAATCCTGCCGAAGGCCTGCATCTTGGCCCTATAACTTTACGACTTTACAGCCTTATGTTTGTGGTGGCTTTTGGGCTTGGCTGGGTTATCATGAAAAAAATATTTGATCGCGAAGGAGAACCTGTAGAAAAACTGGATAAACTTTTTATTTACACCCTTGTTGCTACGCTTTTAGGTGCACGATTGGGTCATGTTTTCTTTTACGATTGGGATTATTTTAAAGATCATCCGGCAGAAATATTATTGCCTTTTAAGTTTGACCCTGAGTTTGAATTTACAGGCTTTGCAGGCCTTGCAAGCCATGGTGCTGCTATAGCGATAATACTTACCATGTTTTGGTACAGTAAAAAAATTATTCACAGGCCCGTACTTTGGGTATTAGACAGGGTGGTAATACCTGTAACAAGCGGTGGTATTTTTGTTAGGCTTGGTAACTTTTTTAACAGCGAAATTTTAGGGAGTGAAACATCGTCTAAGTTGGCTACTGCCGTGCGTTTTATAAAAGGTGAAGATAGCCTTAACAAATATAGGGCGATGAAAATAACCCAGACTACAGATCCTAATAAAGCATACGACCTTATTGAGCACGACCCTCGTTTTGCCGACACCCTTGCAACTATACCTTTTAGGCATCCGGCTCAGTTATATGAGGCATTTGGTTACATTTTTGTATTTCTTATCATATTTTACATGTACTGGAAAACCAATTCACGCAAACACCACGGCCTTATCTTTGGGGTATTTTTAGTATTACTTTGGACAGTGCGTTTTGTTGTAGAATTTGTTAAACAAAGCCAGGGTGGTTTTGAGGGTGAACACCCTATATTGCTAACCGGACAATGGCTAAGCATACCGTTTATAATTGCAGGTTTATACCTTATATTTACCGCAAAAAAACGTACCGAGACACTATAATAGTAAACCGCCTTCGGCGGTTTTTTTATGCCATTCCGTAACATAACGTATATTGTTACGACCAACAATGTAAATATAACTCAATGACGCATTTTTTAAGTTTTACCTGGAATTTTAACGATGGCATAAACCTTGGCTTTTACACGCTGCATTTTTACAGCCTCATGTTTGTAGTAGCCTTCGGGCTTGGTTGGTACATCATGAAAAAGATATACGACCGCGAAGGTGAATCGGTTGAAAAACTGGATAAGCTCTTTATAGCAAGTATTATCGCTACGATGCTGGGCGCACGATTAGGACATGTGTTTTTTTATGATTGGCATTACTATAAAGATCACTTATCTGAAATAATATTGCCTTTTAGATTTGAACCTGAATTTGAGTTTACAGGCTTTACCGGCCTTGCGAGCCACGGTGCTGCAATTGCTGTTATTGTTACAGTTATATGGTACAGTAAAAAGATAATCCATAGGCCGGTGCTATGGATGTTAGACCGCGTGGTAATACCCGTAACAAGCGGTGGTGTCCTGGTAAGGGTTGGTAACTTTTTTAACAGCGAAATTTTGGGTAGTGAAACATCTCCAGAGGTTGCTACTGCGGTACGCTTTGTTAGGGATAGCGATAACATAAGCCCTAACGCTGCAATGAAAATTACGAGAAGCCAAGATCCTGACACAGCATACAACCGTATTGCTAACGACGCACAATACGCCGATATATTAAATGGTATCCCGTTTAGGCACCCGGCACAGTTATATGAGGCGTTTGGATACATTTTTGTATTCATAATTCTCTTTTACATGTACTGGAAGACCGACTCACGCAAGCATCACGGACTTATCTTCGGGGTATTCTTAGTGCTGCTTTGGAGCGTTCGTTTTGTTGTTGAGTTCGTAAAACAGAGCCAGGGCGGTTTTGAGGGTGAACAGCCCCTACTCTCAACAGGCCAGTGGCTCAGCATACCGTTTATATTGGTAGGCTTGTATTTTATCTTTACCGCCAGAAAGCGTACCGAAATATTATAGATCCGAAACAAAAACAATAAAAAACCTGCCGGGATGATTACCCGGCAGGTTTTTGCTTTTATAAGGTTGATTACATTACTTTTTAGTCACTGTACCATTTACAGGGTTTGGCCTTACGTACTTACCATCATCAAACTTAACAAAGTATTCTGATTTAAATAGTTGGCTTGACTTGTAATAATCGGTAGTGATTATTTGTGCTCCACTATTTTTTGCTGCCGTAAAATGAGAGTAGTCATTAGCACGCGCTTCCTTGGTATCAGAATCGGCACGGGTGCGAATAATATATCCTTTCTTAACAAGATCAGGGATAGCAGCATCTTCCGAATTATTCCTGAACATTGCAGCAGCCTCCGGCGTACCCGGTTTAGCATTTACAAAAGCAACACGCCCTTTTAAAGATGGATGGTCTTTCATGTAGAGCTCCATTTTCTTGTCGCTGTTATCTAACAAGAAAAAGAATTTGCCTTTGGCTTGTTTTAAAGTAGGCCAGTTGCCGGCAAGTACCGCTTCTTCAAGTGTCTTGTATTTACCTCTAACCATATCCGGTGTTATTAACTTGTCTTCCCCTAAATTTTTACGTATAACGGCATCAGCCTCATCAAACAATTGCTGTGTAAAAGCTTCCGGTGTTGTCCCGAAACGATTCGCCTCGCCATCTTTAGGTTCTAGCGTAATAAATATCGGCACATGCCCCGGGTTAGCATCGCTCCACGCTTTTAATTGCTGAAGGCAGCCTTCAAAAGTAGGTGTCCAGCTCCAAAAGTCGATATCGGTAACGTGAAAAACCTTAAAGCCCGGTTTGTTCATCTCTCCGTTAGCGTTATAAGCTTTGTCGGCCTTAGCCAGGTCAAGCCCCTTAGGGTGTGCATACTTGCCCCCCCTACTATCAGCAAAAATGTCGATCTCCAGGTTGCGTAGTCCCATATCTAACTGCTCGGTAATAGGAATATGATTGTAATTCAATCCTTTCATAGATGTAGAGTCTTTAGCGGCAAGCACTTTATATAAGGCAGGTTCAATACCAATCTTATAACTGTTGTGCGATCCTAGAACCTGTATTTTATTCAGTTTAGTGTTGTCGTCCTGAGCATTAGCAGTAAAGGTGGCAGCTGCGAGTAACGCTGTAACTGCATTGATAGTAAATTTCATAAGTAATTGTGCGGTTTTTATTGCATCTGCAAAACTAAAAGCCATGTGTTAAGAGTGTGTTAGCCTAAAAAAAACATAAGTAAAATCCTTTGTAAGTTTTGTGTAAACTAAGTTGCAAAAATCCCCCAATTACAAACGATATAGTTAATAACACACCTTAAGTTTACTTAACAATAGCGGCATTTTTTGTGCGATTATCCACGCCAAATTAATTTAAAGATAACCTTCAGTAAAAATAGTTTGGCGCTGTATTGCCTTATTTCGCAGTCAATATTTATACGCTATAAACAGCAGGCTGTCATCCACTAAAACTTACTAAAAAAACTCAGAGTAATAATTATTAATAAAACACTATGAGATAATAAAAAGGAATACGCATACACAACCCAAAAAGCGCCGGCGCATTACACACTGCAAAGGCATTAAACACAAAGTATCATTAAACCAATAATTTAAACTGAATGTACTCTAAAATTACACCACAACTTAAAAGCCTGTGTTTTGTAGTACCCGCACTGCTATCATTACAGGCCGGTTACGCTAACAACACAGTAAATGAGTCGGCAAAAATTAATGTTATCAGCAATAGCATCCTGCTACAGGAAACTGTGAAAGGTAAAGTGCTTGATGAAAGCGGTATGCCGTTACCGGGAGCATCGGTATTGGAAACAGGAACGAGCAACAGCGTAGCTACCGATATTGACGGTAATTTTGAAATCAACGTAGCTGTAGGCAGGACTATAGACGTTATGTATATGGGCTACAAAACGCAAACAATAACCATTACAGGCAGTACGGTAACTGTTACCCTATTACCTGATGCATCTGAACTTAACGAAGTTCTTGTAGTAGGTTACGGTAAACAGTCTAAAAAAGACGTTACCGGCGCTGTTAGCCAAATAAGTGAAAGCCAGTTCAGGCAGGGTGTAAACATCTCTACCGATCAGCTTTTGCAAGGTAAAATTGCCGGTGTGCGTGTTACGCCAACCAGCGGTGAGCCGGGAGCAGGTATAAATGTAAACATTCGTGGTGTAGGCTCTATCAGGAGCGGTAGTACACCTCTATTCGTAGTAGATGGCGTGCCGTTAACTAATGACGGTGTAAGCCCAACAGGCGCTAACGTTGGTTTTGGTGCTTCGGCTGCAAAAAACCCTCTTAACTTTTTAAATACCAGCGACATTGAGTCGATATCCGTGCTTAAAGACGCTTCTGCTGCTGCCATATATGGTGCAAGAGGATCTAACGGTGTTGTAATTGTTACTACAAAAAAAGGTGCTAAAGGCAAGGCAGGCTTTACAGTAGATTCTTACTTAGGCTTCTCTAAAATAATGAATAAGCTTGATGTACTTTCTGCCGACGAATACCGTAATACCATTACTGATCCTTCTTTTGACCACGGTGGAAATACCGATTGGCAGGATGTGATTTTTAGGGATGCAGTTACCAAAAACAATTCCTTATCCTATTCAAAAGGTACCGATAGCGGTAATTATTACGTGTCTGTAGCACAAATGGACCAGGAAGGTATTGTTAATCAGAGTGCATTTAAACGTACTACCGGAAGGGTAAACGTAGCCGAATCGTTTTTAGATGATAAGCGCTTAAAATTTAAAGTTAACCTTACTGCCAGCGAAACTAAAGACAGCGGTGTACCAACAAGTGATGACGGAGGGTCTGACGGACAGCTGATCATCCATACACTTATGGCAAATCCTACACGCCCTGTTTTTGACGAAACCGGCGCGTATACTAACTTTAACATGAATGCCCATTACAACCCGGCATACCTGTTAAGTATTTATGAAGATGAAACCCGTACAACCCGTGTATTGGGTAACATGGAAACATCTTTTAGAATACTGAAAGGACTGGAATATAAAATGAATTTAGGTATAGACCGATCTGTTGCAGAAAGGAATACAACAATTTACCGTAACCTTACCGATCGTAGCACAACCGGCCGTTATGTACAGGGTAACGTAGACTCTAAAAATACCCTGATAGAGCACTATTTAACGTACGACTTCCTTACAGGAAAAAATAAGTTTGACGTTATGGGCGGTTTCTCCTACCAAAAATTTGAAACAAGCGGCACAAGCTTTATCGTAGACCAGATAGGTGAAAGAGGCGAAGGCATTAAGCCTTCTATAAACCCGGGTTACAGAGGTGTGCAATCAGGTGTATCAGGCTATGCTCAAATTAATGAATTGCAATCGTATTTTGGAAGGATTAACTATGCTTTTGATGGCAAATACCTTTTAACGGCATCGTTAAGGGCAGATGGTTCTACACGTTTTGGCGAGAACAATAAATATGGTTACTTTCCATCGGCAGCGGCAGGATGGAATATTTCTGAAGAAAGTTTCTTAAAGGAGTCTGCTGTAGTAGATAACCTTAAACTTCGCGCAAGCTGGGGCCAGACAGGTAACCAGGAAGTACAAAATAAAGTTACACAAGCCAGCTACTCTCTTACGGCTGCAGATGGCTACTACTTATATGACGATTTAGGATTAGTAAACGGTGTAACGTATTCCCGTACTGCAAACCCTGACCTTAAATGGGAAGTGGTAACGCAATACAATATTGGGGTTGATTTTAACCTTTGGGCAGATAAACTGTACGGTAGTGTAGATTACTTTAATAAAACCACTACAGATGCTATTCTCTTCATTCCGGCACCTGTATTAAGCTCTACGCCTAACGTATGGACAAACATGGATGGTGAAATAGTAAACAGCGGCCTTGAGTTTATGTTAGGTTCTAAAATTGTAAATACCGAAGACTTTACATGGGATTTAGATGTAAATGTTGCTACTCTTAAAAATGAAATTAAAGATCTTCCGGTATCAGAAATTTTATCGGGTACTATTTCGGGTCCCGGCCAGTCAGGCGTATTGGGTAATATCTACAAAAGCGGGTATGCAGCGGGTTCATTCTACCTATTAGAGCACACAGGCTTTGATGCAGATGGCGCTCCTATTTATAAAGACCAAAATGGCGATGGTGTAATAAGCAATACCGACAGGGTTATAACAGAAGGCGCAATACCTAAATTTACCTATGGCCTTAACAGTAACATGCGCTACAAAGATTTTGATTTTTCATTCTCTATAATTGGCCAAACCGGCGGTTACCTTCTTAATAACACAGGTTTAAATGCCCTTAACATTAACAACCTTGCGTCTGACAGGAATACGTTATCAGATTATGCTAACTCCGGTGCAAACCAGTCAAATGCACCGCAGCTTTCATCATTATATCTTGAAAAATCTGATTTTATAAGGCTTAACAGCGCCCGTATAGGTTATACTTTTAAACACCCAAGCATTGCCTGGATGCAAAGTCTAAACCTATATGTTACAGGCCAAAACCTGTTTACAATAACAAATTACTCCGGTTTTGACCCATTAATAAACAGCAACAAGGCTAACAATGGTAATCAGTCTCTTGGTATTGATTATGGAACTTACCCAACAGCAAGAACATTTATAATTGGTGCAACATTTAAAATATAACGCTATGAAGTTAAAAACAATAATTAACAGCAAAACTATAATTGCAGCCTGCCTTACCGTACTATTAGCAGGATGTACCTCTCTTAACGAAGACGTGTTAGATGAAGTTCTGGTAGGCGAAGCATCCAGCTCTACTAACGCACTGGCAGCAGTGTACGATCGTTTAGGAGAAAATACTTTTACAAGCCACGGCGGAATGCTTGCCATGCAGGAATACAGCAGTGATATTGGCATACTGCCTACCCGCGGATCTGACTGGGGCGATGGTGGCAAATGGCGTGCCATGCACGAGTTTACATGGGCTCCTGATAACGCGGTTATTACCGATAACTTTAACCAAATTACTGATGGTATTACCCGCTCTTTAGTAGCTATTAAAGCGATAAACGATGGTAACGACGAACAAAAGGATCTATTTCTTGCGGAAGCAAAAGGGATGCTTGCTTTTTATACGTACCATACACTTGACCTTTACGGACAGGCTCCGTATCGTGACCCTCTTGTACCCGGCGCGCCTTTACAAATTTTGCAAGCCGCAGATGCAATAGACAATCTTATTCTTGATGTTGAAGCATTATTGCCACAGCTTGCCGATATGGGCACTCAGGGCACCCACAACGGAAGGTTTACCAAACAGGCTGCTTATGCCCTGCTTAGCACCATGAACCTTAACCGTGCAGTATTTAAAGACCGATTTAACGGCTCTTCTAATTTTAACTTTACTGAGGCTGCGGTAAGCGGTAGCGGTAACGATATGGACAGGGTAATTTATTACACCAGCCTTCTTATAGACTCCGGAACATACAGCCTTTCGAGCAATTATTTTGATAATTTTTCTTTAAACAACTCTGGCGCACCGGAACTTATTTTTGCAATTACGCAAAAGATAGACAACCTGCACAATGGTAGTAACGACCTTGCTTACAACTCTATGGAGCGTAACCAAAGGTGCTCTAAAGATAACAGGGGCACTAATGCATCGTGCCTTACACCAGAGTTTTATGCAAGCTGGAACGGTTTCCACGACGACCCTCGATTTACACGTAAATACCAATATGCCGATGGAACCTGGTTTATGAATGATGGTACCGATGTAAGCGTACCTGCAACCAGCCTGGTGGCAGGCACCACAACTCCCTGGTTCCATTTTAACCGTGGCATACAGGTAGGCCAGCAATATGGACCTAAGCTTACATCTGCCGGGCCTTTTGAAATGACAGGCGACGGAAGGATAAAGGTAGCTGCTTTAGTATGCGAAAAAAGTACATCTACCCCAATGGATTTTACACCCGAACTTAATTTTGATAATCCATCTGTAGCAGTATTTGCACAAAACCAGATTAACCGCGGTGCCCGTAGTTTTAAATTTGAATTTGACCCTGAGGCAGGTAATGGTACTAGTGCTGTAGACATTCCGCTATATCGCTTGGGAGGTATTTATACCATGAGGGCAGAAGCTTACATGCGTAAAGGTAATACAGGTGCTGCACTTGCAGATATTAATATATTACGCACCAGCAGGACCCGTGAGTCACTTTACGGTAATGCACCGGGTGTAGCTATACCAGCTATAAACATGGATATCCTATACCGTGAAATAGGTTTTGAAATGTATTGGGAAATGTGGAGAAGGCCACAAATGATACGCTTTGGTAAATTTGATGCTGCAAGGCCTACATCGGCTAAACCTGCATCAGAACCTTATCGCAGGGTATTCCCTATCCCGCAACGTACAATGGATGTTAATAAAGAGTTTACCCAAAATCAGGGTTACTAATAAATACTTTAAGATTATATTAAAGCCCGAAACGTATTGTTTCGGGCTTTTGTTTATGGCATCTTTCAATCCCGCAATTAACCTTCTTAAATAGAGATAGAAGCTGGGATTAATGTTTTGTTTGTTTGAACCCCACGCCCATGCGTGGGGTTTTGCTATATTTACACCCTTCTACAAACACTATTTAAATGATATCATCAAAATACATATTAGATCAGGAATACAGTAATTTACAGTTTGGGCTGGATGATATTATGTACCGCGATTACGAGCGCTGTACCTTTATTCACTGCGATTTTACAGCCTGTGATTTTCTTGCGGTTGCCTTTATAGATTGTGTGTTTATAGACTGCGATTTTAACGAAGCCAAGATTAACTATGTGTCCTTACGAAACGCGATATTTACCAATTGCAGCTTTACAGCCGTAAATTTTACCATGTGCGACCCGCTGCTCATGCAGGTAGAGTTTAAGAATTGTACGCTGGATTACGCCAAATTTTATACGCTTAAAATAAAGGGGACAGTGTTTACAAATTGCAGCCTTGTAGCGGTAGATTTTATGAATACCGATCTTACAGGTGTTATTTTTGACAATTGCAATCTGCACAAGAGTGTTTTTGTAGATGCTATTGCCAATAAAGCCGATTTTTCTACCAGCTACAACTTTACCATAGACCCTGAACGCAATAAATTACGGAAGGCAAAGTTCTCACAGGCAGGGCTTAAGGGCCTTTTAGAGAAGTACGACCTTATTATTTCCTAAAAATAACCCGTAAACATTAGGGTTTTAATAAAATTGACCTTACATTTGCAGCTTACTACTGACCACGTTATAGGTCTTTAGTTTTAAAGACCCAGGGGCTTCCACCCACGGGTCTTTGCTTTTTATAGCAATTGATGTTTTTCGTGCTATAACTTCCACTCGACCTCTGACTCTATTTCAAAATTCTTTTTCACTTCACTAAATTATCATTCTGCTTTAAAAAAAGAGCGTTAAATAGTTCGTATTCAAACATGTAACTAATCTATATTATATTTAAAGGGGATGGTTAAACGTTATGCGCCGCTAACCTAAAATGTGCATTAGTCATGTTTAAAATAGCGGCAGCAACAAACGTTAATAATAGCACCAATAATGACTTCGTGATGAAGTAGTAAATATTAGCTTTTTTTAGGGGGCTACAAAGATGGTTATTTCCTACGTTTAAAAAAATGACATAGGTTAGCTTAGTCGCTTTTTTCTAATCCTGCTTAAACTTTCCGGGTGTATACCCAGGTAAGAAGAGAGGTGCTTTACCGATATATTACTTACCATAGCAGGGTTTTTATCAAGCAGCTTATTATAGCGCTCTTCTGCAGTAAGGGATAGCAATTCCATCTCTCTCCTTAGCCTCTTTATGTAATGCATCTCGGCCATTTTCCTGCCTACAATGTTATTCTGCAGGCTGGTTTTGTGCAGGTTCTCTATATCCTTGTACGGAAAGCTTATAACTTCGGCATTCTCTACAAATTCGATGGTTACAAGGCTTGGCTCCTTTGTAATGAGCGAATAATAAGCTGTTACAAACTCACCTTCAAAGAAAAACTCTATAGTATATTCTTTATCACCGTGCATAAAAAAATTACGGGTAGCACCTTTAATCAAAAAGTTCATGTGGGTTTCGTGCTCCCCTTCCCTGATAAGCAATTCCCCCTTTTTAAATGATCTGTGTTTAAAGTTAGCCGACAGCTTTTCCCAATCGTCATCCTCAATGGGTATAAAGCTGCCCAGCATCATCCTGATTCTTTGAGCGTGTGGCATATAATTATAGGTAAGTGTAATAAAAAACCCTTTAAAGTTAATTAAAGGGTTTGTAAATATTGTAGAAAATTTCTTAGAAAACAAATATTGGCCTTTCGCTCATCATTTCGTTAACCTCATCGGCAATTTGCTCTAATAACTCTTCGTTAGTATGATCATTAATTACCCTGTCAATAAAATCAACAATAGTCTCCATATCAGCCTCAACAAGGCCACGCGTTGTAATTGCAGCCGTACCCACTCGGATACCAGACGTTACAAACGGCGACTTGTCATCAAACGGAACCATGTTCTTGTTTACAGTGATTTCAGCTTTAACAAGAGCATTTTCAGCTTCTTTACCCGATATGTTTTTATTCCTTAAGTCGATAAGCATCATATGGTTATCTGTACCGCCCGAAATTATGTTGTAACCGCGTGCCACAAAAGCATCGGCCATAACTTTAGCATTTTTTTGTAACTGCCTTGCATAGGTAAAAAACTCATCAGATAAAGCTTCGCCAAACGCAACAGCCTTAGCGGCAATAATATGCTCTAATGGTCCGCCCTGGTTACCCGGGAAAACTGCAAGGTCTAACAAAGCCGACATCATCCTTATCTCCCCTTTTGGAGTTTTGTGGCCCCATGGGTTTTCAAAATCTTTACCCATAAGTATAAGTCCGCCCCTTGGCCCTCTTAGGGTTTTGTGGGTAGTAGTAGTAACTATGTGGCAATGAGGTATAGGATCGTTCATTAACCCTTTGGCAATAAGACCGGCAGGGTGCGAAATATCGGCAAGCAATATAGCCCCAACGCTGTCGGCAATCTCCCTGAAACGGGCAAAATCCATATCGCGTGAGTAAGCTGATGCTCCTGCGATTATAAGTTTAGGCTGCTCTTTAGTAGCAATTTCCTGAATTTTATCATAGTCTAAACGGCCGGTTTCTTTATCAACACCATAAAACGTTGGGTTGTAAAGCCTTCCTGAAAAGTTTACAGGAGAACCGTGTGTAAGGTGCCCACCGTGAGAA
>Ga0265798_10006947_pt1 | contig 14763 bp, 18 predicted proteins | sample P3T30metagenome_FD_192430 | JGI IMG/M metagenome (GOLD analysis project Ga0265798, IMG submission 192430) | Plant litter microbial communities from East Loma Ridge, Irvine, California - P3 T30 | ecosystem: Environmental > Terrestrial > Plant litter > Unclassified | place: USA: California... | reverse complement strand
CGAGTATCAAGACACATACCAGAGAGCACGCCATTGACGGCCCCAGACTTCTCGAAGAGGCCTGCGTATTCAGCAGCCTTGGCAGGTACTAGCGGAGGCACGCGGATGGGGCCGTTGCCGCTCATCTGAGGTTGTATCGAACCGGTGGGTTGTGGAGAGAAGCTCGGGGCGGCGGGAGGAGCGGATGGGATGTTCAAGCCCTCGAACTTGGGCAGGGGCGCAGCTGCGGGAGTGTCAGCGCATGGCTATACTGAGGGCAATTGAGGTCATACGTCTAAAGGCCAGCTCTGGGGCGGGGTCTCTGCCGGCCTGGTAGTGTCCGATGAGGCGCAGGACCTGGCAGAAGCCGGCCATGGTCAGGAGACCGCGGTTCTCCGTGTCTGCAATCTGCCATATCTCGCCCAGGACAGCGGGTGCCAACTTGGTGCGCTCGAAGAACTTGACGGCAATCTCGCCTGTTATGACGCCCAGCTTCTCCGTGTCGGCTTGCTGGAAGAGGAACTGGAAGACGCGCTTCTCCTCGGGCGTCAGGTTGAGGACGGGCTGGTCTGCGCCGCGTTAGCTGGGACTTGGGCAGGTGTATGTGTCAGCACGCACTCAATTCGCCGCTCTGTGCGAGGTCCGCCATGGCTGTGTGGGCTCCGGGGACGGCGCTCGTGGTTGTTACGCTTCTGCCTGGGTGGATGAGGCTGAAGCTCCCGGCGCTGTCGTGTAATGGAGCGGGGAAGCTTTGGGCGGCCGGGCGGTGGACTGCTGCAGGACTAGCGGCCGGCGGCTACACGCGAAAAAACACCTCTCGAGTAGCGATGGAAAGCCCTTGGGGGTGAAGGGGGCGCGATGGTGGTAGCAATGTTGGTGGAGGGTTGGCCTTGGGGAGATGCGCCGGAAGCTTGATCCTAGTGATGCTAGGCGCGAGTTAGTCGTTAGTGCTGCGTCGATGCTCACAACTCGTCTATTGGGCGGGAACACAGCAGCTGTCACGGGCCCAGCCACGCTGTCGATGCATCCCATCCCGCCCTGCCACTCATTTCCATGCACATGGCCGGCCTCCGCATTTCACCCAAGCCCTCGGCCAATCGCACACGCTGAATTATTCCGGATGTGTAACCTGACGCACCTGGTCATCAGCGGTGGATACGCATGTGAAATTGACGCTGCTGTGTGAGGATGGGTGTTGTCATTACTTCGTGATTACAAGTCTTGTACAATAGAGTGGTGAAGGGCCTGTACACCCATGCTTCATCGCCGCTCGCCACGACCCCGGCTGTTCTTCTCTCTCCAGCACTTGACAAAAGCCAGACTGGGGCTCACTTCCTCACGCCTTCCCCACGCCCGTCCCAGCAGCCAGTCAGTGACACTGATGACCTTGGCCGTCCTGTCCCAGTGCTGGCCCTCTTCTGTGTGCTCGATGATGTGATTCAAGATGCGCCCCTCTTCGTCGAACTCAAACTTGAACAGCCCAGTAAACTCCTGGTGCGGCCTCTTGGACCCCGCGACGATGCTCGTAATCTTTTCGACTACGTCGCTAACCTGGCCGTTCTCCTTCTCCGACTTGCATGTCTGCCATCGGACGATGAGCTTCTCGTTGCGTACGTTGCTTGTGGTGGATCCTCCATTCTTGACCATGCGCTCAGACAATATCTTGAGCTTCACATTGCCAAGTACTGGCACCTGGCCCCATGCGACCGGTGCAGTCCATAATGCTGCCGCGTATGAAATCCTCCCGCTGACGGTGGGTAGGTGTGGGTGCGTCGAGGGGAACAGTTGAAGACTGATCTGCGGAGAAAGTATGTCTTGAGGCAGGGGCGATATTAAGAGCGTGGGTAGGCGATCGTGGAGTACTCGGATTGCTGTAATCCTGTTAGCCATGTACTCCTGCTTGTAGAAGGTGCCTCCCACTATTTCCGAGTTTCAAGTTGCGCTCGTTGGAACGCGCCTTCTCGCGCTCATCGGATTCTGGATGGGAGCATGGCGACGAGCTAGTGGACCAGTGCCTTGACACGGATGCCTGTCTCGCGCCGGCGTCGCTGAGGGTCCTCTTGTACTGCTTGAGCCCCAGCAGCCGGGGCGCAGTGAGCGATCTCGCTGTCCTAGTGGGGAGTTGCGTGCGGGCAAACGTGGAGAAGCGCCGCATCAGACCGCTGGTCATCTGTGTGGATAGGGATATGCGACCATAGGTGAAGATGTGCTAGGTGGTGAAATGGCAATTGCGGAGGATTCGCTGTCTTCGCGCGCTAGTCGTACGACCGAAAAGCGTGCTCAGGTGGGTCCAACCTCCAAATGCCGGGGTAGGGGTCGTGACGTAAGTTTACCGACCATCTACATCCCGCTGCAGCTACCGTCCTCGCCACGCCTGTTCGCATTGAGATGTCCCGGTGGGACGATCGATCTCCAGATGTACAATGACGCCTATAAAGATGAGGATATCTCTGCTCAACAGTCCCTTGGATGATTTTTCAATTTCGTCTCAGCAGCTTCCCTAAAACGCCAGTTAGACCTTTTGTTTACAAAGGGTAAGAACGACCCCGCAGTTACCCCATGCCCAAGCTACCACTAACATATCGAGTATTAGATCGCGAACATACAAGAACATTCTCCCACTCCCCAAATTCTCCACAATGGCCCCCTCAGGGAAGCGCATCGTCTTCACCGGCGGCTCAGGAAAGGCTGGACGCCATGTCATCCCAGAACTCATCAAGAAGGGCTACTCGGTACTCAATCTTGACTTGACAGGTACGTCCCCGTTTTCGTCGCTGCTATGTTCTATGAATTAACATCAACCAGACTTCCCTGACCCGAACGCCGGAGTCTTCACCCTCAAAACCGACCTCACAGACAGCGGCCAAGTCTTCAACGCGCTCACAACCCACTTCAACTTCGCCGGCTATGAAGGTCCTCATGTACCCGGCCCACCAGACGCAGTCATCCACTTCGCAGCCTACGCACGAAACATGCTGGTACCCGACAACGAGTGCTATGCTGGCAACGTGAGGTCAACATACAATGTCATCGAGGCAGCATGCAAGCTTGGCGTAAAGAAGATTATCATCGCTAGCAGCGAAACAACCTACGAAGTGTGCTTTGGCCAAGGAGATCTCGACTACACCGCGTTTCCACTGACTGAAGATATGGACGTAAACCCCATGGACACCTATGCCATCTCCAAGCTCTGCGGCGAGCGCGTAGCACGTGGACTTGCCCGCAGATTCGACGCAGACATATATGCCCTCCGCATTGGAAACGTTATCGAGCCCCACGAGTACGAGCGCGACTTCCCAAAGTACATCAAGTCCCCAGAGTGTCGCAAGAGAAACGCTTGGGCATACATTGATGCTCGCGATCTTGGTCAGATTTGCGATCTATGTGTGCAGAAGGATGGACTGGGCTTCCAAGTCTTCAATGCGACGAACGATACCATCACTGCCACGTTCCCTACGAAGCAGTTCCTGGAGCAGTATGCGCCGAATACGCCGATTACGAGGGAGATGGATGAGTGGGAGGCGCCGCTGAGTAACCGCAAGATCAGGGATGTTCTTGGATTCAAGGAGGAACATAACTGGCGGAAGTACTACAACCCTGATCAGTAGATGCGGATCAACTGCCATCAAAAATACCAAGCATATGTTCAAAGTTCCGATATCCAAATCGTTTTCGAGTTCTGTGATGTTCATACCTTAATACCCCTACACCACATCTCCTCTTTCCTCCACATCACTCCGTCCATGCTTCTCACTCACAGCAGCAACATGTCCATCATCCCCACCCACTTTAACCCTCCCAGTATCCCCCTTATGCCCCTGCGTACCAATCCTCAAAAAGGGAACAAGAAGCAGCCCAGGTACTGATGCCGCGGCCGCAAACCAAAACACCGCCGCAAACGGCTCAGCAGCATTTTTCGCGTAATAGCCAGAGGTAGCAGGACGTCTTTGAACGGCATCGAATATGGCAGTCGCGGCACCATACGCAACCGCAGTACACAAACGAGTCAGAGTCTGGAATAGCGACCCGGCAATGGATTGTTTGTTCGTAGGCATGGATGAGAGAACGTACATCTACTCGTGATCAGTGTCAAGAATCACATACAAGACACAACGGAACTGCAAGAGAGAGAAACTTACATTAGCGACAATAAACTGGAAATCCACACCAATAACGCAAAGACATAGTGCGGGGAAAGAAAACGCCCAATACGAGTCTCCGTACCTCTGCACGGCTGCAAGCGTGAATGAAACGGTTAATGCGGTGGCACCGATGCCGACAAGGAGTTTGTTGGAGACTTTGTGTTGGACAAGGGCGGCGACGGCGTTGGCGGTTAGACCGACGACGACCATGGGGAGCATGTGCACGCCTGTCATGAGGGCGTTGTAGTTGAGTTGGGTTTGGAAGTAGAGTGCGATCCAGAAGGAGAAGACGGGGAAGCCGAGGAAGCCGCAGGAGAGGATGGTGAGGAGCTGGGTTGGTTGGTTCGTTAGTGAGTGGGCTTGACTGTTTGGTGACGGTGGTTGTGGTGATGGTGGCAGGAGTGGATTGAAAAGAGGACTTACAAGGGAAAAGTCCCGATCATACCAGATCTTCATATCGATCATAGCATACGGATATTTGATCTCCCATACGATAAACGCCGCGATGAGGATAAGACCTAGTATCAGTAGGACGAGCACATACGGCGTCTTCCACCCTTGCGGTGCATCGCCTCCGAGACTACCCCATAATCAGTTTGACATCCTCTCAACCCTACATAAAGAACATACCTCAACGCCGCACAGAACATCCCAATCCCCAGCACCGTCAACCCCGTCCCCGGCAAATCCAACCTCTTAACCGTCTCAGCATCCAACCTCCTCTTGGGCGTCCCATCCCTCGGCACCGTAAACGCCGCAACAATGCTAGTCACAAAGTACACAATAGCAAGCAACCAAAACCCTGCTCTCCAACTAAACACCTGCGTAAATAGTCCCGACAAGATAGTTCCGAAAACAAAGCCCATGGGGTTTCCCGCGCTGAAACAGCCAAAAGCGCGGTTCTTGCGTCGGCTGGGCAACTCGTAGATGGCGCCCAGCATGCCTTGGGCTGGGGGCACGGAGGACGCGGAGAAGATGCCTAGCACGCCGCAGAGGATATCCAAAGTCATGCCTGAGGTGGAGAAACCGGCGCCGAGACAGAAGATGGAAAAGAGGAACATGGAGGCTATGAACATGGTTTTGCGGCCGAAGAGGTCGGCTACGCTGCCGAAGAAGAGGAGAAGGGATCCTGCTGTGAGTCTATGGTTCTCAGTCTGCGTCAATCGAGATGTTGTGCTAGTAATATGCTTACGATGTCGCTGCATTCATCCATGTGATTTCCGCATTCGTCATATTAAGATCTCGGGCGGCGAAGGAACTCATGACTGTGATAGACCCGGTTAGGAAGCTCGTCATGGCCACGGCCATAGTCACCGAGGCGATGAACATGCATTCTTGGAAGGTCGATGTGAAGCATTCTGGTCGCGCGTTGGGATCCTTGTCGCTGATTGGCCGGTCATGATTCGAGAGGGAAGCGGCGACTTCGGCGTCTGCGTCTGCTGCGTCCGCTCCCATCTCGTCTCGGAACGCTGAACGGAAAGTTGAAAGAAGCGCAGAGAGCAATTAATAAGAAAGATGCTATGTGAGTTTTGAATTGATGAAACAGGGATCCGATGAGCAATGATCGAAATGCGCCGACTGTGGAATTATTCAGCGCGCGGAATTCATCCATGAGGCCGCGCTTGTTGCATAACGTCTAGCCGCTAATTAGGCAAGTGATGGCTGCACTATTCCCGGCTTGCATATATGCGCAGTTACGGACTCGGAGAAACACCGATGTCAAGATCCGCGGAGTGTGCTTGATGCGCTGGAGAGAATATGGTAGGCGCATAAAGATTGTGAGAGTGAAGAAGATGGATATCATGGTGAACGTACATTATCTTACAGCTTGATTACTTTCCACTCACCTAGTTGCATCCTTCCTAGTTGGCCACCTAATGGGCCTTGTACCTCTCTTCCGTTGGCCCAGAGCTTCTTGCCTGCCCAATGCTCAATGAATCCATCTGGACCTGATACTATGATCAGCCTTGAGCCGTTCTCTGCTCGTTGCCTTTGTATCTTCTTCTCGATCTCGGATGGATGGATAAATGTCTTCTCCTCGTCGATGTAGTAGTTGACACGGAGGCCTTCGCCTTTTGTTGCTTCGCTCCGCTTCTTGAGCGCATCCAGTTCCTTCACCACAATGCCCTTGGACGCGGTAGATGAGTCCTCCGCAAGTGGTGCAGCTGCAACGGACTCGCTGGAACCGAAGAAGCTCTGCCACCAGCCTACTCGATCTAGTGCAGATGTTGTACTGCCTCTGTCGTCGCTGACGCCACCTACACATTCTTCACGCCGCCTATTCGCCCATAGTATGTGCATCCGGCTTCCAGTCCTTCTTCCCAGGGCTTGCGCAACCTGCATCGCGGGTGCTATGCCGGTCCCGCCTGCCAGGAAGACAACCTCTATGATATCGCGCGGAAGTTCAAGTTCGGTGTTCGGTCCTCGTAGCTCGACAGTGGATTGTTCGGGTAGTCGGTGCAGGTAGGTCGAGACCTCGCCTCCCTGTTCCTGCCGTATGAGCAGCCTCATATCCTCAGGCTCATTCTCGCCATTCTTGTGGACGTCTGGTGGTAAAGGCGGCAGTGGTGTGTATGCGCGCGCAATCTGTAGCTGTGGCTGCTTAATCTGGACACTCCAGATACTGCGCTTCCACACTTCCTTCACACTTTCCGTGTCCGAGACACCATTGCTATTGCGTAATGTAAATATTGCGCTGGTCGACGAGACGGGCTGCTTGTCTACGAGAGTGTACGGCGTGAAGGTATGCGGGTTCAACGATGCGTCGGAGGGGTCGGCGGATTTGGTGAAGCGATAGGCGGCGCCGCCAATGGCTGAGGTCCCGAGTACTATCAAGGGCCCTGCCCGCCGTTTGAGCCAGGACATGGCGACTGTGGGACTTGGCCGTCTTCAACAAAATGTGGTGGTCTCGCGCCGTGGGAACGCAGCGGAAGAATCTCGACATGACGACATGGCCCAAGCGCGATGCCCACTCTAGTATGCCGAGGCGTGATCATGTCCGATGCCATCATTACTAAAGGGTATCTTGTGGCATTCTGATATCTGACGCGCAGATCAAGAGCGTCAGGCTAGGTTGGAGACTATACCAATATTGCTCTATGTGTCATCCAGTAGGCTCTTTCTTGGTACCTGTGAGGATGAAGAGGTTCGACTTCGTAGGGCTACTGCAGCGCGTGTGGGATAGCTGTAACACGTCTCTGACTTCTAGAACATGGCGCGGGGTTTTAAGGAGGTGGCAAGAGGTCGATCGTCTGGGTGAAACAACATTAGCGAAGGATGCTTTCCTTTTCGAGGACATGCACACCTCAGATGCGTCGAGAAGCTAAGCGGCTGCTTCCGTTGGACCCTGCATCTGGCGCCTTTTGACCCTAACCAGGTGGCGGCCTGGCATGAGATCGTTATCGTTCATTGTGACACTTTCCATCGCTTTGCCATCGCTCCCTCGGCTCTCCTACCGTCAATCATCCAGCTACTCAACTACAGCCAAGGTACTCCTGCAATCCCGATCCACGGTTCCGCACTTGCACCGGCGAATCGCCGGGTTTATCGCGGGATAAGATTTCAGCCCTACCACCTCTTCAACTTTTCACCAACCACGATACAACACCTGGCAGTCGCTGAGACGTCTGGTCTGACTCTCTTGACAATTCAATATTGGAATCTGTTGTAGAAACATCATACGCGCTGTCCGATCATCCCGGGCTCCGTATCCAAGACCAAAGCGATGGCGCCCGCCGTTCTGACTCAGCGCCCAAGGATACTCTGCCTGGACGCCTACGACTCTTTCTCAAACAATATTGTCGCGCTGGTCGAACAGAACGTAGACGCGGAAATCATCAAAATCTTTATCGATGATCCTATTCTTGCGAAGCCATCAGCCTCTGGGGAGTACACAGCATTCACCGACTATTTGAAGAGCTTTGATGCCGTCATCGCAGGGCCAGGACCTGGCTGGGCGAAATGTGACGACGATGTTGGTCTAATGAAGGAACTCTGGAAACTTGGGGATGAGCAGATCGTTCCAGTGCTCGGTATATGTCTCGGATTCCAGTCGCTATGCCTTGCATTTGGAGCCGATATTGAACGGCTCGCGGAACCAAAGCACGGTATCATAACGGCCGTCCTACACAAGAGCCAGTCAATATTCCGCGGTGTAGAGAGTCTGTTAGCAACGCAGTACCACTCTTTGCAAGTCAAACTCGATCACCCCATACAGAACAAGCGCGCTGTACGGTATCCTGCACAACTTTGGGAACCCACCGAGACCTGCCCCCAGTTGGAGCCGTTGGCTTGGGATTTTGATAGCGATCTTAACGGTGCCGTTCTCATGGGCGTCAAGCACTTGCAGAAGCCGTTCTGGGGAGTTCAATTTCATCCAGAGTCGATATGTACAAACGACGAGGGCAAGCGCATCATCCGGAACTGGTGGGAGGACGCCCAAGCCTGGAACCGGAAGCGCATGTTCAGGAACGTCCCCAAGCATGGTCTGACATCTAACGTGCCGTCTTTGCCGATGACTGCTGATGATTTCCGACGAGAGTTGGGAATCTACGGCACGAAGAAACAGACCAAACGCTCTTACACCGATTTCGTCGCAAAGCTTGATAGCGACACAATCACACCGTTCGAGCTGGCTTCGCTCATTGCGCACGGGGACGGGCAGTCATTACCGGATCTACCACCGAGCACTGTGCATTGTGCGACCACGGGAAGTGGACGACTTACAGTTGCGGATGCTTGTGAGCTCTTCGAGTTATCAAGAGGCGAAGCCATAGTGTTAGAGTCGGGACTGCAATCGAACCTCGTACCCATGGCTGTGGGAACTGGCAGGTACAGCATTATTGGTGTCGTCATCCCAGAAGAGACTCTGCGCCTGCATTACTACGCTGGTACCCGCAGAATGGAGCTTAGAGATGGTAAAGACCAAGTGCATACAGACTGGACCGTGGCCGACCCTTGGCCCTACGTACGAGAAGTCATGAAGAGTCTCCAGCCCTCGACTCCGCCACAGGGCTCAACATGGGCTCCTTTCTGGGGAGGTTTGATGGGATATGCATCTTATGAGGCTGGTCTAGAAACAATTGACGTCATCGGCCACGAAGAAGCCTCATATCCGGACATCTGCTTCGCCTACATAACAAGGAGTATTGTCTTTGACCACCAGATCAAAAAGATCTACGTTCAAAGTATTCGCGGTCCCTGTGACCAGGATTGGGTCATCAACACAATAGAGAGACTGTATGAGCATGCAGGCTTCAAATCACGAGAGACTACCCCGAACTCTGCCGCAATGAGACAGGTCGACCCTTTTGAGACGCATGGCACCATGCACCAGTATATTGAGTCGTGTCATCAGCTCACAGTTGGCGAAGACGACTATTGCGATAAAGTCAGAGCCTGCAAAGACTCGATAGCAGACGGCCAGAGCTACGAGTTGTGTCTCACGACTCGCAACGAGGTTCGCGCTCGCAAGCCTACGGCGTGCAGGATATCCCACTCCGAGGACAATGAACACTCCTGGAACCTCTATAAACGCCTTACTGGTCAAAACCCCGCGCCATTCAGCGCCTACATGAGGATGCACAATGTACACATACTGTGCTCCTCACCAGAGCGGTACATAAGCTGGGACCGATCGCAAACTGCACAATGCCGGCCGATTAAAGGAACAGTGCAGAAGAAACCTGATGTAACTGCCGAGATGGCCCATGGGATCCTCTCGTCGTCTAAGGAACGCGCAGAAAATCTCATGATCGTCGATCTTACTCGCCATCAACTTCACGGCGTCTACGGCTCCGAGAATGTTCGAGTGAGCCAGCTCATGGAAGTCGAAGAATACGAAACACTGTGGCAACTAGTTTCAGTCGTCGACGCGGTACCCAGCGGAATCTACAAGCCTACCACCCCGGAAGATTGGGAAGACCCTGTGGAGTACGCTTCCAAAAAGCCAACCAAACATTCCGTTCCATACCTAGGATTCGACGCGTTCGTTGAGAGTCTACCAGCAGGAAGTATGACTGGAGCACCCAAAAAACGCTCATGCGAAATCCTCCAAAATGTGGAGAGCGGCGTGAGACGAGGCATATACTCAGGTGTTCTCGGATATCTTGACGTCGGAGGAGGCGGCGACTTCAACGTCGTCATCCGTACCGCTATCAAGATCGACGACGATCAGGAAGATGACAAAGAAGACGTCTGGCGCATCGGTGCTGGCGGGGCAGTCACAAGCCAGAGCACCCCACAAGGCGAATTTGAGGAGATGATTGCCAAGTTCGGCAGCACGAACAGAGCTTTCATGCCATTGCCACCACCAAAGCCAAAGACCAAGGGCAGAAGGGTTGAGATCATTGAGCCTGATGACCCGGAATTTGCGGAACTGTTGGCGAGTATGAGGGGTGGGGAGGAATTGACGCTTGACGATGCGCAGCTCATGTTGAGGGCCGTGGAACGCGAACTCAGGAGACGGAATGCTGCAGGTGATACGGCAGGATTTATTCCAGATGGAGAATGATTCGTTTGGTAGGAGTTGGGATGGGCGGAGTCATTTGAGCTTAACCTGTGATACCATGTTTTGAGATCGTATAGAGATAGAACTTCTTGGTTTCAACACCAATGCCATCATGTATTTTACACAATGATTATGTTCAAAGCCCCTTCTTTGATCATATACTACCTTCCCAAGTCAGTCAACTGTTCCAGTTGGCAATTGAGTGATGGGTAGGTGCGATGACTAAGCACGCGATTGGTGGGGAGATGTAGCATCGCCGCGTACCTCTACGTGTAGCATTGCGACCCCAACACGCGCCTTCCAGTACCCCACGCCAATGGCGACCGAAACGCCAGACCCACGAACCTTTCAGACGTGGGAGGACGCGTTCCAATACCCTATACCAGTCGTCCGCAAGCTTGAACAGCAGCTCCGCAACAATGCCGACGACAATCGAGAGAAGCTACGGTCGCTTGTCGGGTACGAAATGCCAGGCCAACAAGGGATTAGAGATGGAAGAGGCTGACAAAATTGCAGGGCAAGCTATCGCAGTCTCCTCGACACGGCCGGTACGATCATCGATATGGAAGTGCGCATGGAGCAGGTGGAAAGTAGGCTTTCAAGAGTAGGGCAGAGCTGCAATTCGCGGGGCCTGGACAAGATCACAAACAACGCGGGAAAGATGGATACGCATACACGAAGTCGCGGTCAGTCTACAACAATGCATTGGCAAGGGACAGTGGGTTGACGGGCAATAGATGCGGAGCGCTATACATTCGCGGCCCAGCTCGCAGTCATGCGCAACGCGCCTGTGGTCATGACGCGCCTCATGAAAAGAGAGGGATCATATCTGCTCATTGCGAAAGTCCTGGTCATCTCAAGACTACTCCACAAGTCGCTCAGTCAATCCGACAACAAGGCGCCCATTGTCAATCAGCTGTGGGAGAAACTGCTGTCGGTACGGCGGAAGCTTCTCAGGAGGATTGACAAGCGCCTCTCGAACACGAACGGCGAAGCAGCCAGCCTGCTCGAAAGCATGTGTGCCTACGCGCTCGCGACGAGCTCCACCCCGACCGATGTCCTACACCATTTCCATAAGATGCGATTGGACAAGATGAACAGCGAGCTGAGGGCAGGAGGCGATGAGCTTGCGAAGCATGGCATTAGTGCGCTCAAGCTGTGCATTCAGACTTGTCTTGATACACAAACCATCTTTCCACGGCGCTTGGCAGAGGCTCTAGCAAAGCTAAAGGCGCAGCCGTTGATCCAGGACCCCGACGTCCGCGGTCTCTACGAGCTGAACCTCGATGTACATGATCGGTGGTTAGGCGATGAGGCACGGAACTACACGCCATGGCCGAGACACGACGAATTGCAGCGGCCGGAAGCAGAGCGGATAATGCACCGATGGTCAAAGGACGCTATTGCCGCTTTCCTCAAGGGTGTGCAAAAAGCACTAGAAGGCGAAGAACGACTCAAAGAGGTTGCAGACTTGAGGCAAGAGCTGATCGAGACCTGGATACTGTCTGGCTCGCGAATGGCGGGTGTCAAGTCGGCCAACGTTTTAGACGATCTACGAGACACGATGAACGATAAGCTTGAGGGCATAGTGCGATCGCGCACACATGGACTACAAACTGTCGTTACCGAACTGACGAGTCGACTGGACACAGTGGCTTCAACAGACAAGGCCGTGGCACCTTCGCTATGGGATACCACTACCAAGGCCTCTGATCTGAGCAACGGGGCACACAACTTCAAATCCGCTATACTTAACACCTACCAAGGGCGCGATGAGTCTGTCATAAGTGTAACTTCTGCCTTTGACAAGTGGATGGAGTCTATCCTGGAAGTCAAGGGTATCGTCAAGAGCATGAAGGAAGCACGATGGGACGATACCTTCCCAGACGATGTAGACGACGAATCCGACGATGAGCTTGGTGATTCGAAGCAAGCACTCCTTAGCGATGACGATCCAAAACTGCTCGAGGAAGCTACCCAGGAAGCCCTGAGCGAAGCCATGCAAAACCTAAGTCGGAGCTTCAATACTATCGTGAAGAAGTCTGATGGTGAGCAATCAATACAAAAGGCCACTTTCATGTTGCGCGTAGTCAGGGAGATCGGCGATCGGATACCGCGGTTACGCCTCCAAGATAAAGCCACACCTCTTGCGTCACCCTTTACGCTAGAGATTCTTCAACCTTTGCATACTACACTCGCGCTACGCGTCACGAGACCAAGCGTGGAAGCATACAAGACATCGCTTCAAGGTTCACTTAAAGGGAAGACGAACAGCCACATCCTGTGGGAAGGACACCCACCTCTACCAAGCCAGCCGTCACCCAGCGCTTTCAGATTCCTGCGGGGTCTGAACAAAGATATGGGCGCGCTGGGTAGTGATGCGTGGGCGCCCGGCAGCGTTGAGGTACTGAAAAGGAGCGTCGCCGACGAAGTAGTCAAGACAGTTCAGGAGCATCTCGACGCCATCAGCGCGCCTACGAAAGATCAAAGCCCTTCTGTCCAGAAGAAAGACGAAGACAAAGAAGACGATGAAGGCGCAGACCCCAAAACCACGGACGATGGTGAGAAAGCAGACGTCACCCCATCATTACCAAACCACAAGGAAGCAAAAGAACAGAGAGTCAAGCAACTGCTTTTCGATCTTCTCTACATCCAACGCTTCGTTGGTGACACAGGTGCAGACGATGCCAAACTCACAGCACTGGTACAGAAAACCGACCTGGTGGAAATGGACGAGGTTGCTCTCAACAGGCTGAGGAAGAACGCGGCGGATTATGCGAAGAAGACGTATCTGCTCTTCGCACTGCTCGCGTAGATAGTCGTAGACATGTACAAATGAGACCATTACTACTCCTCACCCTGCACTTCTATTGAGCTGATAACATGATGCTAGCTCTCCGCAATCTGCACTCCGCGGAGACTGGGCAGATCGAACTTGTTTAAAGCTCAGAGCTAACGGCCATGGTTCCCGTGTGGAAACCCCACTTGGTTCGAACGCTACGAAGGGTCCGGTGCAAGACGTCGTCGAGTAAGCAACAGGCCGGTACATGCTGTATTGCGTTTCTAGTGCCTATGCTAAGGAAGTTACATGCGGTAGAACTGTATGCCGAAAAAAATATATGTTCAAACGCCATGCATGATGGATATCTCAGGTTACAAAAGAAAAGATGCTCCAACCCAGCCCTCCTTCTCCCCTCCTCTCCTCTCCAACAAATCACACAAGGCGTCATATGCAGTTGTGGGCTCTACGACACATCCATACTATCCCCACCCGCCCTCAACCCCTCAATCTCCTTGCGCAGCAGCTCAATCTCCTTCTCCTGCGCCTTCATCTTCTCCAACGCCATCTCAATCAATCGCGCTTTATTGACCGTCTTCTTCTCTCCCGGCATGGACCCCTTCCCACTCCTCACATCGTCATCGGCACCATCCATGCCCGTCACCTTCTCGCTCCCATCCTCGCCATCTTTCCCTCTCATAACAACAAAACACGTAGTCCCGCTCCCGAACGTGACTTCGCCGTCGAGTAAGAACTCAGCTAGATCAACCATGGCGATTTTCATGCGGTCGCGCCGGGCTTGTTCGGCGGCGCGGTGCGTGGCGCGCTTCATCATTACGCCTGTGGCCATGGCGGTGCTGAAGTGCAGGCCCATTTCGAGGTGTTGGCCAGAGGAGATTAGTTCGTAGTTTGATTTGGAAGCTAGGAGATCGGCTTGGGGGGTTGTTACGCCACCGGCGCCTGGGAGGAGTTAGTTGTATACTAGGTTTTGCGTTTGTGTTGTTTGGGTGAAATTGACGTCACGAGACTTGATGACGAAGAGAGAGGCATACCATTGCTGTCCGCAGGTACTATATTACTGCTTCTTCTTGCGATGGCGACTTTCTTCGGTGTTGCGGATGATGCATGGGATATCGATGATAATGTGCTCGCGGTGTCTGCTGCTATTGACGGAGATCTTATCGAAGATACTGTGGGTGATGTGACAGATTGCGTTGTTACTGATGGCGATTTCAATGGGCGGATGGGATGTATCGGTAATTGCACGGGGTGTTGCTGTGGCTGTGTTTGCGGTGCTGGTTGCATTTGCACGTGCTGCATCTGCTGTACGTGTTGTTGCTGTTCTTGTTGCTGTT
>Ga0265798_10006946_pt1 | contig 14765 bp, 11 predicted proteins | sample P3T30metagenome_FD_192430 | JGI IMG/M metagenome (GOLD analysis project Ga0265798, IMG submission 192430) | Plant litter microbial communities from East Loma Ridge, Irvine, California - P3 T30 | ecosystem: Environmental > Terrestrial > Plant litter > Unclassified | place: USA: California... | reverse complement strand
CACATGCCTGCCCTGGTCGCGTCCCCTGTTTCCCGACAGGGGGAACATGAAAACACGCGCCGCATGGCGCAGTGCCGTCCAGCTAACATACGAACGTCGTTCCGGCCTGGGCCGGAACCCGGGTTTTCGTACGTTTTCGAGACGCTGAACCTGGGCCCCAGCCTACGCTGGAGCCCAGGTTGTTGCGCTAACTAGTCACCATTAACCCATCTGCGCCGCAATCCGCTGCGCACTCTCCGGGTCCATCTTGGCGATCGCCTCGACGAACACGTCCAGCGAGGTGCCGCAGGCGAATACCAGCACATCGCCACGCTCGCACAGCGACAGGCCGAGGCGAATCGCCTCGCCCACGTCGAGTTCGCGGTGCAGGGTGTCGGAGACCCCCGCCACCTCCTCGGCGCCGCGCAGGATCAGGTCGACGGCGTCGCCCACCGGGCGGCCGCGCGAGGCCGATTCGTAGACCACCAGTTCGTCGAAGCGGGCGCCGCAGACGCGGCCGATATCGAACAGGTCGGTGTCGCGGCGGTCGCCCGGCGCGGTGACGATGCCGACCAGCTGCCCCGGCAGCAGCGCGCGCGCCATGTCGGCCAGGGCCGTGTAGGCGGCGGTGTTGTGGGCGTAGTCGACGATCACGGTCACGCCGCGGATGTCGAACACGTTGGTGCGCAGCGGATTGCTCTTGCTGTCGCTGACAAACGTCGACAGGCCGGTCGCGATCTGCAGATTGGAAAAGCCCGAAGCCATCAGGCCCGCCGCTGCGGCCAGCGCGTTGGCGATGTTGTAGCGCGCGCGCCCGCCGAGGGCGATCGGCATGGCCTCCACGCGCACCAGTTCCTGGTGGTAGGTGGCGTCGGCCACCACGATGGCGTTGTCCTGCAGGTAGGTGGCGCGGCCGCCCTCTTCCAGGTGGCGCAGCAGCACCGGGTTGTCCGCCTCCATCGAGAAGTACACCACCTCGACGTCCGGATGCACGCGTCGCGCCATCGACACGCACAGCGGGTCTTCGGCGTTCAGCACCACCGCGCGCGAGGCCGACAGCGGCACCACGGCCTTCACCTGCGCCAGGTCCTCGATGGTGTCGACGCCATCCAGGCCCAGGTGGTCGGGCGCCACGTTCAGCACGACGCCGACGTCGCAATGGTCGAAGGCCAGGCCGCGCTTGAGGATGCCGCCGCGCGCCGTTTCCAGCACCGCGAATTCGACGTCGGGCGAAGCCAGCACGGTGCGCGCCGACCAGTAGCCGGTGCAGTCGCCTTTCACCACCTGCTTGCCGTCGATGTAGACGCCGTGCGTGGTGGTGACGCCGGTGACGCGGCCGGCCATGCGCACCGTATGCGCCATCAGCAGCGTGGTGGTGGTCTTGCCGTTGGTGCCGGTCAGGGCGATGACCGGGATGCGGCCGTCCGAATGGCCGAACAGGCCCTGGACGATGGCGTCGCCGGCGTCGCGCGCCTCGCCGCTGCTGGGATACTGATGCATGCGGATACCGGGCGCTGCGTTCACCTCGATGACGGCGCCGCCCTGCTCGTCGAGCGGCAGCGCGATGTCGCGGCAGACGATGTCGATGCCGGCCACGTCCAGGCCGATCTTGGCGGCGGCGCGCACGCACAGGCGGCGGGTCGATTCCGGCAGCAGCTCGGTCACGTCTTCGGCGGTGCCGCCGGTGGACAGGTTGGCGTTGCCGCGCAGGTAGACCAGCGCGCCCGCGGGCGGCACCGCATCCGGCGTGTAGCCCTGCTTGCGCAGCAGGTCTTCGGCGTGGGCGTCGAGCGCGATTTTCGTCAGGATGTTGGTGTGGCCTTCGCCGCGCGCCGGGTTGCCGTTCTCGATCCCGACCAGCTCGCGGATGCTGCGGCTGCCGTCGCCGACCACGTGGGCCGGACGGCGGCAGGAGGCCGCGGCCACCTTGCCGCCGGCGACCAGCACGCGGTAGTCGAAGCCCTCGACGAAACGCTCGACGATGATGCGCTTGCCGTGGCGGCGCGCGAATGCGTAGGCCTGTTCGACCTCGGCGTCGCTGCGGCAGTCGACCGTCACGCCCTTGCCCTGGTTGGCGTCGAGCGGCTTGACGGTGACGGCGACGCCGAGCTTGCGCGCCACGCGCAGGGCGTCGTCGATGGTGGACACGGTTTCGCCCTGCGGCACCGGCACGCCGGCTTCATGCAGCAGCTGCTTGGTGAGCTGCTTGTCGCTGGCGATGCGCACGGCGATGGTGCTGGTCTCGCCCGTGACGGTGGCCTGGATGCGCTTCTGCTTGGCGCCCCAGCCGAGCTGGAACAGGTTGGCGTCCTCGGTGATGCGCTGCACCGGAATGCCGCGCTCCTGGGCCGCGGCCAGTACCGCCGCGGTGCTGGTGCCGATGGCGTAGTGGCGCGCCAGCTCGCGCAGTTCTTCCATGCGCGGCTCCAGTTCGAACGGCCTGGCGTGGGCCAGCGCCTCGACGATGTCGACCGCCAGCGCGAACGCCGGCTGCGCCACCTTTTCCATCTGGTAGGCGCAGACGATGCGGTACTGGCCAGGCTCGCCGGTGACGGGGCGGGTGCGCCCGAAGGCCGCGGGCGCGCCGGCCAGGCATTGCAGGCCGAGCGTGACGTGTTCCACCACGCGCGCGAGATACGTGCCTTCGCGCAGGCGCTGGGCGAAGCCGCCCGGCTGGCCGGTCGGCACCAGGTAGTCGGCCAGCGAGGGCAGCAGGTTCAGCAGGGCTTCGGTGAAATGGGGGATGTCGCGGGTCGAGACGCCGTACAGGTCGTCGAGGTCGAGCACCGACAGCAGGCATGGGGTCTCGGCGTGGATGTTGGGTCCACGCAGGAAGCGTTGTTCAAGTATGTGCACGAATGATCCTGTTCTGGACGCGGGGCGCGGCACGGAAACGCCCGACCGCGCCCTCGCACTATAGCAATGCCGCTGAAACTCAGGCGTCCAGCAGACGCGAGTACATGCGCGTGGCCATCAGGCCGATGGCGGTGTGATGCACCGACGGCGACATCAGGCGCGCCAGCATGGCCATCGCTTCCGGCTTGCCGGCCGCATTCGCGACGCGCTCTTCCAGTTGATGCAGCTCGCTGTCGCCGCCGGCGCCGGCGGAACGGCGCCGGATCAGGCCGCGCTCCGGATAGCCGCTGCGTTCGCCCTGCTGGTTCAACTTGTCCAGCGTACGCTGGCGCGCGCGGTGGCTCAGCACGCGGCCGGTGCGGCTGGTGGCGGCGTCGTCGCGGGTGCTGGTGATCCAGTCGCGCAGCACCTGCTGTTCGTAGGTCGAGAACACGCCGAACATCTCGGCGCGCTCGCCCTGGATCAGGCGCCAGAAGCGGCTGTTCTCCACCGCTTCGCCGCGCTGGACCCAGCCGGCGACCTCCATCGCCTTGAGGAAGTCCGGGATGTCCTTCGGCTCGGCCAGCCAGTCGTTGACCGAGCGGCCGGCGACACGGCAGTAATCCGAGTGCATGTTCTTGCCGATCGCCGCCTTGGCCGTGAAGATCTCGACCAGTTCCGCCTCCAGGTCGAAGGCGCCGATGATGGAGGTGGTGCAGGCGCCCAGCTCATTCAGGCGGTAGCCGTCCAGCACCCGGCGCCAGAACGCGGCCGGGTCGCTCGACTGCGCCATCAGGTTCTTCACCGCCTGCACGGCCTTGTGGGCGTGGCCGCTGCCGGCGTTGTCGACGGTGACGTGCAGGGTGAAATAATAGGGGTCGATGCCCAGCTCGTTCAGCTCGTAGGAGGTGATGAGCAGGTGCAGCGGCAGCTGCTCGTAGCCGAGGTTATAGCCGATCACCTCGGGCAGGAAGGCGTCGGCGTGGTAGGCCAGGGCCAGCTGGATCGTCCCTTGCAGGAAGTGGTCTTCCGACAGGCCCTCCCAGTGCTCGCAGCCGTGCGCCGCCAGCAGGCGGCGGTACAGGGTGACGTGGTTCTTGTCCGGCACGCCGTCGCCCAGCTCTTCGAGATAGGTCTTGATCAGCGGGTGGAAATCGGGGTTTTCCCAGCGTGGCAGCACGCCGTACAGCCAGGCGCCGTCGACCAGCTTGGTCGGCGCTGCGCCCTTGAGGAAGTACAGCGCATGGGACATGTTCGAGAAATAGCGACGCGGTGCGCCGTTCTTGCGCGCCGCGAGGTATTCGCGGTAGGCGAAGCCCACGGTCTCGGCGCGGCCCTGGATCCAGCCGGGCAGCTGCCATGCGGCTTCCGGCAGCTCGTCTCCGATGCCGCGCGCCGCTTCGATCTGGGTGCGCAGGAAGTCGCGCGCGGCTTGCGCCACCTCGGCCGGGTTGTCGAGCAGCGAAAAATACAGCGCTTTCGCGTCGGCGCTCATCGATGCGCTGCGGGCCGCCTGGGCGGTGCCGGTCGCGGCATTTTCCATGACAAGGGTGGTAGTCATAATGAATCTTCTAATAAATGTTCTACCCCAATTATGCAGACCGGGCCGTTAGCACGTAATCGGTTAGCTCCCCTAGACATTGTCAGATAATGATTACATAAATTACACGAAGTTTAATACAGATATCATAAAATAATTACCATAAGGCAAGTGGATTGACGAAAAGAAAAGGGCGGCACATTGGCCGCCCTCTTTTGCCCGGCGGCTGGCGCCGCCCGGAACATCGCTTACTGGACCTTGTGCAGCTTCGAACGCGAACGCGCGTAGCCGAAGTAGACCACCAGCCCCAGCGCCAGCCAGATGCCGAAGGCGATCCAGGTGATGGCGGACAGGAAGGACATCAGCGCCAGGCAGAACACCACGGCGATGCCCGGCACGATCGGCACGCCCGGGCAGCGGAAGGCGCGCTTGAGGTCCGGACGCTTCTTGCGCAGCACGATCACGGCGATCGACACCAGGCAGAACGCGGCCAGCGTGCCGATGTTGACCAGTTCGGCCAGCACGTTCAGCGGCACGAAGGCGGCCATCAGGCCGAACACGATGCCGACGATCCAGGTGGCGAAGAAGGGCGTGCCGTATTTCGGATGCACCTTCGACAGTTTCGCCGGCAGCAGGCCGTCGCGCGACATGGCGAAGATGATGCGGGTCTGGCCATAGGCCATCACCAGGATCACGGTGGTCATGCCGAGGATGGCGCCGAGGTCGATCCAGCCGGCGAACCAGTTTTCACCGGCGTGCTGCAGGGCCAGCGACACCGGATGGTCGACGCCTTCGAACATCTTGAACGGCACGATGCCGGTCATGATGGCGGCGACGATGACGTACAGCACGGTGCAGATCAGCAGCGAGCCGATGATGCCGATCGGCAGGTCGCGTTCCGGACGCTTGACTTCCTCGGCGGCCGAGGTCACGGCGTCGAAGCCGATGAAGGCGAAGAACACGACGGCCGCGGCGCTCATGATGCCGTGCGCGCCGAAGGGCGCGAACGGGGTCCAGTTGGCCGGGGTGACGTGCTTGAAGCCGACGAAGATAAACAGCAGCACGACCACGGTCTTGATCACGACCATGACGTTGTTGACGCGGGCGGATTCGCGCACGCCCAGCGACAGCATCCAGGTCAGCAGCAGCATGATGCACAGCGCCGGCAGGTTCATGATGGTGTCCACGCCTGGCTGGGCGCCTGGCGCCGCGCTCAGGGCTTGCGGAATGGCGATGCCGAAGCCTTGCAATAGCGACTGGAAATAGCCGGACCAGCCGCTGGCCACGGTCGAGGTCGCGAGACCGTATTCGAGCAGCAGGTCCCAGCCGATCATCCAGGCCACCAGTTCGCCCAGGGTCGCATAGCTGTAGGTATAGATCGAGCCGGCGACCGGCACGGTGGAGGCGAACTCGGCATAGCACATGGCGGCGAAGCCGCAAGCGATCGCGGCGACCATGAAGGCCACGGTCAAGGCCGGACCGGCCTTCAGCGCACCGGTACCGGTAAGCACGAAGATGCCGGTGCCGATGATCGCGCCGATGCCCATCAGGATCAGGTCGGTCGGACCCAATACCTTCCTCAGTCCGCCGGGGGTCTTGGCGGATGCGACCATGTCGTCGAGATTCTTGGTTCTGAAAAGACTCACTGCTTTCTCCAATCGATAGTAGATAGATCCCGTACCCTCATTATTCTGTGCGCCGGCGTGGAGCGATCGTGTCGTTCCCGCCATGCGCACACGCTGGTCTCCTCTTGAGTACGGGCCTGCGCGGCTTTCCAGCATGCAAAAACAATGCCGGCCAGCAGCATTAGCGGCGTGCCATTATCTCCATTCTGTTATGCGGAATCAAAGGAAATACTCGATTTTCATTTCCGGGAGGATGAAATCGCCGCGAAGCCGGCCGACGAAGGCAATATTTACCTGCTCGAAGCCGGGGATTTCCCTACTGAAGCGTGCAGATCAACAGTTCCGGGTCCGCGTTCAGGCGCAGCGGAATGCCGGCACAGCCGACCCCGCGGCTGACCAGCAGCGGACCGTTGCCGGGGACATCGAAGCGTCCGTAGCAGTAGTCGCGCGACACCGGCCCGCTGGGCCGGAACAGCGGCGCACCATTCTGGAGCGCGATCTGCCCGCCATGGGTATGGCCGGCGAAGCCGACGTCGAAATGCTGGCGGTCGAGGCGCCACAGGCCGTCGGGCGAATGCATCAGGTACACGCGCACGTCCTGCGCCCCCTCGAAGGTGTCCTGGGCCGAGGGTTCGCCGGTCCAGGGGTCGTCGATGCCGCAGATGCTGACCTGCCCGAACGGTGCCGGCAAGGCGATGCTGCGATTGACCAGCACGCCGACGTCCGCTTCGCGCAGCGCGGCCTCGACCAGCTCGCGTCCGTTCCAGACATCGTGGTTGCCGATCACCGCATACGTACCCAGCGGTGCGCGCGCCTGCGCCAGGAAGGCTTTCAGGCCGCCCACGTTGGCGGCGTCGAAGGACACGTAGTCGCCGCCCAGCAGCAGCACGTCGGGCTGCTCGCGCGCCAGCTGCGCGAGCAGTTCGTCGAACAGTGCGCCGTGGGTGGTCGGTCCGGCGTGGAAATCGGAGGCGAAGCCGATGCGCAGCGGCCGCGCCAGGCGCTTGCCGGCGGCGAGCTCGACCTCGTAGCGCACCACCTGCAGCCGCCCCATCCCGCCAAGCCGATAACTCAGGCCGGCGACCAGCCCACCCAATAGCAAGATGTTGAGCACACGCTCGGTGGCATGACGAAAAGGACGCTGATACTTGTTCTTGATCATGCGGGGAGGGCTTGTAAAATTGGCACTCTACACCATGGAAGGCGGGACGGGCGCAAGCGAGCGCCGCATACTAGTGCTCTGGATCAATGGAGTGTAAGATTATCGTCCACTTTTCCCATCCCGTCCCGATGCTCGCACCCGACCAGTTCCTTGCCTTCTTCGCCACCGCCGTCCTGCTGACCCTGTCGCCCGGCCCGGACAATATGATGGTGCTGAGCATCGGCATCGCCAAGGGACGCGCGCGCGGCGTGGCATTCGGCCTGGGCTGCGCCTTCGGCTGTCTCAGCCATACACTGCTGGCCGTGATCGGCGTCAGCGCCTTGATCGCCGCCTCGCCGCTGGCATTCACCACCCTCAAGGTGTGCGGCGGCCTGTACCTCGCCTGGATGGGTTTCCACGCCATCCGCAGCCGCGGCGGCGCCAGGGTCGGCGCGGCCGAGGGTGTGAACGATTCCGCGCGCGCCCTGTTTTTCAAGGGCATGCTGGCCAACGCCATCAATCCCAAGGTGGCGCTGTTCTTCCTCTCCCTGCTGCCGCAGTTCGTGGCCGCCGGCCGCGGCGACGCCAACCTGCAAACCGGCCTGCTGGGCGTCGTGTTCACGCTGCAGGCGGCCGTGCTGTTCGGCCTGCTGGGCTTCTTTTCCGGCGCGGTCGGAGCCTGGCTGGGCAAACGGCCGCGGGCCGGCATGTGGCTGGACCGGATCGCCGGCGCGATCTTCATCGGGCTGGGGCTGCGGCTGATCCTGGTGCGCTGATCTGCCCGCACGGTATTAACTAAAACGTCTTTCGTTCTAAGGTTCCCCACATATACAAGGTGAAAGATCTTCGTTCACGCGCCATGCCGCCTTTGCAATACTGGCCGCATCGCTGAACAGGATCGTCGCCATGCCTCTTGCACTCCACGCGTCCGCACCGGACGCCCCCTCGGCCGCCACAAGCCCGGCCACCGGATTCGACCCGCTCGCCGCGGCAGCCGACCTGGCCGCCCGTCTCGAACTGACCGCCATCGAGCGCGACCGCCTCGGCGGCCACGCGGCGCAAGAGCGCGAACTGATCCGCGCCTCGGGCCTGCTGGCGCTGTCGGTGCCGGCCGCATTCGGCGGCGACGGCGCCGACTGGGCCACCGTCTACCAGACCGTGCGCATCGTCGCGCGCGCCGACAGCGCCCTTGCCCACCTGCTCGGTTTCCACCACCTGCAAGTGGCCGGCATCCGCCTGTACGCCGATGCGCGCCAGCAGCGCCGCCTGCTCACCGAGACCGTCGAACGCGATATCTTCTGGGGCAATGCGCTGAACCCGCTCGACCGGCGCCTGGTCGCCACGCCCACCGCGGGCGGCTATGTGCTGAACGGCCTGAAAAGCTTCGCTTCCGGTTCGGTCGGCTCGGACTGGCTCACCGTCTCCGCCTGGGATCCGCTGGCCCAGGGCGCGCTGACCGGCGTGCTGCCGACGCGCCAGCCCGGCGTCGAGGTGCAGGCCGACTGGGACGCCTTCGGCCAGCGCCAGACCGACAGCGGCACCGTGCGCTTCGAGAACGTGAGGCTGCCCGAAGACCTGGTCCTGGTGCCGGCGCACCGCGTACCGAGCCCGCAGGCCACGCTGCGTTCCCAGGTGGCGCAGCTGGTGATGGTCAACCTCTACCTCGGCCTGGCCGAAGGCGCGCTGGAAGCGGCGCGGCGCTACCTGCGCGACGAGGCGCGGCCCTGGTTCGGCTCCGGCCCCGAGGTGGCGGCGGCGATCGACGACCCCTACGTGCAGCACCGCTTCGGCCAATTCCGCCTGCTGGTACGCCCGGCGCAAGCCCTGGCCGACGAGGCCGCGCGCACGCTCGACGCCGCATTCCGGCGCGGCGCTTCGCTCACCGCCGGCGAGCGCGGCGAGGTGGCCGTGGCGGTGGCCGAAGCCAAGGTGCTGGCGCATCGCGCCGCGATCGAGATCGGCAACCAGTCGTTCGAACTGACCGGCGCGCGTTCGACCTCGGCGCGCTTCGGTTTCGACCGCTACTGGCGCAACGCCCGCGTGCACACGCTGCACGATCCGGTCGACTACAAGCTGCGCGACCTCGGCCGCCATGCGCTGGACGGCCGCCACCCCGAGCCAGGACCTTATTCCTGAGGCGCGCATGCGACACCCTTTTCGTTTCCCCTGATCCCGCTGCCGGACGTTCGCCCGGACCTCCCCGGCCGGCCCACGCGGCGCGGCGCCGCGCTGCGTCCGCCGCAACCCATTACCTATAACAAGCACGAGGAAACCCATGCAACGCCGAACCCTGCTCCAGTATGCCGCCGCCGGCGCCGCCACCGCCGCCCTTCCGCGCAGCGCCAGCGCCGCGCCGCTGGAGGAACTGCGCCTGGACTACGCCTATTACTCTCCGACCAGCCTGGTACTGCGCCGCTTCGGCTGGCTGGAAGAGGATTTCAGGCGCGAGGGCACCAGCATCAAATGGGTGTACAGCGCCGGCAGCAACCGCGCACTCGAATACCTGAACGGCAACAGCATCGACATCGGCTCCTCCGCCGGCCTGGCCGCCCTGCTGGCGCGCGCCAACGGCAACCCGATCCGCACGCCCTATATCTATTCAAGGCCGGAATGGACGGCGCTGGTGGTACGCAAGGATTCGCCGATCCGGAGCCTGGCCGGCCTGAAGGGCAAGAAGGTCGCGGCGACCAAGGGCACCGATCCTTATTTGTTCCTGCTGCGCTCGCTGCACCAGGCCGGCCTGAAACGCAGCGACATCGAGCACCTCAGCCTGCAGCACGCCGACGGCCGCGCCGCGCTCGAACAGGGCAAGGTCGACGCCTGGGCCGGACTCGATCCGCACATGGCGGCGAGCGAACTGGAAAGCGGTTCGCGCCTGCTGTACCGCAACGTGGCCTACAACACCTACGGCTTCCTGAACGTGCGCGAAGCCTTCCTGGCCAGCCGGCCGCAGGAAACCGCGCGCGTGATCCGCGGCTACGAACGGGCGCGCGCCTGGGTGCGCGCCAATCCCGGCGAGGCCGCGAAGATCCTGTCGGAGGAAGCCAAGGTCTCGCTGCCGGTGGCGCTGCTGCAGCTCAAGTTGCGCAGCGACTTCTCGCACCCGCAGCCGGGCGCCGAGCACCTGGCCGCGCTGCGCCAGGCGGCGCCGATCCTGCGCGACGAAGCCCTGGTCAAGCCGGGCACGGACCTCGAGCGCGTGATCGCCGAACTGGTCGACGTGCGCTTCGCCCAACCCTACCTGGCCAAGGCCTGAGCATGAACGGCCGCGCCATCGACCTGCCCAAGCCCTACGCGGCGAGCGCGCGCCCGGTGCGGCGGCTGCAATCCGCGTGGATGCCGCGGGTTCTGCTGCCGCTGCTGTTGCCGGTGCTGCTGCTGGGCGGCGCCGAAATGGCCGTGCGCGCCGGCTGGCTGCCGGCCAACCTGATGCCGCCGCCATCCGAGGTCGCCGCCACCCTGGCCTGGCTGGCGCACAATGGCCTGGCCGGCCACCTCGGCGCCAGCACGCTGCGGGTGGCGCTCGGCTTCCTGGGCGGGGCCGGCGCCGCGATGGTCCTGGGCGCCCTGGTCGCCCTCGACCGGCGCGCGGCGCACCTGCTCGACCCCAGCCTGCAGGCGCTGCGCGCGATTCCCTCGCTGGCCTGGGTGCCGCTGCTGCTGCTCTGGTTCGGCATCGACGAGCTGCCGAAGCTGATCCTGATCGGCATCGGCGCCTTCTTCCCGGTGTACACCGGCGTGGTCTCGGGCTTCGCCGGCGTCGACCGCAAGCTGGTCGAAGTCGGCCTGCTGTACCGGCTGCCCAAGCCGGCGCTGGTGCGTCGCGTGCTGCTGCCGGCGGCCCTGCCCTCGATCCTGACCGGCATGCGCAACGGCCTCGCACTGGCCTGGATGTTCATGGTGGCGGCGGAGCTGATCGCCGCCTCGCGCGGCCTCGGCTACCTGCTCTCGGACGGGCGCGAAACCAGCCGCGCCGACATCGTGCTGGCCGCCATCGTGCTGCTGGCGCTGCTGGGGAAGCTGAGCGACATGGCCATCGTGGCGCTCGAACGGCGCCTGCTGGCCTGGCGCGACAGCCACGACGGAGGAAGCGCATGAGGCTGCTCGACATCGAGGTCGACGACAAGCGCTACGGCGCCCGCACCGTCCTGAGCGGCCTGCGCATCGGCCTTGCGCGCGGAGAAATCGTCAGCCTGCTGGGCGCCAGCGGCTGCGGCAAGAGCACGCTGCTGGCGATCGCCGCGGGCCTGGACCGCACCGCGCGCGCCAGCGTGCGCCTGGGCGGCCGCAGCCTGGCCGGACCGGACGCCGGCATCGGCTTCGTATTCCAGGAGCCGCGCCTGTTTCCCTGGCTGACGGTGGCGCAGAACATCGGCTTCGGCGCGGCCGGCGCCAGGCCGGAAGCCGTTGCAGCGCTACTGGAAGAAGTGGGCCTGGCCGGCTACGGCGAGGCGCTGCCCAAGCAGCTCTCCGGCGGCCAGGCGCAGCGCGTGGCGATCGCGCGCGGCCTGGTGTCGCAGCCGCAGGTGCTGCTGCTCGATGAACCCTTCTCGGCGGTGGACGCGATCACGCGCATGAAGCTGCAGGACCTGCTGGCGCGCGTGGCGGCCGAACGCGGCCTGGCGCTGCTGCTGGTCACGCACGACATCGACGAAGCCCTGTACCTGAGCGACCGGGTCGTGCTGCTGGACCGCCAGCCGGGTCCGCCGCGCACCGAACTCGCGCTGCCGCTGGCGCGCCCGCGCAGGCGTGGCGACGCGCAGGCCGGCGCGTGGAAGGCCGAGTTGCTGCGCCTGCTCGACGCCGGCGTCGCCGTTTGAAATACAACGCCACGTCGTAGCACGCTTCGTTTTCCCCGCGCCTGGCGTAGTATTGACGCACATGCCGCGCCTGCCAGCCGGCATGGAATCCCAGCTCAGCATTGCGTTTCCGGCGTTCCGCCACCTTCACGGCCACCAGGCCCGGGCCGGCGTAGCGGCATGCCGGCTTGATCCGCCTCCACGTCCGCTCCATCGATGGAACTTCGCGTCATGCGAACCCGTCGTATCGGATAGGCCACCGGGGTCGCCGGATCGGACAGGGGAAAAGCATGCCGGAAAGCAGAGAACGCAATGCCGAACGCAGCGCTGGACAGGCGGACGCCGACGCGCCGCGGCCCATGCTGGGACTACGCCCGGCGGTGCTGCTGATCGTCGGCATCGTGGTCGGCGCCGGCATCTTCAAGGCCCCGGCCGCGGTGGCCGGCATGACCGGCAGTCCCGGCTGGATGTTCCTGGCCTGGGCGCTGGGCGGGCTGCTGTCCCTGGTCGGCGCGCTGTGCTATGCCGAACTGGCCACCAGCTATCCCCATGCCGGCGGCGACTACCATTTCCTGCAGCGCGCCTACGGCCGCGCGCTGGCCTTCCTGTACGGCTGGGCGCGCTACGCCGTGATCACCACCGGCTCGATCGCCCTGCTGGCCTTCGTGTTCGGCGACTACCTGCAGCAGGCCTTGCCGCTCGGCACACTGGCGCCGGCGACCGGGTCCACCGTGTATGCCGCCGCGGCGGTGCTGGCGCTGTCGCTGGTCAACCTGCGCGGCTTGCGCAGCAGCAGCGCCACCCAGTCCTGGCTGACGCTGGCCGAGGTCGCCGGCCTGCTGCTGGTGGCCGCAACGGCCGCGCTGCTGCTGCCGCAGGCGCTGCCACAGGCTACCGCAACCGCCGCCCCGGCTTCCGGCACCGGCCTGCCGCCCGCATTCGGCCTGGCGATGGTGTTCGTGCTGCTCACCTATGGCGGCTGGAACGAGGCCGCCTACATCAGCGCCGAACTGCGGCACGGCCGGCGCGACATGGTACGCGCCCTGCTGCTGTCGGTCGGCCTCGTCAGCGTACTCTACCTGCTGGTGTGCTGGGCCTACTGGCACGTGCTCGGCATGCAGGGCCTGGCCGCCTCGAACGCGCCGGCGGCGGACGTATTGCGGCGCGGCTTCGGTCCCGTCGGGGAACGCGTCATGGCCGCGCTGGTGGCGCTGTCGGCGCTCACCTCGATCAACGCCACCATGATCGTCGGCGCCCGCACCGGCTATGCGATGGGGCGCGACTGGCGGCGCCTGGGCTGGCTGGCGCGCTGGGACGGCGCGCGCGCCTGCCCGGTCACGGCGCTGGCGGCGCAGAGCGCGGCGGCGCTGCTGCTGTTGGGCCTGGGCAGCGCCAGCGGCGACGGTTTTCGCGCCATGGTCGAATTCACCGCGCCGGTGTTCTGGCTGTTCTTCCTGCTCACCGGCGCCGCGCTGATCGTGCTGCGCCGGCGCGAGCCGCAGCACGTCCGCCCGTTCCGCGTGCCCTGGTATCCCCTGCTGCCGCTGCTGTTCTGCGCCAGCAGCGCCGCCATGCTGTATTCCAGCCTGTCGTATGTATCGCAACAGTCGCTGGGCGGCATCAGCGCCGCCTGGATCGGCGCCGCCGTCCTCGGTGTCGGCGTCCTGCTGCTGCTGGCGCTCCAGCGCGACGCCCTCGCCATCCACCCCACGCACAAGGAGAAGCCCTGATGAGCTCGCAAATCTCACGACGCAGCGTCGTCCTCTCGGCCGCCGCCGCCACCGGCCTGACCCTGCTGCCCTGCAGCCGCCCGCTGGCCCAGGCGGCAGGCGTGCAGCGCAATCTCGACGTACCCTACGTGCCGACGCCGCAGGATGTGGTGGAACGCATGCTGGCGCTGGCCAAGGTCGGCAAGAGCGACTACCTGATCGACCTCGGCTGCGGCGACGGGCGCATCGTTGTCTCCGCCGTGCGCGAACGCGGCGCACGCGGCCTCGGCATCGACCTCAATCCCGAGCGCATCGCCGAGGCCACGGCGAACGCGCAAAAGGCCGGCATCGGCGAGCGCGCCAGCTTCAAGGTCGCCAACCTGTTCGAGACCGACCTGTCGCAGGCCTCGGTGGTCACCCTGTACCTGCTGCCCGAGGTCAATGTGCGCCTGCGCCCGCGGCTGTGGCAACAGCTCAGGACCGGCAGCCGGGTTGTCTCGCACGCCTTCGACATGGGACCGGAATGGCCGCCCGAGCGCACCGAGAACGTCGGCGGCCGCACCATCTATATGTGGACCATCAAGGCGGCGCAGAAAGCGGCTGCCGGCAAGCCGGGGAATACGACGGCCTGAGGCCCATGTCTTCCACTTAAATCCCACGCAGCCACTGGAGCAGATCACATGGCCAGCAAGAATACCGTTTGTCTTTGGTTCGACGGCAATGCCCTCGATGCGGCGCGCTTCTATGCCGATACCTTTCCGGACAGCGCAGTCGGCGCCGTGCACCGCGCGCCCGGCGATTATCCCGCCGGCAGGCAGGGCGAGGTACTGATGGTCGAATTCACGGTGGCCGGCATCCCCTGTATCGGCCTGAACGGCGGGCCGGCGTTCCGCCACAGCGAAGCGTTTTCCTTCCAGATCGCGACCGACGACCAGCAGGAGACCGACCGCCTGTGGCAGGCCATCGTCGACAATGGCGGCCAGGAAAGCGACTGCGGATGGTGCAAGGACCGCTGGGGCCTGTCGTGGCAGATCACGCCGCGCGCCCTGATGGCGGCCGTCGCCGATCCCGATCCGGCGGCGGCGAAGCGCGCCTTCGACGCCATGATGTCGATGAAAAAAATCGACATCGCCACCA
>Ga0265798_10006945_pt1 | contig 14765 bp, 17 predicted proteins | sample P3T30metagenome_FD_192430 | JGI IMG/M metagenome (GOLD analysis project Ga0265798, IMG submission 192430) | Plant litter microbial communities from East Loma Ridge, Irvine, California - P3 T30 | ecosystem: Environmental > Terrestrial > Plant litter > Unclassified | place: USA: California... | reverse complement strand
TCCTCCTCCTGCAAAACGGCCTCAACATCGAAAAGCCTATCCTCGCCAAATTCCCAACCAACACCGTCCTCTCCGGCGTCTCCCTCATCGGCGCAACCGAAACCGAGCACGGCGTAATCCGCCACGACGACACAGACGACTGCAAACTCGGCCCTTTCCCCAACCCTCACTCATCAACAACCCAATCCTCGACCGCCGAAACCAGCGCCCGCACTTTCCTAAAAGCCTACAACGCCAGCGCCAAAGCAACCTGGACCCACGACCCAAACGTCCCCCTCACGCGCTGGCGCAAACTCCTCTACAACGCCTCCTTCAACCCCGTCGCCGCGCTGACAGGCCTGGACACCGCACGGATGCGCATGTCAGAATTCATCATCGACGACCTGATCCTGCCGCTCATGCGCGAGATCAAAGCTGTGGCCAAAGCCGCGGGGAGCGAGCTGCTGCCGGAAGACGTCGAGCAGAGCATCGTGAGGGCCGATCCGACGGACACGGCGTTTGTGCCTAGCATGGGGCAGGATGCGGCGAAAGGGAATTTCATGGAGGTCGAGGTTATTGTGGGGGAGCCGGTGAGGGAGGGGAAGAGGTTGGGGGTGCCTGTGCCGAAGCTGGAGGCGGTGTATGGGTTGCTGAGGGCGAGGCAGTTGCTGGTTATGGAGCGGAAGGGGTTGTGGGAGGCCAAGTTCGGGGAGGGGGCGAGGTATTCGTGAGGAGGCGGCTAGTCTTGCTGCCACGTGGTTCCCGGGAGATCTTGTTCTGCTGTTGAGGCGACCTTGCATGAGCCATCTAGTCCCGCTGGAAATGTACTCGAGAAGTCTCGTAAGTTAAGAAGCGAGATATCCGAGTTTCCAAGAGGGCTATGTAAGCATTGAAATTCACAAGTCCTGGATTCCACTTTGATGATCGCGATTCCAAAAGAAGTGTGGCTGAACCGCCTTGCGAGCGAAAGCCATTGCAAACGGGCTACCCAGCTCGTTGCGGACGATTAGGAACTGATCAACCGTCAGCACTTTGATGGCACATCTGCCGTTTGTCCCAACGAATGATCGATCATTCGACAGTGAAAGCAAGCGGATTGCACGAGAAGACTCTTAGAGTTCCTGCCGATTGTATCTTTGGAAAGACGAAAGAGCACTCTGAGGCGGGTGTATACTGTAATATGTATGTCAACTTGCAGCGCTGCAGAACTATGTTGTAAAAAAGAAATAAGATCAAAATTCCGTAACGCCTTGCTGAAGGATCCCTCGCTCAGAAAAAGAAAGCAGAAAGTATGGCAAGTCCGTGGCGAATACGACGGGGCGTAGCATCTTGCTCCCTAAGATCTCCCTCTCCCGGTCACCTCAGTAATTTCCAGGCGGGAACTGCGCCCTTCCACCCGGTTGTGGGTCGTACGGACTCGGGTTCGCGAACGGATTGACATGCCCATAACCAGTCGGGCTCAACACTCCTGTCGGACTGAGAGCGCTAGGCGCCACGCCATCCTCATACCCCGAAGGAGCAGCGCTGTGCGAATCCGAATTCATAGGCGAGCGGCGGCCTGGGTGCATATCGAAAGAAGTCGTCGGGTACAGCCCGTTGCCGTTGCCGTTGCCAGACTCATGCTCATGCTCATCATAGTCCTGCACCTGCCCGTACTTCCTCCTATCAGAATCATTGTCTTCGAGATCTTCTCCATGGCCGTGCCCGTACAACTCGCTATCCGGCTCATCGATCCGCGTCGACCAGGCGTCTTTCGTCGCAGCATCGTCGACCTGCGGCTGGAAAGCACCGCGGCCATCCGTCTTGCTGCCTGGCACGATGCCAGTCTTCCTGTACTTGTTCATCATCCACACGCTGATTGCGCTCGTCAGGCACCAGAGCAGGAACAGCACGACGCCGAAGCCCACGGCCGCTTTGGTCACTTTGCACTTGCTCACACTGCCCCAGGCGAACGTCTGGCAGTCGCTCAAGTCGGCTGCGTTGTCGTCGTCTTCGTGCTCTTTCCGGCCCTTTTTTACTCCTTGCGATTCCCAGACTCCGAGAGCGATTGTGGCGGCGAACCAGAGTAGGGCGAAAAGTAGGTCCAGCCCGAGGTAGGCGTAGATGTTGGCGAAGCGCCAGGCGCGCGTCCACATTGGGACCATTACTTGGTAGATCAGGGCGGGGATGCTGAAGAAGCACTTGTTGGGAGAGTTAGTAAGACATGGGGGAGTAAGTAAGTAGGTATCGAGGGAGGCTTACAAGAGCAAAGAAGAAGCCGACCTGTCCGCCATGGTTGCCGGATTTTGTGAGGACTGCTAAGGCTAGACAGCCTGCGACAAAGGTGAAGAGGGCTTGAGCTGCGTGGAAGCCGGCTTTTGATTTTTGGAAATAGCTCTGTTCGATGCGCATCGTGGGTGTTGTTGTGGTGCTGTCGGTACCCAGCACGGGTTACCCAGGGAGAGGGGGGTATGTACAGTGAGCGAGTGAGAGGTCGTGGGCGTGGAGATGCGAGTATACACGATAAGATTTTGATATACAACGAGTGTGTTATGGTATGTGATGAACAAGACAGTGGTATAGAGAGAGTGTGTAGTAGGTAGTATAGGATATAGGATGCAATGTAAGATGTACCAAAAGCGCTAACGAGGAGGCTCAGCCTCGCGCTGTTGGCTGACGTGTCAGCGCCTGAAGAGATGACGGAAGAAATAGGTAAGTTAAGCCTCTCACCAATAATTATCTTGACGGGGATTGAAACCTAACGAGGCCTGATGAAACGGGTGGTCCAGCCTGCGACCGAGGGGGAATGATATCTGAAACGACAAATTCAAAGTCACTTTCCATGTGTTTGTTGGTAAATAATGCCTTAGTCAGCCGGCCGTCGTCTGGGGTATCGGAGGATTTATCGATCGTCTAGCGTGATGGAGTATTCAATGTCATTTGCATGTGATAGCTGTCATCTCCGCCTACGAAAGTACCATCCATACCACGCTCTTACACGATTGTTGAACAGCATCACTTTCCAACACAACCACCCCAAGAATCAGATAACCAACAAAGCATACACACACATCAAACCACAACCATGGCCGCCGCAGAAGGCCCCGAAACCTTCGTCCAACTCCCCCTCACCATCGACCCAGACACCAAAGCCATCTCCTCCCCCACCCCCGCCCTCACCACCCACCTCGACGAACTAAACCTCTACAACCGCTACATTGTCGCCCTCGAGACCCCCAACCAAAACGTCCCTCCGCCAGCGCCCGTAAACCCCAAACGCAGCGTCCAAATCGGCAAACTGCGCGAGTCCGGCAACGCAGCCTTCAAGAAAGGCTCCTTCCCGGACGCCGTCAAAATGTACGACCTCGCCATCAAAATGGCCCTCGACCGCCCGCCCTGGGAGGCCAGTGGTCTTGTGCGCGAGGAGCTGAGCGCGCTGCACGGCAATCGCGCGCAGGCGCTTATGGGGGTGCAGGAGTGGCCTGAGGCGGCGTTGGATGCTAAGATTTCCACGGAGATGAAGCGGGTGGGGAATATCAAGGGGTGGTGGAGGAGAGGCCAGTGTTTGAAGGAGATGGGGAGGTTGGTGGAGGCGAGGGATTGGTTGAGGCAGGGGGTGGAGTTTGAGAGGGCTGGGCCCGAGAAGGGGAGTCTTGGGGAGTTGGAGGGGTTGTTGAGGGATGTTGAGAAGAGTATTGAGGCGAAGAGGGTGGAGGCTTGATGGGAATGTGTTCGAAAGTGCTTAAGAGGTTTGAGGGGGATTTCCTCTGTTCTCGTGTTCAAGAGTCTCTTCTTTGGGCTGGTCCCGCAACGAGGACGGCGAGCACCAGAGGATGATTGAATGCATTGGCGATTGGCAGCGCTCTAAACAGAAGCCGCTGCCTCGCAAACATCGGGACCGCACCCTAAGAATGTGGTGTAGCGCGGCTCCAAGGCGTCTGACATCAATCCGGGAGGGCAATGGTAGAGCGACTGAGGCCAACGACTCCACACTCTCGTTGCAAGCAGACGAACGATTGTCACACGAGCGAATAACCACCATCTACTATCGCTATAGCATTACACCCTGAAGTCTCGATTCTCGGAGTGCAAAAAAGTCATCTACTCTACGGTCCGCACTCACGTACGCTTGCTTGCCCTTGTCACATCTCTATAATGACCTGATGTCGTTCTTTGGGTATTGAACCACGCGGCGACGACTACTGCAACCAGATCGATCAAGTAAATCACCGTTGGTCAATTCTCGGCACGCGATGACATTGACTGCCGAGCGAAATCATGCAAATGCCTAAAGCGGTGCCGAATACCTCATTGTGGGGTTCGATGGCTGGACGCACCTTTCGTCCATGACAACCATCTTAAAACCTATCTCACATGATCACTGCGTCGCACTGCTATCGCTGGCTACTGTACATCAAAATCAGGTCTTATGTCCGAACCCGAAAGCCCGACGATAAGGTGAAGAGACCGAGTATTTGTCCCTCGTAAGACGGAAGTCATTCGGTGAAAGACGACGGACGGATAAAATCTCCGCATTGGCGAAGGATGATCGACAACCGGGATTTTCGTGTCCCTGATCCCGTACCAGCACATCCTGTTCACAACAAGACGGAGGACCTGGTTGGATCAACTTCGAAATGGTCCTGATATCACTCAAGGTCGCATAGATATATCCCTCGTGATCAAGTCGCAGTATGAAGCCAAAAGGCAACAAGAATCTCGTCAACCAGCAACAAAGCAGTGACGTGAGCCTGCGTCGGCTTCACATTCAAACATTCAACGGCCCCATCGCTAGTAGGAGCTTGAGCCACCAAGCGAAGCTTAAGACGAACATGATCGACAATCCATCACCTGTAAGCAAGGCGTGATGACTGCTTTCTGCAAAATGTAAGGGCCCGGCTTCCAGTCATCCTGTTCCCGACAGCCAGCCTCATCTGTCTTTCTTTTCGGCTTCCACAAATAACCATCTCGCGGTCTCACAATGTCGAGTGCTGCACCAGAAACCAAAGACGTCGAGCAAGATGCGGCGGGCAAATGGAACTTCTCTGATGAAAGGGATGTTGATCGGGAGGCGCGGGAGATTGATCCTGCTGTTGAGAAGAGAGTGGTTCGCAAGTAAGTTGCCTACTGTACTTTGTCACCCTGGTGTCTTGACAAGCTGTAGCTAATTACGTGTTCGAATCATCAGACTGGATCGCCATTTGCTGACTTTGGTATGCGTGTTATACCTGTTGGCGTTCTTGGACCGGTCAGTGCTCAGCCATCACACTCTCTACACGGACTGCCATGTTGACGAGACTCTAGATCGAACATTGGAAATGCAAAAGTCGCGGGAGTATGTAAAACGAGTTTCTCGCCCTCACTATCGGTGAATGATGAGACTGACCAGCTGTTACAGATGTCGGAAGACCTGGAATTCGAAGGCGACGACTACGAATGGCTTCTGACCATCGTAAGTCGCATGCATGCCCATATCAGCCCAGGCTCGCCATTCCCCCACTAACAGACGAACTCACACAGTTCTACATATCCTACATCCTCTTCTCCTTCCTGACGCTCTGCTGGAAAATCTTTCCACCACACCGATGGGCCGCATTCGTCGTCTTCGGGTGGGGCGTGGTCGCGACGGTACAATCAGGAACCCAGAATTGGGCCGGAATGATGGTCTGTCGATTCTTCCTCGGCCTCTTCGAACAAGGCTTCGGCCCTGGAGTCCCCTATCTGTTCTCGTTCTTCTACCTCCGGCACGAAATCGGCCTGCGATCCGGCATGTACCTAGCAATGGCGCCTCTGGCTACTTGCTTCGCCGGCGCACTGGCTTATGGTATCACCTCTGGACATGCAGCGCTTGCGAGCTGGAGGCTGCTGTTCCTTGTGGAAGGCGCTCCTGTCATTGCCTTGGCCCCAGTGGTGTACTTCTTCCTGCCCGACACGCCGAAGCAGGCTCGCTTCTTTACCGAAGACGAGAAACGTGTTGTCCTCGCTCGCACGATGCGGCAGACTTCCGAACCAGAGCGGAGCCACGCTTTCGATTGGAAGGAATCTGCGGCGACGCTGTTGGATCTCAAGGCGTGGTTGACGGCGCTGATGTTTTTCTCTTGCAACGTCTCGTTCGCTTCGCTGCCGGTTTTCTTGCCTACGATTTTGGAAGAGATGGGTTTCACTGGAGTCAATGCTCAAGGGCTTTCGGCGCCGCCGTATCTCCTCTCTTTCTTGGTGACCGTTGCGACGGCGTGGCTTGCCGACCGCACTCAACAGCGAGGCTTCACTATCATGGTCATGTCCGCCATCGGTGGCGCGGGATACATCATGCTAGCCGCCGCTTCATCCGTCGGCGTACGCTACGCAGGTTGCTACCTGGCAGCAGCTGGCATATTCCCTGCCATCGCCAACATCCTGCCGTGGGTCTCCAACAATCAGGGCAACGACAGTCGACGTGGCGCCGGCTTTGTCATGCTCATGCTGATCGGACAGTGTGGGCCGCTGCTGGGCACGAGGATCTATCCATCCGATACTGGGCCGCAGTTTGTCATGGGCCATAGCATTTGTGCGGGTTTCTTGTTCTTCACAACACTTTTGGCTTGTGCTCTTAGGCTCCTGCTGGGGTGGGAGAATCGGAAGTTGGACCGGAAGTATGGTACGCTGGAAGAACAGCGGTCGCGGGCTGATAATGCTGCCGGTGCCGGAGGCGAGGATTCCAAGGCGGAGATGGAGCTTGGGTTGGAGAGCTATGGGCCCATGTATCGATATGTGCTTTGAGACATTTGGCTTCTCGGCCGGTGACCACCCAGCTTTTTGGCATTTGGATGGCACTTGAAGATCCAACAAAGGTTCCGTTGTTATTACCCTTGCCGCTGCTTGACCAATCGGTGGCTGTATGGCTCCAACGTACGCGATCTGCACTCGAGACGCTTTACAGCGACAAGGACTCGGCACGTGACTTGCTGGAGCAGCGAGCTTGCGTGTCATTGTTCATGGAGGCGTCGTGGACTCTCGTAAATCCTGGCAACATCAGATATCTTGCAAGGTCCTCTGATGTCCCGCGGAAGGGTTTCTGTCTGTTTGGCGAATAGCCACTCGAAGAACATCGTTGGTTAGTTTGCGCCACCTTACATCTCTCAAGTGTTAGCTGTTGATCGTTGCGACTACGGCGCTTGCTTTGCTCACCTTGAGCTGCTCGCGAACCGCCTTGCGGTATACTGTACTGCTCGTTCGAACCACCCAAGCGATGTTCTTTCGCTCCTCGAGTTTGTGTGACCCAAGCTTGTATCGTTCCTGCAGGCATTTACCCGCTGGTTGTCGACCAACGCACTTAGCTGCCATGCAGCTACTGACCATGCTCATCGTGACTATGAGGGCACGAGCCCGAGTAGGGCTGGTGATGGTTAACAAAGTAACAAATCGTTAGCTAGACAAGTCTTGCCAAAACTTCCATTTGTCCATCTCTTTCGTAGCATCACCTTACCACTTTACGCCAGGCTGGGGGCCGTCATGAAAGATACCGAGAGCTTCCTGGGCCCTGCGTCGGGCGGCCTCGCGTCGGTCGCTCTCCGCCTCACGTCTTGTGGCTTGTATCTGCTCCATGAGTTCTTGAAATCGGTTAGGGCGAATCTGACGACCGCGATTCTGATCATCACGACAACGATTTTGTTCGCGGTATCTCTGTACATTCACACCAGACGCAGCGGTCCCATGGATTTTGTCGTACTCTATACCCCTCTGGACAGCAGCGAGCCAGTTGGAGTCGGCAGGAGCAGCGCAGGTCTCGTTGAGAGGTTCCGGATATTCATTGGGCGGAGTGGACAAATCCGAGTCCTCCGAAACAGTTAGGGAACTTGAGTAGGCTCAATACCGTTGGATGGCTCTTGGCCGCTGTTCTCTGTGATCTTGTCAGTGAAAGCGCTCATGACATCTTCTTCTTCCTCTGCAACTTTTCTGCGCTCTAGAAGCTCCGCATGCTCCGCCTTGCGTCTTTTCCTCTGGGCCTTTCTAGACTCTGGACCAGGTGCAGGGCGAGCCTCACCAGTGTAGTGCTGTTCTGAGAAGACAGCGAGGAAGGTAGGCTCCGGAGAAGCCATTTTGGTGAATAGATGGGAGTCTAGAGTCGACTACCCGATAATGCAGCTGCAATTAAGCAGGCACAAGATGAGCGGCTGCAGTTAAGCAGTCTCTCGATGGTAAGTAAATAGAAGTCAGGAAAAGACTTCGGGTGGATTGCAGCTGCAATTAAGCAGGCACAAAAGGGGCGCTGCGAATGAGCAGTCACCCGTGGTGAATGAATGGGACCACAACAGTTGGGTCCCAAGGTGATACAACTGATGCCTGGTGGCACAGGAGGAGGCACGATGAGTAGCCCGGTTCACCATGAGGGAGAGTATGGCTGGAAGAAGGAAAATATGGGAGGAGTGCATGAGGCAAAAGAGGAGGTCGACCTAAGAAGCGGAAGTTGGTTTTTTGGGCGTGTATCGCCATGCCAAGCCAAGCAAACAAACAGAGTGCACAGGAAGGAGCGACCGGATCTGGAAACATTTGTTCGGCGATCTGATATGACTGCTAAGCAATAGATGTGAACGTGTCTCTCTCGCAGCTAGGGAGCGGCGGGCCCCATGGCCATGACCTCTTCCCCAAACAGCTCATATCTTTCGAGAAGGAGACTTACAAGAGTAATAACCAGATCTTCATGCACCATACAGTCTTGGTACCATATCGAATGCATCGTTATACGCGTCGCTTCACGTAGGCATTCGGTCAATTTTTCCATCTTAAGCTCTCACTTCCCCTTGGAGTATACGTGACGCTTCTCGTTGTTTAAACATCGTTCTCACTGTGAGATTGCTAAGCTCTCCAATGGTATTCGCCTGTCACCTTCTGTGACAATTCGGATCGTTGTTGCATATCCGTGGGATTGATGTCTGCGAACTGATGTGGTCATGGCACCGGCATCGTTGACTAATGCCTCAATCGTTACGGATACCTTTTCAAATTCGACCATCATTCTTGAGGCGCTGTAACGCCTTGTCCTTCTGCTTGGCCGACTCTTCGTCTAGATCAAAGCATTCACCGGCATGGTAGTCGTACCAACCTTGCTCACCACCACCTTCCTCTCTGTCCCATTCGCCACCCTCCTTCCTCCTCTCGCCCATCTCGTCAAAGTCCGAGTTCGCTACACTGAGGTTACACCAAGCAGAAAAGAGCTCGCTCCAAGGAACTCGCATCTTCACGAAACTGTCGAGCGTCACAAAATCGTCTCTTTCTTCCGCGATAGCTTGCTCGACGAGTATGGCATCACGGGCCTGAAAACCGTGGGAGTCAACGACGATGAACAGTGAAGCTCCAATGTCTCGCTCGGGATCGTTGCGGATGACATCCAGACAGAAACCTTCGATGTCTTTGAGGCTTGAGCCAGCCCATGCGTTGTCAAAGGTGCTGTCCAGAGATGGTGGAGTGGCGTCCAAGGCGTTGGTGCCGGGTGGCAGCTCGAGGTCGTAGGCGTTTTTGGTGGAGACGAGTCGGTGCCAGATGTCGCCGTCGCTGTGTTCCCAGTCTGTGAGGTTGTGGAGGAGGAGGTTGATGGCTTTGTGGTCTGCTTCTGGGGCTGTGACGAAGAGCAGGCCGGTGGACATGTTGGCTGTGAGGTTGAGTAGAGAATGGGTTGCTTGGGTGTCAGCATGAATACTACCCACCTTGTTAGACGTTAAATCTTTTATGAACCCTTGATGGCGCCTAATGACACGCGTGTTGGCTCGTGAGCCGCATTGCTGCCTGGATACATGAGCGAAGGAGCCGGTTTGAAGCAAGCTGTCGTGGGGCAGTCAGTTTTCGTATTGTCTCTCCAAATCAACACCATCACGTCTCAGGCTGTTTCATGGACTGTACATGTATAACTAACGCACCACAACAGTCATGTTCAAATGATATTCCGCTAGACTGGTGCTGCTGCTAAGGTGGTATACCCTCTTCATCTTCCATCCTTCACCTCCACCCATGTCACCTGCATAGCACCATCACCCTCACGCCGCAGCTATGCCTGCAACCAGAACAGTACCATTGAAGGCTCGCCCTTCCAGAGTGGTACCCTACGAGCAAGTTATCAGCCTCGACTTGAGGCCTCCCACGCCTCCTCCTCCTGCTAATGCCTCATCGATGGCTCATGTCCTGTCGCAGACCAGTCAGCCCCAATACTCACAACCACAACATCCATACTTGCACCCTGCATACCAGCACTACCCGCAGCCAACTTATCCCTACCCACCTCCGCCGCCGCCGCCACCACCGCCATACGGCCCGAATTACTACTATCGTCCCCAGCAACCACCCGTATACGCGCCTTAACATCCACCAGCACCACCAGCACCACCACAGCCACAGCCACAGCCACAGGCACCGCATGCCACGGCCGAACCACCGAGACCGGATCAACAACCAGCTCAGCAAGACCTTCCAATTACTGTTGAGGATCCTGCGGCCAAGAAGCGAGCCCAGCTCTCAGAAGACGATGATACTCTGCTTGTACGCATAGCCTTGAGATGGATCTTCGTCCGCGAGCGAGCTGCCTCGCCAACCACTTTCTGGACAGATGTCACGCGATCCTTTGAGAGGGCTATTGGCCGAAAGTTCGCTTCTGTCAAACGGAAGATTCTAGCGCTCGAAGAACAATGGCGCGCCAAATTCGCTGCCAGAGACGTGCAGCCCGGACTTCAGGGAAATAACAACACGGAACTGGCCCGGGCGATGCGCGCTTGGCTCGCTTTCAGAGATGAGGAGGAGCGTGTGAAGAGAGAGAAGGAGGACGACGAGAAGGCTCTGGCAGTGCGTCGGGAGAGGTTGCATGAGCTTGAGTCGGAACGTCTTGGGCTTACTGATGTTTGTCGGTATGAAACTACGGTGGTAGGAGAGGAAGAGGAATCAAGACCGCAAGGTGTTGATAACGGCAATCGCGCCAACCCTATTCCGCTTGAGGACGCAGCCGGCGAAGAGCCCCAGTCGTCCCGACCTGGTAACAGCCTTTATCAGGACTTAGAACCTATGGAGTCGAACAGCAAATCTAGAAATTCCGATCCGGTGGCTCCCATTGTCGAGCTCCTCCGAAAACGGCAACGCGAGGAAAGGGAAGAAGCGGACATTAGGCGCGAAGAGCAAGTTCTTCTGAACAAGAGATTGGCCATGATGGAAGACCAGGTTCAGATGTTGAGCAAGCTTATCACGCAGCGTGAGCGGAAATCGCAGCCAGCATTACCGCCTCAGTCGGAGGTTATAGACTTGGACGGTGGTTCAAACGAGAGCGCAGAGATAGCTAATAGGCCTCAAGCGGAAGCAGGAGCAGCGGGAGCTAGTAACATCACTGAGACTCCAGCAGGGACAACAGAACAAGGAGAGGTTCATGATAGGCCTCAGGCGGAAGCAGAAGTTACAAACGTGAGCAGCAGCACTGAAGCCCGAGCAGAGATTGCAGAAGTCTCCCCAGATGTGCCCATGCCGGATATTTCTGCCAACACAGCAGCTGGAGCTGAGACTGCGGCACTGGGTACCGGCGCAAGTAACGATGTACCAACTGGGGCTGTGGAATACTCTCCAAATGTGTCTATGGATGGGAGCGCGGACGTGCCTGACAAGACTCCAGCTGGATCGGAAATCGAGATGCCGGACGATAGGACTGAAGCTCAGAACGATGTCAACAAATCACCCAAGACCATCGATGCGCCCATGACAGCTGAAGCGGTGCCAGAGGATGGAAGTGCAGTTCAGGCGACAGAGCCGGCTGATGAAGAATCACCCGCGACGCCCATAAGTGAAGAAGAATAGGTCCACAGCCTTGCTTGATCTATGCAGCGAGGCATCGCACTCCCCTCTTACGATGGCAGCACCGGCTCTACACTCCTGTAAACTGTGGTAGCTTCGAACGAGACCCGACAAGTTCTCTTGGCAAAACACGAATCACTTGCTTCTTCGATACTTCTCAAGTTTATGAACACTCAAGAGCGAGATCGTTCGGGCTGCTGGATCACATTGTGTCGAGATTTCCGATGGTGTCATGCCGTTTACTACAGAACGACGAGCAAAATCACGTCGTCGTATTCCATCACACGAGTCACGACCTCTATGTCCCGGTCTTGTTGCGGTGCCTCTCATCAATCGCTCGACTTTTCCATGGCCACAGTGCGTGTTCTGGTATCCGCCTTCATGAGCGATGTTGTGGCCTATGCGCTTCATGCACAGCATTGGTGGTTTAGTGGTAAAATTGGCCGTTGCCATGAGAAGTCATTGACTTCTTTGATATCGGCCAGCCCCGGGTTCGATTCCCGGCCGATGCATCACGCACGATTCCTGCTGTGGGAGTGCTCGCTTTTTGTTTTGTTTGTCAACAAACTGCTCCGTGGCACTGTGCTGGGGGCGAGTGACTGCTTCGCAGCTTGTTGGGCCGGCTTGATGCAGCACCGGGAACACTCGTTGATTTCGAGTGCCTTGGTCCCTGATCACAGATGGGACGATGGACTGGCTGCAGCCTTCTTGAGGTACACACGGCGCATGATCTGGACGGTATCCTTTGCAGTTTCATGGCTGCCTGGCTAACTTATGGTCAAGTGAGACCCGACCCGACATGCTTTGTATGGAGCTGATCTGAGACAGTGAGGTTGATCGTGGCCTCTTCGGCCACTTTTTCCTGCTGGCCATTGGCCGAATATTGAATCGCTAGAACAGGGAACCTTTCCGTGACCATATCGCACGGTAGTGTGGATTTGGCAGCCTTGTCACCGGATCGGTCGTACGAAGGAACGTACGGTGATATGTTTTCAGTAGCAATGGCTGGCGGACATACCACAAGTATCTTTCCACGCCACCAAAAGCACATCTGCGACTCCAGACGAATTGCTTCAACCTCGATGCTATACACAGAGAGTTCACCGGTCGTCTGAGACAGTGCTAGGCGCAAGCCTCGAGTCGTACTGATGGTCCTATCTTTCAGCTGCCAAGTTCTGTGTTCCCCTATACCGACATTGATTGGTTGAGAGTAAGGCAGATCATGTTCTGCGAATCAGAACTCCGCCTGTCGTTCGCTTATCATCCCTGGGTCGTTATGCCGATGGATACCGTAAGTCGATTCATTGTCCTCTTCGGCCCGCTAAATGGGCTCGGACTCCCAACACAGACACCGTTCAGAGGATGGTGAGCGAACATGGCTGCCTATTCAGATATCGATCGATGCCAGAAGTCTGATCGAGCTCTTTCGGCCCGAGAGACGGTCTTGGCCTCCAACGACAGCAACGACCACTTGCTCGAGACCGGTGAACGAACGTAGTTGTTCAGAGTCGACTGTTCTCATAGAAGTGGTCGCGATGAGCTCTTGGATGATATAAGTACGTGGTGCCTAACCACAACATCAGTCAGGTCTTCCACCAACTCCGAAGACTAATTACTCCATTACAAACAGAAAACAGCTACAACATCGCCACCGCCACCACTCCCGACATGCACTTCACCAGACTCGCCACGGCACTCTTCGCCGCCACCGCCCTGGCCGCCCCGGCAGCCTCTCCGGTCGACGTCGACGAGTCCCCGGCCACGACTACGGTCATGTTCAACTTCCCGACTGGTGCCGCCGGGCCCGTTCCGCAAGACTGTTGCTTCAAGGGCTCTTGGCACGGAATCAGTTGGGGCTGTGGCAAGAAGCGCTGCGGCAGCAAATGATGGGTAGTCGCGTCATTAAGACAGTGAAAGGTATCGAGGATGTTGGTGGTAGCGCTTGGTGCGCAAAAGCTGACGAAGGCTACATAGGCCACCCGCGGATATGTTTGACAATCGAGAGATCCGAACCGATCTCATGACTGATAAGGCATTCGGTGATTTGACAGGAGATTGGATGTTGGAAGGAGCGTTGGCATTACATGATAACATTCCCTTTCTTGATGTTCTCAAGCCAGCTCTCATTTATGTTCGATCGACCCTTTTCAGCTCGAGGGACGCCTCTGAGCTATCGATCGATACTACTGTCTCTACCGACTTATGATCATGACAGTTGAAGCTGCTTCGATAAGTTTGACTATTCAATGTGTCTAGTAATTGAGCGCCGTTTTTCTGTAAGCAAGATCAATCGAGAGATATCCCCGTAGCGACAAGCTATTGTGCACAAATCCATCAACTTCTGCCGTGCTCAGACCATCATGTCACTTTCGGCAAAGTAAACGTGCTATTACATAGCAAAGCTAGCAGTGGTAGTGAGTTCTTTTCCAAGGGGAGTAGGGTGATATTTGGCCGCTCAAACAAATTACTGGTAGGACGGCAATGGAAATGGCCCGTCAAGTAGTTGAAACGTGAGGTCGATATAAGGCTTTCTGACCTCACCTCATCCGCGAGCTCACCAAATACAACATTTTGTTTCAACAGCGACAAGCGTGCCTGTCGGAACTATTTTGCGATAGTTAAGCAAGTCTCTATGTATTTCAAGTGGTAACAAGATTGGTCTCGCTCCTCGCGGTAGCACAGTGAAAATTCGTATTCTTGACTTGGTGGGAGTAATTATTGCTTACATCCGTTGATAGATTTACCGGACGATGCATTCGATCGACCCTTCTCGTTTTTAAAGCCTAATAGAGCAACATTCGCCGTCCTGTGATTTAATTGTAATCGATTTGATCGCGATCAAGTGAACGTGCTCACCTTTTTACCCAAACCCTAACCCTGCTCGATCGGTACCCCTCAATGCGGGGTCAGTAGTGCGAGTGCGCGCCGTGAGTCGTCTTCAAATTTGCGACTTCGGTAGAGGCTCACTCCTTTCTAAACTCTTTTACAATGGAGTCTTCGAACCTGAG
>Ga0265798_10006942_pt1 | contig 14768 bp, 20 predicted proteins | sample P3T30metagenome_FD_192430 | JGI IMG/M metagenome (GOLD analysis project Ga0265798, IMG submission 192430) | Plant litter microbial communities from East Loma Ridge, Irvine, California - P3 T30 | ecosystem: Environmental > Terrestrial > Plant litter > Unclassified | place: USA: California... | reverse complement strand
ATCGCTACGTTGTGATTCCCATGAGCAGACTTTCAAGGCAAGATAAGAGAAAAATGCAATTCCCGATTGGCTAGGCACGTTCGTGAGCAAGGGTAAAAGAGAGAGTAAAGGGTAAACGCAGTCTGCTTTAAGCGGGTCGGATTCAATGCGGGTGGCTGAATAGGTATACAGCCGCAACAAGGGTGAGAAAGGAAAGGGGACACAAGAGGTGTGATCGCGTCACCGGTTTGGATATGAGATAATCCTAGATACCAAGAACAGCAACAGCGAACGAGATCCATACAACGGCCGATACACAGGAACGAGAGTTGTTAGATACGCAATTTTGATCATACCCTTCTGTCATTAGCATCTATTTCGTATTCCAAAGCTGCGTTCAACGTAGCATCATACTACCATACTATCCAAGCATAGCATCTCATCGAAACGAAAACGTGAAATCGCCAGTCGTCACCCAACAGCGGAAATTAGGGTCACACACTCGATCATCCTCCTTCCATCACCCTTCCTTTGAAACCGCATTCAACCAACCTCGACTCCTTTAAGGCAACATGCCGCGCCCTTCGGCCCCCTGGGCCTCTTTTCACGCCGGTTCAACCTCGTCATCTCGCCCATCGTCTCGAGCCTCATCTCCAACGCGAGGTCTCTCGTCACGTAACGATGCAGTTGCTACGCCCTCGTTTGAACGACTAGATGATTACTTTGCATCGCACTCGGTCTCTTCGTCAACAGCTGCGACACCTGCTACGCCATATAACGATATGTGGGGCGCACAAACTCCAGGTGTACACGGACCGGTTGATATTGTGTTGGATTCAGACCATCTGGTCTTGAGAGGATATGGATCCGAGTTCAACTCCGCCTATCTCAGTGGAAGGGTCGAGCTGTTTTTGTCGGAATCGACCAATATCAAAGAAATCAATATGACTCTGGTAGGAAAGGCTAGAGTACAATTCCACGATAGTACCGGGTGAGTCACGCTGTCAAAGTAAGGGGTGGAGCTGATATTCAGAACAACGTCTCGAGGTCACCACCATACCCATACCGTCATGACTCACGATTGGTCTTTCTTGCAAGGCGACAAAAGACACAATCACACTCTCAAAGCCGGCCACCATCAATTCCCATTCTCGCTCATGCTCGACGGAAATCTTCCATCAACCATCAACACCTACAACCAAGAAGCCAACATCAGCTACAAACTTCGAGCTAATGTTGTCCGATCGGGATTCTCGTCCAACTTCCACACTTCCAGGACCTTCACTCTGCATAGGACATACATGAATGAAGCACTCGAATTCAATCAAACGCTAGAGATCGAAAACACATGGCCTGGGAAAGTCATGTACTCGCTCACATTACCTTTCAAAGCCTACGCCGCTGGAGACGAAATCCCTGTCATGCTGAAATTCATGCCTCTCGCTAAGGGTGTGAGGGTCATGACGGTCCAATCGGTTTTGAAGGAGTACACGCTCGTTCACACCAAGCATTCTCAGCATTCGGATCAACGAGTCGCAGCGAGCATCAAGCATGAATTGAGGAATGGAAGGGCATATGTAGTTCCGGAAACAACTTCGAGGACACCAGGTCGACCTGCTCTGCCCACCGCAGGCGCTAGTACTAGTACCGTTCCCAGCACGGCTGCAAGTACCAACCCTAGTACCGCCAACTCGCGAGCCCCCAGTCCTTCGCAAACACCTGTGCCTGGACGTGGGTCTTCAGACAGGCCAGCCGATAGTTACTTCCCTTCCCAGACCGACGGGGCCGGACCATCCTCAGGTGCATCCGTCGCAGCCTCGGATGATGAGGATGTCAATATTGGAGATGACGAAATCAACTGCGCAATCACTATCCCTATCCCGGCATACACTACTCCATCGCATACTATTCACCCGCTTTTCGTCACCCACAAGATCAAGTGGTCGTGCTCGATTTCGAATGCCGACGGACACGTTTCCGAGCTACGATGCGCTCTACCCATCATTATCCTGAATCACTCTCAGCTAGAAGAGGCTAGATCCGCTAGTGCGGCTACTCGAAACCTCCTCTTTGGTAATGGCAATGCGGACGAGACTCAAGCTGTCGATCTACCAAGTTACAATAATCACGTTTACGACCGAGTTGCAGTCGCCGACTCTGGACAGACGTCTGGATTCCGATCAACACATGCTACCCCTCTCCACTCTCCAAGCTCACCTACGCCCCCTGCTTCGACCCACCACTCCCGACCCAGCTCGCCTACTCGCCGTCAATCGACTACTGATGGTGGTCTAGCTGCGCCTGGTGCTGCTGAAGTTCCCCCGCGTCGTCAACTCACTTCATGGGATGATTCGGAATTGCTAGCTTCTCTAGGTGAATTGAGGATCCCATCATCCCACAACTCTTCACCCCACGATACACCTCCCGACTCACGATCCCCCAGTCGGCCGTTAAGTCGACGGAACTCCAGATCAGGTCGATCATCAAGGATTAACTCGCACCATGGTTCTCGAGCTGGATCCAGAGCATCGTCCCCCGAACGACACGACCGATCCGATATGGCCGATCGACGAGTCTCATCTTTCACTGGTCTATTGCATCTTGGTCAATCCCTCAAACATAGGGCTCATCTACCTACTAAACCGATTTTAAGGACGGGAAGCCATTTCTCACCTCACGACGAGATGGCTCGAACGGCATCAGCTTCCAATCTAGGCAGTGGGAACCACGTCCGAATTGGTCCTACTACGCTACACAACACAGGAGACGACGATGATGGCGAGGATCAAGCGGATCCAATCTCGAGGGTACCTTCATACAATATCGCTTCGAGAGGATGGTTGGGTGGAGGTATCACACCGCTGGATGTCAATCTTCCGACATACGATGCGTCCGAGACTAGGGCCCGCACGGATGTCGAAAGGGTCAGAAATCCGGATGGAGGTTTGATCAGGCCGAAGAGTGATACCGCTCTGGTCGACCTTGGTAGAGCGGATCGGGATGAGGAGATGTAGTTCCTGGCGTCTCGTGGGCAAGAGTAGAATAAAATGTACTATTACCAATTCATATATATACATACATATACATATATAGTCTCATATGCAAACTCATCAGTTTCATATTATCCCAGACCGCGAAAGTCCCCTAGACTGAAGACAGCAAAATGAAGTCGAGACACGGCAGGAAAGGAGGATGAACCAATGCGGAAGACTTTCAAGATATACAGCAATTGCATCGTTTCTATGGTTACGATACAGTTGCGAGCAATGCGAGTTGTGCAGTGTGATGGTGTATGTGATGTGATGTGGTATGGTATGGTATGGTCTGGATTGAGATGGATTTAATGATAATGTGAGAACACTACGATACAAGTACAGACTGCTCTGGTCGATGTTCCTCGTACTCCTTGCCATTGGGGACCATGCTAAACTCTCCTAGATCCGGCATGGATATTGGACCGGGTTGATAGCAGTTTGTCCTCATGACGTCCAATTGACTTCGACGAATCATGATCTGTGAGGGCGTAATGGGGCGTTTCGACATCATACGGGTACGAGAGAATTTGATGGCGACAGAAGGACATGCGGTCATGTGATTGGAGATGTGTGATGTCGATAAATCGAAAGCGGTCCGTGAGCACGTAAAAACAGCAAGTAGAGGAAACCAAAAATTACGTGTGCAAACGAGTAATAGCGCCAATATGACCAGGGGAAGAGTGTTCCCTTGACACCGGTCAACTCGAGTTTATCGGGTTGATCGATTGCCTTTTCCCATCAATAACAGGGCATACAGACCGCGAAGTGAGACTCACCTCATTCTTGATCTTTGTCAAGACAGCAACACGATCAGTCAAAACAGCCTTGACTCCCCAACTGATAGCGACCTTCATCTCGGCTTCATCATTGACTGTCCAGACGCAAATATCTTTGCCGGCTTGTTTACACTCCTGCAAGAACGCCTGACCCTCTGGACCCATGAGAAGTGGGAAACAGATAGAGAACCCATCGCAGTGATCCCAGAAGAATTTTCGGACGATTGAGGGGGAGAACCCGATATGGAATCGTTTCAGAAGGGGGAGATGTTTGTAGGCTGATTTCAGAAAGAGAGGGTGCCAAAGACCGAGAATGAGTCGGGGAGCTAGCTCGGTTTCCCAGTTCTCATATAGGGCAATAATGCGGGCCATTTCGGGCTGATTATCAGCATGGGATCACAGAATATAGATGCGGGACATACAAATAGCTTCTCGGGGTCGTTCTGGACCTTACAATCGATCTGGTAGTCAGTATACGCCATTTTGTCTGTCACATAGATACACTTGCGTTGAGAGAGACATGCTTGTTCTCGTCCTCCATGAGCAGGGCAATGAGCTCCTCGAATTGGGGGATTGGTTGGACAGGCTCTTTCGTGGTTCGAACGTTTCTTGTGATTAGCAGATATAAGATATCTAGATAAGCATAACTCACTCCACAACACCTTTCCAGGGCTGCGTCCTTATCGTTCCAGTACCGGTGGTAGTCCTATCCAGAGTGGGATCATGGAACATGAGCACCACTCCATCAGATGTGGCGTGGACATCTAGAATAAGCTTGGACCGGTGATGTGGTTAGTAACTCACCGCTTTCAATCCCGTCGCAGCCTTCCTTAATTGCTGCTCTAAAGCTTGCTAGGCTGTCTATCAGCCCTTTGTCTACAATATATGTGAAGGCAACTCACGTATTCTCTGGCAAGTTGGCAGAGGCACCTCGATGACCCCAGACCTCTACGTCCTTAGGTTCTCTTGGAAATATTTGCTTGGTAGGCATGATTTATGATTTAATGATTGATTTCGTTTTTTCGTCTACTCGATACTTTGATGCTGATGATGGTACAAATGAAATGGTGAGGAAACTAGATGGGGGCTACCTATAACATGTCCGAGACTAGGGGTGTTGAGGAGTTGATCGCCAGGCGACAATGGGTAAGATATGTTTGTGTCAAAGGTTTTGATTTCCTCGGTTCATCAGTGGAAGAAACGTGCTTGCGTAGGTTCACGTCATACTCCTTTTCCGACTTACTCCTGCCGAGAGCCGAAGGGTGAGGGGTGAACTGCGAGGCTGTGTCAACGGACAGACGGGTGAGCAGCAAGAAAGATGTAGATGCATCACTATTACGCATATTGCTCTACGAAATTATATATACCAAATGTATTCCCTAAATACCCATACCAGACCTTAAAGCATCTACTAAAGGCCAATTGGATCCAGTCCAATCACCATCCATACTGAACATGTTGCAGCCCCTCAAACCGGATTGACGGGCAAATTGAGCCTTCATCGAGAGCGAGTCAGGGTCGTCGTAAGTGACGACTTGACCAGTGTAGGATGATCGGATCCATGGCTACCGTATCAGCGCGAGATTCATGTATATATGAATTGATAATGACTTACGGTACTGGAACAAGAATCCCATTCTCGGTAGAATCCACCAGCCCCAATGAACTTGCCTGAGCCATCTAGAGCCAAAGCACCCTGCTTGACGAGATCGGCGAATCCAATTTGACCATTGTTATCACCACCGCCACCGTTTCTGACGGTAACCAGGCCGCTCTGTCGCTTGTCAAGAGTCGAGGTAAGATTGGCCACCTCGTCGGCAGAGGGAGGGATGTAGTCCCGCTGCCTGAGTCGAGAAGCCCAAGACTTCTGCAGATAGCCGTAGGCGGGTACACCTAGGGTGATCTTACTGGCCGGCATGCCCGCTGCGGTCCATGAGGCTATCGAGGCGTAAGCGTTGGCGAGAGGTTGGGTCGAGTTCCCACAGGCGTCGGAAAGAGGAGCATTGGGTCCTGGATTATCGCTTGCTGTCATGTCAGCTTTATCTTTACGCGCATATCATGACTTACAACCCCAGATATCGTAGTTCATGACGATGATCCAGTCAATGACGGCGGCGAATCCGCTAACGTCACTAAGAGGTCGTCCATTGGATCCGGCGAACGGCCAGACCTGGGTGGCGAGGGTAATGATAGCTTCACTGGGTAGAGCAGCCCTCAATTCGGTCAAGTACAGCAAGAAGTTGGCAGAATCAGCGGAAGAAATAGCGTTACCGCCGGCACCTTGGGCATTGGGGTATTCCCAATCAAGATCAATCCCGTCTAGTCCATAAGACCAGTATGCCTGAACACAATTGTTGACAAAGTTGGTACGTTTGGCTGGATCGGCGACAAGGGTTGAGAAGTATTTGGATCCAGTCCAACCTCCAATAGACAACTTGACTCGTTTCCCATTCTTATGAGCACCCGCTGCGAGTCGCATTAAGAGATCAGAGGAATCGGATTGGGTGAACTCGAGTCGACCGTCGGCGGTAGGTAGGGCAAAAGCGAAATCGACAACGTCGAATTTAGACCAATCGACAGACTCGGGTGGGAGGGTCCAAGCTGACCAATCGGGGTAGTATCCAGCCATAATTGTCCTGGGCACGTTTGGCAGCCTTGTGCTGGAGGGGACAGCGGAGGAAGAAGCTGAAGTAGAGGAGGGGAGGAGTGAAGAAGATGCGGCAGCGGAAGAGGAGACGGCAGTCTCGTTCCACATGCTCGAGGTCGAGGGTTCGGCCGAGGCGGAAGAGCTGGCGAACGATGCACTCGAGGTCGCATTGTTGCTGGCAGAAGCCGACTGGGAAGCGCCTGAAGCACTAGTCGTGGTCACTTGTATAGAGCTTGTCTCTGCCGAGGCGGAGGCAGAGGCGCTCGCGATGCTGGAGGGAGGGGCAGAAGCTTCGGTAAGGGATTCGGAGTATGAGGAAGAGGAGACAGCATCGGAAGCGGATCCAGAAGGCGCGGAGGAGGAGGCAATTCCAGAAGACGAGGCGGAAGAGTAGCTCGAATTTGTGATTGAGGCGGAAACATTACCGGAGGGCTCGGAAGCGGAAGCAGAGGCCGAATCGGACATGCTTGGCGAGGCAGTAGCACTGGACCAGTCGGATGAGTATGTCTCGCTGGCCCAGGTGGACGTCGATGAGGCGAGACTGCTGGCCCAATCAGAGTTGGAGACTGAGGCCGATATCTCGGGGGAGTCGCTATAGTAGCTTGAAGATTCAGTCGGGGCGGCGGAAGAAGCTTCCCAGTCGCTGACTGAAGCGGACTCCGAGGCACTGACAGAGCCGGATCCCGAGATTGAGGTAATGCTCTCGCTGGCACTTTGAGTCGGCTCGAACGGGACCTGCCCAGTAGGAGTATGAGGGACCCAGACTGTCTGCGTACTGGTCATATCGACGACAACAGTAGTGGTTGCGGTGATCGGCAATCCTCGCTCGTCGAGAGCGACATCTAAGTGACGAGCATTCTGGAAATGTAACTGCTGCGTATTCTGTCGATGTCGCCTGAGAGGAAGGTGTCGAGCATCGGCTAGCGATACCAGCAGCGGGAGGAGTGCGGTGAGGGTCAACTGCATGATAAAGGCGGACCGGTAGGTATCGGTAAACGTGTGGTCGATTGCAGATCAACTGCGAGAGGTTATAAAACGATTGCTATTCCCAGCGAGGGGCGTGTGTTGTATCGGCCAGCGATGAAGTCGATCCAGCGACTGAATTAATCCAAAATGTCGATCCTATTCCAGCTACCCTGTAGCTTTCCTTGAACCTATTCCAGACGATTGATTATACGATGATTGAAATCCAACAACAACAGTATCGAGAACGAAAATACAAAAGCACCGGCACTGTTCGATGTCCGCATCAAACCCTTGTCTAGTCCAGCTGGGCAACGGGGAGTTGGAACGACTCAGAAGAGAGGGAAGTCGGGGGTGTAGTGGTGATGATGATGAATTGAACGCCAGACTTACCACTAAGAATACACTAGACGGGGCACAGGAGGGAAGACAAGAGTAGCAGGCGCTAGAGGCGCTAGGGTGAGTGTGCATGGGACGAGCGTGCCGAGCCTAGAGATTTCCGGAATGGTTCTTCAGACATGACTTTGAAACCTATGGATGTGTTATTTCATCTTGTTCAGACGCACTCGGCGAGCTCAGGGTCAAGGAACCCGGTTTTGGTGTTAAAGGGTAGGGTCCGATAAAGTAGGTCACTCTTGAACGGTACCAGTACCGTCTGCACTGTCACTCTGAGGTGCCCATGCATGCAGGGCCAAGGATGTCAGGCCTTTCCTTCATTGTAGGATCTCTGAAGCAGCTGTAGGTCATAGTTCAAAGGAATATTGTGGGCCTCGAGGCAATCGCCTAAGAGATAGCGATGATTACTGAGCGCTCCGAGGACGGATCACAGGGCGGTCGTACACTGTTTGCGCTACGGGTGGCTACCACGGTCGAGTTTGGGGCTCAATTGACCTCCAGCAGACAGCAGGGCTTGGAATGAGTCAAAATTTGGACAGCGCTGAGAATGACATGTCGGTAATCATCGAATCAGGGTGGTCAATGGGGCGCCAATCAGACGCATCTCGACGAAAGGGGACCTCGTTTTCCGTCGACGGCACTTTGACAAGTGTTTGGAGCTCTCTGGTCTGGGACCCACAGCAGTCGAGCGGTGTCAGAACGTGCTGCGACAGACGCTGGGGTAGAATTGACCGTGTAGTTTACGATGATTCGGCTTGGGACACTAGGAGTCCGGAATTCTTGTTACGTGCCTTGATGCGATGATCAACGTGTGCCTGTCTGTGCATTCCCCCCTTGTCGCCCTGAATCAAGGGGCCATTCAAGCACTGTGAAGTCATTGTGTCCGCGTCTGGCCAAGAAATAAAGGCGTCAGTCAACGTCGACATATAATAGAAGCAATTGAGCCGTAGCTTATAACATTCCATCTACTCTTCGTTTCGTCTCCTACTCTCATTCATCTACCCATACAGCTTGTTCACAATGGCTTCACACGCAAACGCCGAGAGAGGTGGTACCAATAACTACACCATGATGCAATTCTTTGAGTAAGTTGCTGCGAGCTCGGGCATCTTCGGAGTTTGGCTTATCATTTCTAGATGGTACGCCGAGGGAGGAGGTGTGCATTGGAAGAAGTACGAGACCGAGAGTAAAAGGCTCGGCGAGATGGGCATCACCGCTTGTTGGATCCCTCGTATGTCTGTTGCACGTTTCTCAGACTAACAGTCAGCACCAACCAAAGGTTCAAGCCCGTGCGTACATTGACTGCTCGTGTTGCAGCTACTGACGTCAAGTGAGGGAACCGGATACGATATGTAAGTGTAATTTGCTTGCAATAAGCTGATGGCAGCTACGACATCTGGGATTTGGGAGAGTTTGACCAGAAGGGAAACAAGGGTACTAAATGGGGTACTAAGGAGGATCTCAAGAAAGCTATCGATACAGCCTCGGATAACGGTATCATTACCTACATCGATGCCGTCTTGAACCACAAGTATGTGTATCTCGGTCAGTGACAGCAGACACTAACAGGCAGAGCTGGAGCCGATGACACTGAGGAGTTCATGGCCACAATGGTAGACGAGAACGACAGGACAAAAACTGTTGGCGAGATGCACAACATCAAGGGATGGACCAAGTACGTCTTTACCACATGAGTCGGGAGCGGCGACTGACTATCAGGTTCGACTTCCCTGGTCGAGGAGAAAAGTACTCCAAGATGAAATGGAATTACAACCATTTCACCGGTGTTGATTACGACGCCAAAACCGAGACCACTGCTATCTACAAGGTACGTTTCCTGTAGCCCATCATCACTGATGATAGATCCAAGGAGACGGAAAAGACTGGGCCGACGACGTCGACAATGAGAATGGTGCGTGATTTATGAATCGAGAGAGTCGATACTGATAGGTCAGGATCTTTCGACTACTTGATGTTTGTAAGTACAACTTGAAGCGTTTGACCAATTAAGCTGACTATGCAGGCCGATAGTATGTGACTTGTTTCCTGAGATTCGTGGAAGAGACAACTGACCAAGATAGTCGACCACTCCCATCCCGAAGTTGCCGACGAGATCAAGTAGGTCCCTCTTCTTATCGCCGAATTGGACTAATCAGTAGGAAATGGGGTGAATGGATCCTCAAGGAGACCGGAGCATATGGTTTCCGATTCGATGCCGTCAAGCACATCTCTGTACGTCGCGTGTCGCGCGGCTTCAACCCACACTGACTTGTCAGCAAGAGTTCATTGGCGACTTTGTCAGGCACATTCGAGAACACGAGGGTTCTTCCCGACCCAAGGCCTTCTGCGTGGGAGAGTTCTGGAAGGGTACGTCCGAGTTAATAGACTGGTGGTACCTGCTAATCATCAGACTCGGTCGATACCCTTGTCGCATACATCGAAGGTCTGGGTACCCAATTTTCATGCTTTGACTCTTGTCTACAAGGTGAGCATACCTGCGGTCGTGTTGGGTCTTTCTAACCGATTAGCAAACTTCAAGGAAGCTGGTGAGGCCAAGGAGAACTACGACTTGCGAACTATCTTTGACAACACGTGAGTGAAGTATAGGATGTATTCGAGCCCTACTAACCTTCCAGCTTGGTCCAGAGACGACCTGTTGATGCAGTGTAAGTCCTGTTCCTTACCTTCCGAGCGCTGCTGACGGCCGCAGAACCCTAGTCGACAATGTATGTGAATTTGACCGCGAATCCGGTTGGAACTGATCGATCAGCACGACACTCAGGTCGGTCAATCTCTTGAGCGATGGGTCTCATCCGGCTTCAAGCCCCTTGCATACGCCTTGATCTTGCTCCGAGTCGATGGATACCCGTAAGTCCCGATGTGTAATGTTAGCTGATCTCAGATGTGTCTTCTACGGCGACATGTACGGCTGTGGTGGTGAGAACCCCCAACAGCCCGTCAGTCAACTTGACGATCTCGTCAGGTGCAGGAAACACTTTGCGTGAGTGACCGCTAGCCGGCTTGTATGACAAGTGCTGACGACTAGTTACGGGGAACACCGAGACTACTGGGACCACCGTGAGCATCTTTGGATTCCCAGTGGCGCGAGTCGTTGCTGACGACTAGCCAATTGCGTAGCATGGGTCCGAGTTGGTGACGAGCACCACGATCCATCCGTCACTGTCATCTGTAATGGCAAAGCGGACGGAGAGAAGCGATGTGAAGTTGGCAAAGATCATGCCGGCGAGAAATGGACTGATGTCATGGGCTGGCATCAGGGAGAGGTCACCATCGAGGAGGGTACGTTCTGTAGTCAGGATGATGAGATGCGACAGCTGACAAGCCAGATGGGTGGGCCAACTTCTCTTGTTCTGCCGAGAGTGTCTCCATATGGACCAAGACCGACGCTAGGGGGCGAGACGAGTTCAAGAAGGATTAGATACTAGAAGGCGAGCTAGACGTATTTCATTAGGGTTCTCAAGGGGTTTTCGGTGCTCTGTAGATGTCGATAGATTATACATGTTGGATGGCATATCATGGGTTACAGAAAACGTTCTCGATCGGTATTACGACAATGACCGCATCAGGATGCTGATTTCGTTGTTGTACCTTTGACGGATTCCATCGTCTCCTTTGTCTTGATCGCCCACTGTCTCTTTCAACTTAGTCCCCTCAACGGTTATTTGGAAACTACTATCAGTACTGGCGCATAAAACATCAAAAGAGTCGACCTGAAACCCTCGGTCTGAGTTCCGAAATCCCTCCGGAAATCCAGGATCACTCTCGGTTTCATTTGTTGATCGTCCAGTACCTTGCCAACCAATTGTCTATATCTTCTATTCAACCTGTGTATAATTATATCATAATAATGGTCGGATGGCCTACGGTCCGACCAAGGTCTGGGTATACATATACTGCTTTGTTCCCTAATTCATCTCGATTCACGAGTAGGCAGATCACTGTTGGTGAGTTACCCATCTCTAGGCACACGCAGTATAAACTGATGTTGTATAGGGGTGGTCACATTTTGTATACTTGCTATCTTCGCTCTATCTGGTCATAGATATTATAATTCTGATCATCCGAAGTCGGAACATCCTTATGCTAATCCTGCTCCTGTGAGTCCCCACACGTAGGACTATGGCTTATGGGTAGGATGGATCCCTAAAGTCATGTCGACGTGTGAAGCCAGCAAAGAGTCGGATACTAGGAGGTATCTCTGGTTTCTACACGTTGGAAAATGTATGGTTCCATGATGGAAGCTATCGTATGTCTGACGGATGGGATAAAGCTGAGCATACAGACATGTATGGAGAAGGCTTTCCAGAGTCACAGAAAATCATGTCGGGTCCCGGTTTAGTCATCCATGATTCCCTATCCTCCTCAGAGAAACCCGATGTCTGCTTTAGCGGTACTACCGGTATGTCCTCTATCCTGTTCTGATGGGTGTTAGCTGACAGCAGTCCTGAATAATGAAGGTGCTGGAGGAGGCTGGAATGGATTATGGCATTATTACCATTTCACAGCCGAGGATACATTGGGAGCTATTGTTGGATATGCTGCTGTTGAACCAGCCATCCCAGAGCCCGAGAGGCTGTTGGTTCCATATGGAATGAATTGGAGGGATAAATGGGGATTGAACGAGATGATTGTAGAGGGGATGTTTCCTAAACGTACGTCCGCGTTCTATCAGAAGCTGACGAATAGCGGTGGTAGAGCAGGACCAGTGGAATAGAGTAACGGGAAATGGTGCTTGGACATATTTTGAACGAGGTTTGTGCCTGTCGGAGGCCATGGAGTTCGTTGCTCATGATCAGTGGTATTGGTGGATCGATGGTGCTCCCACCGAAACAACCCAAAAGCGGATCAATGGAACAAGATGTCATTACCAATATTCGAGACACCCCATCGTTCTGGATTCTTCAAATCATACCGACAACGCTTAATGAAACACTATGACCTGCCGTCTTCGCCACTGAAATGTCCAAAGATAGTATACATCGATCGACAAAGTTCAAGCAGGAGGTTCTCGGATGAGACTGAATCTGCTCTGATCGGATTATTCGAAGACATGGAAAAGGAGGGGTATGGGAAATTTGAACATGTTGATCTGGAGAAATTGAATGTCGTTGATCAGATTGGAGCTGTTTCCGATGCTACGGTGAGTCGCCTTTCACATTGGCGTGTCCAATTTGAGGCTAATGAAAGGTGATGATTGGTATCCACGGGAATGGATTAACGCATGAGATGTGGATGCCTGAAGATGGGACTTTAATCGAGGCAAGTCTTTTTACCTTCCGGTGATCTGATGGCTTACAAGACAGATGTTCCCGCCAGAGACCTTCCTGAGGGATTATCAGTCAGTAGCAGAAGTTCTGAATCATCAATACTTCGCCGTTGTAAATCTCCTTCTATGCTTTGAGCCAGAGAGAGTTTGGCTGATGATAGATAAATGACACTGTACTACTAAAGTCGGATTGGGAGGAGCATCCTGGAGAACGATCTGCTGGACGCACGCATGACGGAACAGAGGTGGAGGTGAGTTTGTTGCAGCTTTGAGGAATGAACGTTGGCTGATTTAAAGTTGTCAATACCCCTTATCAGGGAGCTGCTGGAAGGTGTACTCAAAGACAAGTCGGCTGGCTGTCGGCCATAGTGATGAATCCTCGTATATCTCGTTTGGTTTGGTGATTTTGACGGTGTCGTGATTGTTTCAAATCATGTATCATTTCGTGCCCACGCGTTCGCGGCCCGCGACCAGCTCACGGCAGCCGGTGGTCACCCTGATCGACGAATAGAGTAAGCTTGACCTGTAGGAATTACATAACTCCACACCGCGAACGCTACATTGGATATTCGGCTATACAAGGCTATTGCTTAACCCGTACTGACGCACCACCGAGCTACCAAGCAGGCTTCACCAATGGATGTTCCATGTTCGGACCCGACTGCTGACCTTATGTCCCGTCGTTCGGACCCCCCACGCCAAGCACCGTTCAGTGGTTCCAAGTAATATTCATTGGGATTGGAAATGCCTCAAGGTCAGATATCCAGTAACGAGCCGAGAATTTAGGTCGATATCGAGGTGGAGGTGGGTGGAGGGCAACGCCACCGGATGTCGGGAGGAACCTTCTTGTTCAGACTGGCGGGACTCGATGTGCGATTCGGGCTCATGGACAGTCCGGGCCGTCGATTGCCAAGTGCGATATTCATGGAGAATGAGAAGTTTCCATGAGAATCGTAAGCAAAAGACGATTCCGGGCCGTTGTTATGCCGGACTAGCCAAGACTCTTGGATCTCCGCCTGACTTGGCGAGTGCCCAACCTCCATGGGTCTCCGGGTCTATAAAGGACTTTGCGGCAGTGTGGGACTGACCTCACCTGAACAGACTATAATGAGCGCCGGAACTACTCACGAACTCGAGAGTACTCCTAGACAGCAGACGGAGACCGTATTGGCCATCGACGACAAGGGCGAATTTGACCATGTTGAGGATGACGAGATCGATACCAACAAGCCATCCGCATTTGTCGTCGACAACTATGGCGAGCTCTCGAAGCAGCATGACCTGTCTTTCAGGGCTACTCTGGTCCAATTCAAGAAGGCCATGGCGATTTGCTTTGGTGTTGGTATTTGCGCAATGGGCGATGGGTATCAATACAAAATGCCTGGAAATATCGTTGCTCTTCCCGGCTTCATCCGACAGATGGGATACCAGGACGCTGAGGGAAAATGGATGCTTGACCCGCAACATGTAGCCGCTTGGGGAGGTAGGTCCATGATTGTGCATTCAACTGATGTCTAGGTGTATACGCCGCTTCGGTCGTCTGCATCCTTTTGGTTGGCTCCTATCCGATCGATCGGTTCGGCAGGAAACCCATGTTGATCGCTACACAAGTGTTCATGCTGATTGCCTGCTTGATCGAAATGTGGGCCACCAATTGGACTCACTGGATTGCCGCCAAAGTCTTG
>Ga0265798_10006941_pt1 | contig 14768 bp, 21 predicted proteins | sample P3T30metagenome_FD_192430 | JGI IMG/M metagenome (GOLD analysis project Ga0265798, IMG submission 192430) | Plant litter microbial communities from East Loma Ridge, Irvine, California - P3 T30 | ecosystem: Environmental > Terrestrial > Plant litter > Unclassified | place: USA: California... | reverse complement strand
ATGCTCGCTAAGCCCGGATCCCTGGTCTATAACAGAGCACCTTTTGCCCGACATAATGTAAGCTCTTACCGAGACAGGTGAACCTGCTATTACTGATGTTATCAGATGTTTGTCACCCCATACGATCAAGACGAGATCTTCCCATCCGACATCCACATCAATCAAAATCTTGGAGGGGAGGACTTTGGTCTTCAGAAGTGGGTCAACAGGGACGAGAACGTTCGCAACACCGATATCGTTTGCTGGCCATGTTTTGGAGTAACTCATATCTCCCGACCTGAAGACTGGCCAATCATGCCGGTCGAGATCCTTCGTGTACACATGAAGCCCTCGGGGTTCTTCGACGTAAGTATAACATCACTATAGCGCTTCTAACGTTGGCTGACGGTCAGCGGAATCCCGGATTGGATGTTCCAAGCAAAGCTGATAAACAATCACGTCATGCGGTAGAGGCTTTTGCATCTTTGTCTGTCAACGTCAATGGCGATGGTCGTACTAGCGAATATGGCTCGGACGACCAGGTTCGCGAGACGGTGAATGGAGAAGTCAGAATGGACGCCAATCGAGTGAACGGGAACGCAGGTCATGTGAACGGGAACCGCAACCAGTGTTGTAGCCTCTGATTATTCTCGCTGGTGTGTTTTTGCACGATGCATCGTGTCTCACCTGGCTACTGGGTTATATATCATACACCTTCGAATGGGTGTCAACCAAAGTGGTGGGGACTGATCAACCCGCCTGATTTCATGCCGAGCAGACGTAATTCGCAATATCGTTTTTGCCGATGGTGATGTTGTGGCATTGAAACGAGCTGTCTATGCGTACCCTTTTGTTGTAAATTTGATCATGTTGACTGTTTGAGTCAATACTACATGAGCAGTCGTCAGGCTACGGACATCTAAGTAGAGATTCTCGCGAATCACCACTTATACGGTCACTCCACTTACCCAATCGACCGATTCGCAATCAATAATGACTGTTGCGTTCTACGTATTGATTGCTTCGCCTGGATCCCCCTTCTTTAAATCCCGCCTCTTCTAGCAGCTTGGTTCGATGGTCCTGAGAAGTGATGCCAGCCAACGGATCTTATTGAGAAGGCTATACCACACAGGCCCGGGTTGGGCGCGACGGAACCGCCTCGAATCGGACGGGACATAAACACTTGGCACCGGGACATCCGTCCTTTTTCGCCGCAATAACCACCCGAAGCCAATCCGGCCCGCTTCAACCTGCCTCCCATATTCAGAGCTAATATGAATAGACGGGAAGATGTCATCAAGGCCTCAGATCACCTCTACGCGCAACACGCATGGACATGCCGTCTAACCCAATCCTACCCGGTTTCAATCCCGATCCCTCAATCTGTCGAGTCGGTGACGACTATTTTCTAGCTGTTTCTTCCTTCGAGTACTTTCCTGGAGTGCCTCTGTACCATTCCAGAAACCTTGTCGACTGGGTACTCATTGGACATGCTCTCAATCGAAAGAGTCAGCTGGACATGAGGGCAGTCGATCCAGGAGCAGGAGTCTGGGCGCCTACCTTGAGGTACTGGAAAGGCCGATTTTACATGGCGACCTGTACCGTCTTTTGGCGGGCCAAGAAAGTGAGCAGACAGGCTAGACATGGCTACTGAATTTCTAGCCTATTCAACCCCGCGGTTTCTACGTGTCGACAGACAACATCTTTGACGATGCCTCTTGGTCCGATCCGGTATATTTCGATTTGTTGGGAATCGATCAGGACGTAAGTCGTGGATTGATGTGTTATAGCTAATACTTAGTTGTTCTTTGATGATGATGGTCGAGTCTACCTCTCTGTTTCGCGATTCAGCACTGGGCCTCGACAGCCCCAAGGCTCGAAGCTCGTCACCTATGCCTGCGAAATCGATCTGGCAACGGGAGACAGTCTGACTCCGACCAAGCCCATTCGAGTTTCTACTGTCAGACGAGGAGTCGCTGAAGGACCTCATATATACAAGCGAGGTGTATGGTACTACCTGATCACTGCGGACGGAGGTACTGGCCCTGATCATCAAGTTTGGATCACCCGAAGTAGGCACCCTCTTGGCCCTTTCGAGGAAGCTCCCATCGGGGTCAATCCTCTCGTTCATAATGGTCCAGATCTAGTCATTCAGCGAACTGGACACGCCGACCTTGTCCAGGCTCAAGATGGACAGTGGTGGATGGTCATGCTGGGCGTCCGACAGCAAGGAACTCAGCTCGCTCAATTAGGAAGAGAAACGTTTCTCGCACCGGTCGAATGGCCACAGGGCGGCTGGCCGGTAGTCAACAACGGTAAACTGATTGGTTCGACCATCGAAGGCAGTCTCCCACTTCGGTCTACTTCTTTGACGTGGCGAGATGATTTCACGACCAGTGAGTAAATCACCATGTGGCTCGAATGCGCGTTGATTCTTCAGACTCGCTCGAAATTGGCTGGTATCATCTTCGAACACCTGTAAAATCATGCCACAATTTCACCACTCGTCCTAATCATCTCACTCTTATCAGCAACGGCTTCAGGATTGATCAATTTGAAAGTCCGGCCATGGTGCTCAGGAAACAAACCTCTTACCGCGGCATTTGGTCCACGCAACTAGACTTTGACCCGAAGAATGATTACGAGGAGGCTGGTACCACAGTCTTTTACAGCGATACCTCGTACGCCGCCCTGCTGATCAGGTCCATCCAGGGTTCAAGGGTCATCACGGCGAGGTGGACGGATAATTTGACCAGAACTGTCAAGGTGGGTAGCCACTCTTGCTCAACCGTCTAGTATTTAACGCAGCCAGGAGGTTTCCAGTCCTCTTGTCTCGGATGGACCAGTCGATATGTTCATACGCGCCGAACCCACACGATATACCTTGGCTTATCAACTTGTTGGCGCCGAGGCCTCGATTGACTTAGTGGATTTGTCCTCCATGGTACTCGATGGTGGTTCCCCGGCAGAGTACGAGTTTTACTTTACCGGAACTCACTTTGGGTTGTTTAACCAGACTATTGATGGCGAGAATTGTTCGTGTCCGGCACACTTCAGCTTGGCTTCATTCGAAGATCTAGGGGCAAACAGCGTAGCCCGGTCTACGAGTGACGAAATGGGAAGCGTCTGGCATGTCAGCCAAGGTGACACTGTTAGAGATATGGTGGGCAAGATTCATGGCCTAGCAATTAGACCGTCACCGATTTCTGCTCAGTGATCATTCTGTAGGGTCTTGATGCGATGAATGGCCTGTCTATGGTGTTCTCTTTGCTGGGCTACATCAAAGCCAATCTGCAAACTATGGGGTATGGGGTACGAAATTTGTGGTTAAGTGGACAGTCACACAGGTGCCGGTGTTTTGCGCGCTATTTTCACCAAATACGGCAAACAGCAGATATACATAAACAAGCAGCCGCTGCAAAAGAGAAATATGGCCTAGGAGCGATCCCAGAATGGTTTCCCGCTGTCATCTGTCTGCTGCCAGTCCCATCCATCATTAAAACCCATTAAGGGATCCCATAAACCTATCCCGATCGAGCCCGTCTGACCGAGCCCCTCAAAACCCGATGCGTCGAGCTGAAAGTCTCCCCCGAACCCAAAGTTGAAGAGTCCCGACCCGTCTGTAGGCGCTCGTTCTTGGCCGTGATCGGAACCTTTGCGTGACTGGCCAGCCAGTTGACGCTTGTACTCATCGAGCGTCACTTGAGCCCGATTCAACATAGTCTTAATGGATAATGCCGACCCAGCAAGGATGAGCTGGAGGCGTTTAAGACGATGCTCGATGTCGAGATAGATAGGTAAGGGTGTGGTCGGACTGTAATGCTTGAGATGTGCGGCACCCATTGATAGAGTGTGATAGCAGAGGACCAAAGAGACGCCGACAGCTCGTGGAAAGACGTGAAGCTTCCAATCTTCCTCGATGCACAGCGTCGCCATGTCGCAAGAAGCTTTTGCCGCTAGGGATAGACCTTCAAGCCACTCGATCTGAAGTTCGGGAACTACAAGCGGTGACGGGAGGCGATACGAGAACCAAACGTTTCGGATTGTCATCCACCATTTCGAGTAGGTCATTTGAGCCGACACCCATTGCAATGCAATCAGCGGATCTAAAAACACTTGAGCATTCTCAACCACCTGAAATGGGACGTTCCATACCTTCCTGGGCCCACAATCGGGTCTTTAGATCAGAAAGTTGTAGTCCAGCCTCCAGTGTTGCCAGATTACCCTTGCGCAGCTCGACTATAGATGGTGTTGTCACTCTTTCCAGCTCGCGCCAGGTCTCCGATAGCGTCATAAGAATTTGTAAAGACTGATACTCAAACCTGAGCTGTCTATCGAGCTCACATGTCGATCCTCGCTCTTCTAGAAGCTCAAGCAGACGCAAATGTATGGGCCGAAGTGAAGTCGGGAGGTCATTACTCGGGCATCGGCTGAGGTTCGTCCTGTCACAATCAGCCGCCTACAGACAATGAATATCACGTTCTGCCCATACCATGAGACTCTAGCCATGATACAAAAGTGTAACCGGGCCTTGTCGAGCGAGTCATTGAGGTGTGCCAAAGGAGTTCCAGCCCCTAATGAATCGACCAGTCTTTCAACAAATACTGAATGTCCCATTTCCCGGATTTGACCATAGGCCATTCCCACCATCCTGGCTGGATCAAAATCCGACATGATGTTAAAGTTGTCGTCACCTGGCGGAAGCAAAGACAAGATTAAAGCGGCGTATGCACTTTCCAGACTAGGCGGACAGCCTCGGTGAAATGCCATCAGGTTTAGGGCGACATTTTGCTCGAGTCGCCGTACTTGATCTTCGCTTAACATGGGTCTGTAATTGGGACATCGAGATGTATAGATAAGAAATGCAGATCTCAAGAACGGATGGGTCGGAGCTCGACTGCGAGTTGTCAACAAAGACGGATACGGTAATATAGTGGAGCAATGATGCTTAAACCTGGCGAGATTAGCCTAATCGTTGGCACAGTCGAGCTTACACCTGAAAAGCTGTTTCCAGCTGACCCATGTTGATGATACCCTCGTTGACAGGATCAACCAGGCCGCGTTCCTGCGTGTCCCCCATTCCACGGCTAACCAAAGAAAAAATTTCCGGATCTGTCGCTCCTCTAAAATCTACGCCTTGGGGTTTGGAGTTTGTTGCTGTATACTCTTGGATCGACTCTCGCCTTTCGTCCCACTCGAACCGTCCTGTATGGTGGTCCAGACCAGCAGCTCGATCGGGAGGTTTTGTGACGGTGCGCCAGTTTGAGTGAGGATCTGGCACACGTCGCTCCTCGTCCAGCTCATCTGGAAAATGTGAGACATGCATCCCGATGAAAGCCAGCTCATCAGATACTGGAGAGTGAACCAAGACCTCTGACTGCCGGCGAACAACGTTGCTTGGCGTGGTGGTGGTGTCTGGGTTGCTGAGACTGGGTAAATGACCAGGTGCCGCGAGAGGAGCCAAAGCGGCCATTCCGACTCCCCTTTCCCTCTCTAATCGTCCGCGACCGTGCCAGGTGAAAGAACATTCTGAGCCGAGCTGTTCACATTTCCCGCAGGAAGGTCCCACTGGAGCGGGTTCGCATCTGCTTCGCCTCTTCCGACAGGACCCACACGCGACAAGTGAGCGCGGACGTTTCTCGCGTCCCTATTTCTGGCGTGAGCGGCAGGACCGACCCATCATATCCGACCACACGTACCTGCTGCACAGACATGCTGCGAACTATTCCCAGACTCGTATCAGCAGTGTCGTAACGAGTACTCGGGAAGGATGAAGTAAGGGAACAGCGCGGATGAACCGTCCACATGGCCGGCCCGGTGCGGTCCGGCGGAACAACCGCCAAGGAGCACCCGGCTGTGCAGTCTGACTCTGCCGAGGGACTCTGTGGAGTCGCCCTGGTCCTCCACGGGCTATTGTCGCTGTTCTTTGGCAGTACACTATCAAACAATCAATCCGCTTCCACCGGACGGGCTCCAACCATGTCGTAGTATATAAGGCAGGCCAGGTCCCACTTCTTCCCTATCCCATCGAATCTCATTCTTTCCTCCTGCTGCTTACACTTTTCGATACAACCTATTCATATTCGCCATGCATTCGCACGAGTGGACATCTTGGCTCTCAGCTGGAGCGGCTGCCTTGACGATGGTGAGTGTCGGACAGCTGGACGGAAGCTCTGCATAATTGACAAGGAATAGACGGTCAACGGGTACGACTCGTCGACTTTCAACTCTATTCAGGGATATTCGACCTTTGTGCGGTACTTCAGAGAAGACGGACAAGCAAAGATCAATCCAAATATCATCGGAGCAGTCAATACTGGTGAGATTCGTTGGACTGGGGAATCAAGGCAATGATGCTGAATCGGATAGCCTACACAGTTGGCGGCATCGTCACTGGGTTTCTCATCACGCCTACATTGTCCAAATATTTGGGAAGGCGCTTCTGTATCCAGCTCGGCTTGGCTATCGTCATTGTCTCGACATTCATTCAAGCGTTCGCTCCCAATATGCCTGCATTCATTGCGGGTAGATTGTTAATGGGCATGGGCCAAGGGTTGGCTGTCCCTACTGGACCGACCTACATTGCCGAAACGGCTCCTGCCCGAGTTAGAGGTACCATGATGTCTTTTTGGCAGGGTAAGCTTGCCATAACTCTCTGATGTGAGACTCATTGCCAGTCGGATACACCCTCGGAGCGGCAGTGGTATACTGGACCGCATACGCTACCCAAAAGACCCCCCATCTGAACAACTGGCAATGGCGAGTCCCTATCATGATACAGATCTTTTTCCCCATCATTGTGATTGGGACCATGTTCTGGTGCCCCGAGTCACCTAGATGGCTCGTCGAGCGAAATCAAATTGACAGGGCTCGAGGGTGCTTGGCGAGGGTTAGATCATCGGAGCAGGTCGAACAAGAGCTCGAAGATATAATCATGGCTGTTCAATATGAGAAGGCCTCCGAGCACAATTCGGGAAAGTGGTATGCGCCTTGTGAGTGAAGATCTGATACAGCGGTGAGAGGAGCCCTGACTGAAAAGACATTACGTTATTCAAAGAACCTTCAAGGCGTCGCCGCATGTTTGTGGCACTTGCCATTAATGCAGGTCAACAACTTTGCGGCAACGGGATGTTGGCGAGCTATTCTACATTAATATACCAGCGAACTTTCTCCAACACCGACACCATTTTTCTCATTAACGCCATATATGGCATGCTCTCGATTCTTTTCACCATGTCATGTACCCTGCTGGTGGACAGATTAGGTCGGCGCAAGATCCTCTTGATCGGGGCCGCCGGACAAGGCATCTCCCTCTTGGTTATTTCCATTATTGGAGCGACTACGCCCGAGAACCCTGACAAGACCCGACCTTATGGAGTAGGGATCGCCGTCGCATCCCTCTTTCACGTCTTTGCGGTCTTTTACAAACCCTCATGGGGAGCAACAGTCTGGGTCTACACCTCAGAGATATTTTCGACCGACGTTAGGGCCCATGCTGTCGCCATGGCATCTCAAACTCAATCAGTCGTCTCGACAATCTTGAATCAATTCTTTCCACTCTTTCTGGCAAAGTGCGGCTTTTACACTTTCTTTTTTTTTTCTGGACTCAACGTCTTTTTGTTTCTAGGCACTTGGTTGTAAGTCACGCGGTCAATGCTGTATGCTCACATCGCCAGCTTTGTACCCGAGACTAAGGGTGTTGCTCTGGAAGATATTGATCGACTCTTTGGTGGTACATCCCATCGAGAAGCGGGAGAAGCGATGGATCAGAATCATGAAAAAGGACATGTCGGGGAATTCGAGGAGAATGCAGACAAAGACATCGGCGGCGAGAAGGGCAACATCTCGAGCTCGCCATTGCAGAAGTAGTAGCAGAGAGATCCGTCCTGTGTTGTCTGCGAATTAAATACAGCTCGTGATATCGGTCGGTGGTAAAAGGGTAGAAGGTATGATTTTGATATCTCCAAGTGTTGTCTGTCTGCAAGTGATGAATCAGTGGGACACAAGCATAGCTGATCAACATTCCGGTCATGCGACAGAGGCTTTTGCATCTTTGTCTGTCAACGTCAATGGTGATAGACACACTAGCGAACATGGCTCTGACGATCAGGTTCGCGAGACGATAAATGGAGAAGTCAGTATGGACGCTGATCGAGTCAACGGGAAGTGTTGTGGCAGCTGATTATCCTCGCTGGTGCTTTGTTGTCTGGTGTATCATTTTTTCCACTCGGCGCCACCAGTTTAAACATCCTGTACTTGCAAAGGGCTGTCGATTGCAGTGGTGGGAGCTCATCGACTCGCCTGATATCATTCCGAACAGACGTAGATCGCAACATCGATTTTGCCGATGGCGATGTTGTGGCAGTTTTATGCGCTGTTTAGGCGGAACTACGTTGAGCGGTCCGACATCGTTTCGTTGGAATCGCTCAGGCGGTAGAAACCTGATCAATTTGACTGCTTATCACTTCTGAGTTCATGCTAGGCAGTCCGCAGGCCACGAACGGCCATCTTAGCAGAGATTCTCGCATTCCTTAAGTGGGCAAGTTCAACAACAGTGACTGGGTTTTGCAAGCTTGTGGTGGCGCAGTCTACACGGCTCGACCAGTGTCCGGGACGGATATAGCCAGACGACGAGTGTGTAAAGTCGGTATGGTGTTAGACTATCCTCTTAAAAAGGTCACACTCCGTGTTCGGCCCCGGACGTCGTCCCCGCCTCTCCTTTTGTAAATCTCGATTTGAGCAAACAAACTTCGTCCACCCAGGTCTGTTTCTTGGACACTCCAGGCATACCACTATGGGCGATATGCGATATCAACCTAAATCATACCAGTAGATATCGATCTGATCGGGCGAGAGCGCTTCACTGTTTACATCTTGCTCGGGGACCGTAATAGGTCCGGGCATCGGGGACACTCACCCGCTTTCATGACGCGCCTGAGGTCCCGGCGAGATGTGCCTACAATTTGTGTGGCCTTCTCGCCAGGATTTTGGCTTGTTTGTGCTACGTTTCACCGTGTTAGTCCGGACAGGTCATTGCATCCAACTCGGCTCACGTCCTGCCGATACCACATGTCCGCTACTGCCGAACATCTTTATTAACTACAACTCTGAGACAATAATATGTTCATAACCAATATACAATATGATCACCCTGCGATGCAGCTTCAGCTCCTCAGCAAGCCTCTTCCGTCGTCGCTATGTTTCCACTTCTCATCGACGAAGCACCATGGGCAGTAAGGAGAGCATCACCTTAGACCGGCAGCTATTACCTGCTGTTAGGGTTCTTATAGTTGGAGCTGGCAACAGTAAGCCTCAAGAGCTCTGCAGAGTCGGAAACTAACGGCAGTCAACTTTGGCTCGGATGAAGGGGTGAGCTTCCTGTTGTTTTGATCGAAGGAAAAACTAAACCCTCAGCCATGGAACCATTCGCAGCGACTTGAACGAAAGCTAGGTGCAAGACTCGACGTTGTCGGTCTCGTTGATCCCGACAAGACGCGGTCTCAGGCTGTAATCGATGTGAAGCGTTCTGGCCTGGCCGCTTCGGCCTATGCTGACACGAGACTCTTTGCTTCTCTTGAGGAAGCGACCGACGCGCTCAGCCAAACACCTCCTCGTCTCGTTATCCTCGGCAGTCCTCCTGCCTTCAGGGGTCGTGTCTCTTCCGACAAGGGTCTCGACGCAGAGAGAATCCTGTCAGATGCCTTCCCTAAAGCTGGATTATTTGTGGAGAAGCCTGTCAGCACGGGGAGCGTGGAAGAAGCCAAGGGTGTAGCCGATTTGCTCGAGTCACGAGACATGGGTATCGTTAGTGTGGGTTACATGTTAAGGTACTCGGCTGCGGTGCAAAAGATGAAGGAAATCATCCAGGAAAACAACTTGACCGTCATGATGACTTCGGCACGTTATGTCATGGGTGAGGCGCCTCCCCATTTCGGTCGTGCTTACGTTTAGCCTACGAGTTTAGTCGCAAGCTTGCATGGTGGAACAAGACTATCGATTGTGGACCGATAGTCGAGCAGGCGACTCACTTTGTGGACCTGTCGCGATACTTTGGTGGAGAGGTTAGGCTGGGATCGATCATGGCTCACAGCTTGGAATGGAACGAAGCGCCCGGAAAGCTGTCCAAGGTGAGTATGAAGATGTCTTCTAGCTGATCATCAGTTAAATGTCGAAGAGAGCTTGATTCCAGAAGATGACCGGATTCCTCGGTTCACTTCGGCGACGTGGAAGTATGCCAACGGTGCGATTGGGCATCTTGAACATGGGGTTGCTCTGCAAGGGACCGAGTTCTCCACCGAGTTTACCATTTGTGAGTACGGCCCGAATTGATGTAACTTCAGCTAACCTGTAGTCGCTGACGGATATCAGCTGAAGCTCATCGACCCCTACAATAGGCCCACTTTACATGTTCGCAGACCGGGATCCGATGTTGAAGAGATACACGTGTTTCATAATGATGACCCCTTCTACTCGGAAATGTCTACGTTCGTTGATACGGTGGAAGGACAAAAAGCCGAGATTCCTGTACTTTCCTCGTATGCTGATGGTAAGTGATGACGCGACGATATAGGCTGATGAGCAGCCGTTCGCACATACGAGATGACGTGGGCCATAAGACATGCCAGCGAGCAGTCTCATCGATAGATCGCGAGAGAGCTTGATGGATGCACTCGTCATATGCAAGATCTGCAGATGAATCCGAAGATTTGCATTTCAGCGAGCGCCTTGTGATGGTAGATAAGCAGATAATTGACACGGCGGCAATAGCAGACAGAATACAGATGCATCACCCTGACCCCAAAAGCTCCTGATGCGCAATGCGAAGTGGGACTGCAGCGACGCCTGATGGGAGGTGTGGTGTTGGCATATCGACGGAATGAATGATATGGGTGGGAGCGACTCGGTGATTCCGGACTTCGACACCGTTTGCCATGTCCACTGCAATGACTATAGTATCAGGCGTCTGCCTTATTCGTTGTACTCACCACGTCTTGTGCAAGCTTCCAGCGTGTCGCAGATCCCGGCCTCCAGATTCCGAGCCACGACCCGCCGATGAGCGACGATCTCGTCCACCTCTATCCAGACTCTGATGTCCATCTGTTCGGCGCATGCTTCCCACCCCGGTCTATTCAGCAGGGTGTACAGTCCTTCTATGATGACAATCCGATCAGACGGCCGGACACAGGCGCCCACATTCAGAGGATCTTTCAGTTGATGATCGAAGGTCGCGTACTGGACAAGCTCTTCGGGCCGGTCTTCAACCAAGCGGTGTACTGTGTCTGCATATCGAGCGAGGTCGAACGTGAATGCAGCTCCCTGGCTTGTCTCAGCATAAATCATGATTCGGGCAGATCAAACGGACTCTACGCCAATGTGCCTCCTCTGGGTCCGGCATTGCGTCAAGCTCCGCACGTGTGTAATGCCATCCGTCCAAGCTGACATGTGCTACATCTATGCCACCCGGCAAATGAGTTGCGACGTATTTGACAAGCGGAATTATCAATGTAGACTTGCCGCATCCTGGTGGACTAGGATTCAGCGCTCTTTCCCTCGTCATCAGCTTACCCTGCTATTGCAACCAACAGCCGTCTGGGCAGTTTTCTAAGCGGACATCAGCAGCTTACACTCAGCTTTGTGCACTACTCACGATCGATATGCCGCGAGAATTTTGTTTCCTAGGCTTTCAATCTGCTCGTCCATGCTACACGACCCCGATTTCTTAAACTGCCCAGCATTTACGGAGTCACTCGGCTATATGGCGCTGCCCACTGCGACTGTCATTCTCGATGAGAGACGCCACTCTTCCCGGCCGGATGTCAGTATGCCGTGGATGTGGTTATCCTGATGTGCAGGGAAGAAAGCAATATGTCCACTTGATTGAAGGGCGTTCTACGGCTCAAGGGTTGCCGCAAGAAGCTCGTTGGCCACGTGAACGGGTACTCCCCCGTCGGCGCACCTCTCCGATGGGCTCCCGGATCAACCATTGCCGAAAGAGGCTTCCCGCCGACGGGACCAAGTCTTCGTCGGCTCACGATCTACCAGCTCCAGCAAAGCTTTATTCAACCGCCTTGACCGTCATCTCATGGAGGAACCTCGCACCAAGCGGGTCAAGGCAGCCGCAGCATGTCTTGAGTGCCGTAAGTCGAATGGGTCTGGTCCGGATGGGACTGAAAAAATGCAGGCTCTCGCAAACTTTCCTGTGACGGGGCACGACCTTGCGCCCGGTGTCAAAGGTCTGATCGCGATTGCACCGATGGAGAACTGTCCACCCGCAGCCCTTTGACTCGGAGGCACATGACGGAGCTGGAGGATAGGTGTGCCAACCTTTACAGGGTATGAGCTGAATTCAGGTTACAGTTGTACGAGTCTCTCTGGACGTCTTTGTTTCCGGATTTCTCCCTCGAGGAAGCTGTTCAAGCCTTTTCCGCCCACGACCTGAAGCATGTCGACTCTCGCCTGATAGAGTCTCTCTCGTGCCGACTACATGGTCAGCCTTCAGGCTCTCCGTTCGCATCGAGTCAACCTGTCGAACAGGTGACTAGCCCTTTCGACCTCAGGCCGCAGGCAACACACACTTTGGTCCCCGATGCATCGACGTCCCAGGATACCTCCCGTTACCCTCCCACCCGAGCATCTTCTCCGCAGGCCTTATCTCTCGTTCCAGTATATCCTCTCGTCGATGTGGGGGAGACCTCCGCACCGTACGGCTGGGTCGAGGCAGACACCGCATATGGCAATCCGTCCACAGGGGGAGGGACTACGATGGACGGAATGGGCGCAAGCGAGACGGGCGAGTCAAGCATGTGGAGACCTGCTGGATCGGCTGGCTATGTGGGTCTCTCCTCAGCTGACACGCTCTTAAGGGCCATACGGAAGATTGCACCGGGTCTCAGCGCGGCATCCACTTCACCCACTGATCTGGCCAACCTTTTTGGCATCAATCAAGAGTTTCGGTCGGCCATAGGTCAGCACGCGGATATCACAGGCCCGACCCTTGCGGCGCCAATTCGCCCTGCTGCTTATGATCGACTTCCCCCAGCGAGTCATACGAGACCGCTCATTGAGTCGTACTTTCGCTACTTCCGTAAGAACATCGAGCGATCCCAACCGGTACCAGTCACTACGCTAACATTTTAGACACTCTCACGCCTATCGTCCACGAGCCGACGGTCCGGGCTCAAATGTCCGGTGCTTTGCCCACTCCGAAGACTAAAGCCGGTCAGATGTTGATTTATATGATATTTGCCATGGGGGCGTTTGATATCGGCGTTGGCGAGGCTTCCGACACAGCCCAGAGCTACTTCGAAACGGCTCGGACGATCTTCAGACAGACATTGCTCGATGAGGGATCGATCGAGCTCGTTCAGGCACTGGCCATTATGGGCAATTACTTACAGAGACGTGATACGCCTAACTCAGGTTATATGTGTCTCGGACTCGCGATCCGCATGGCTACAGCGTTGGGCTTACACAATCCTTCTGCCCGGCGGGGACCTTCGCCGTTGGACGACGAGATGCGACATCGTATATGGTGGGGTCTGGTGACGCTGGAGGCTGGATGCTCGTTGACATTTGGACGACCACCCATGCTTGGCTACGCGTCATTTTTGACCTCTCGTATCCCGGCCAATGTTGATGACGAAGATCTCGGAGTCGGGACCATGCAGCCTGCGCAAGAAAGCTCGAGCGTAACACTTTACTCTGCGGTCATTACTCAGGCAAGACTGGCTAAAGTCACCTTCTTCCTGCAGGATAGACTCGCACGATCTTTACCTGCGCCGACAGTGGCTCAGATTCAGTGGTGCGGGGAATACTTTCACCGAGAAGTCGCGCTCCTCCGCCCTGGACCGGTCTCGCCGGATGAGCCTTTTGCCTTGGCTCGGGCGGTTCAAGCTTGGCGAATGAGAGATTATCAATCAGTCATCTACCGACCTGTCTTTTTGGCTTCCGCGTGGGATCCGCAATCACGCTCGGACGCCGATCCAAGGGTGAAAATTATCATCAGGTTCGTCCCGCATGTTGCTATGGCTGACTTTAGCTCATGTCGGACGCTTGCGACTGAGAACATTCGCGACATCTCGCTCTTTGCGCAACGCAGCGATGACCATCATCGGGGGTGCGAGTGGTATATACTGTATTTCGCCTTTCAAGCTTGTCTGACCCTCTTGCTATCAATAGTGCGGGAGCCTACGAACCCAGACGCGGAAGTATGGAGAAAGGACGTGGAGGACACGATCAGACTGTTCCAACAGATGACTTCTAAGGGGAAGGTGAGGGGAGGCGTCTGGGTCGCGCTGAAGACAGATCGCAACGTCATATGCGCGTTTCATGGAAAAAGTCCTCGCAGAGCGACCGACACCGGCTCCCCGGACAGAGCAACCACCGAACTCTGCCGGAGTGGTGGCTGACTTTGATTTTGAGCGATATTTGTGAGTACTTGCTACGGCCATGCGCTAACGCGCAGAGGAGAGATATGGAGCAACGAAAATACGGACCCCTTTGGCGCGTTTTCCGGTTTGTATGCCGTCGGTTCAGGGGATCCGGCTCAACTCGATCCGTCGGCCTGGACCGGGATCAATTGAGGTGTTTGGCCGGTCGGTCGGATGTGTTCCGCCTGCAAATACCCGTTTTTGGTATATAACAGAATGAGAGCAATGTATCAAGGTTGATCACCGCATTAGACTACACAATGACCATCACTGCATCTTCAAGCGCGCTCTCCAGGTCGGTTCAAGACGAGGCATTGGCCGCTGATGCTTTGTTCAACGTCAAAGGATGGGTCACAATCG
>Ga0265798_10006940_pt1 | contig 14769 bp, 15 predicted proteins | sample P3T30metagenome_FD_192430 | JGI IMG/M metagenome (GOLD analysis project Ga0265798, IMG submission 192430) | Plant litter microbial communities from East Loma Ridge, Irvine, California - P3 T30 | ecosystem: Environmental > Terrestrial > Plant litter > Unclassified | place: USA: California... | reverse complement strand
TGCGCCTGGCCCGGACCGTGGTAGGGATCCTGGCCAAGAATCACGACTTTTACCTGTTCCAGCGGCGTGGTATTGAGCGCGTTGAAGATCATCGGCCCGGGCGGATAGATTTCTTTCCCCAACGCATGCTCCTGGCGCAGGAATTCGCGCAACTGGGCCATGTAGGGCTTGTCGAATTCCTCACGCAGTGCAGCTTTCCAGCTAGGCTCGAGTTTGATGCGGTCGTCTGTGCTCATATGTTCACCAAAAAGAAGCAGGCACCAAAAAACAGAAGGCACCGGAAATCAGTGGGCGGACGGTAGGAAAGCGGACACGGAAAGTCAAATGCAGACAGGATCGCTGCCACCCTACGCCGGCCATTCGCTATGGCTGTTCCGCGGCTACCGCCCCTTTGATGCGAGGTCACGATGGATTTGAATTTCGAAGAACTCAGTGCCGGCAATGGCGCACGTATCGGTATCGTCTCGCTTGCTGCAGAGAAAAGTCTCAACGCTTTGACCTTGCCGATGCTCGAAGCGCTCGCCGGAAAATTCGATGAGTGGGCGCAGGATGAACGTGTGGTCTGCGTCGTCTTGCGCGGCGAAGGCGAAAAAGCCTTCTGCGCCGGGGGCGATGTGCGCAGCCTGGTCCAGGCATGCCGCGCTCATCCAGGTGAAGTGCCGCCGCTGGCAGCGCGTTTCTTCGCTGCCGAATACCGCTTCGACTACCGCCTGCACACCTACCCCAAGCCGGTGATCTGCTGGGGCCACGGCTACGTACTGGGCGGTGGCATGGGCTTGCTGCAGGCGTCGAGCATTCGCATCGTCACGCCGAGCAGCCGCCTGGCCATGCCCGAGATCACCATCGGCCTGTACCCGGACGTGGGTGCCAGCGGATTCCTCTCGCGCATGCCCGGCAAGCTCGGTCTGTTCCTGGGCCTGACCGGCGCGCAGATCAACGCCCGTGACGCCCTCGACCTGGGCCTGGCCGACCGTTGCCTGCGCGACGATCAATACGAAGATCTGCTCGACGGCCTGCTGCAGCTGAACTGGCAGGAGCAGACAGCCATGCAGCTGAACAGCTTGCTCAAGGCCCTCGAACACGATGCGCGCGACAGTGCCCCAGCGGCGCAGTGGCTGCCGCGCCGGGCCGCCATCGACGCCCAGCTGGACGTCAGCGATGCGCCGGGCGCCTGGCATGCACTGGTGCAATGGCAACGACACGAGGACCCCTTGCTGGCCAAGGCCGCCAGCAACCTCGCCAAGGGCTGCCCGCTGACTGCCCATTTGATCTGGGCGCAATTGGCCCGTGCCCGCCACTTGTCGCTGGCCCAGGTGTTCCAGATGGAATACAGCTTGAGCCTGAACTGCTGCCGTCATCCCGAATTCAGCGAAGGCGTGCGTGCGCGGCTGATCGACAAGGACAACCAGCCGCACTGGCACTGGCCCGATGTCGACCATGTACCGCAGGCAGTGGTCGAGGCGCATTTCGGCAAGGCCTGGGAAGGCCGTCATCCGCTGGCGGATCTTTGTGATTACTGAATGGCAGGTGACAAAACGAAAACGGCGCCCCTGAGGGCGCCGTTGCTGATTAGTGCCGACCGCCCCGGCCAGGGCCGCGGTCGGAGCCTCGACCCCGGTTCCAATCCTGGCCGTAATGCCGCGCCGGCCCGTCGCGCCAGCGTGGATCGGGGCCGCGCCCTGGCCTGAACCCCGGCCGGTAGTGCGGCGCAGGCGGACCGTAGTAGCGCGGCGGCGGCACCGCGTAATACCGAGGCGCCGAGAAGTAGCGCGGCCCCTCGTAATAGCGCGGTGCCGGCGTCACGTAGTAACCGCTGCCATAGGGCTGGCTGTAGGGGTAGTAGCCGCCTCTCGGCGAGCTGTCCACGGAATAGACTTCGGTGCGGTAGTAACCTCCCCCTCCATAGGGCACACAGGCACTTGTCAACAAGCCCAATACCACGATCAAAAGAGCTCTAGGGGACATAAGCGGCCTCCTGGACCGCGAGAGGGATCGAACCAGCACGACTGGTCGTTACCCGGAACGATGGTTCTGGGCATAACTCAGACAGCGGAAAAGATACTGCATTTCACACTGCAATAAATTGATACAAAGCGTTCTGCATTGACGCTTTTCGCCGACCTGCAGGGCGCTGAAGTAGAATGCCACGTTCATACCTTCACGGATCGCTCATGACCACGCTCGCGCTGACCGACAGCCGCCTTTGCCCAGCCTGCGGCGGACGCAACGACTGCACATTGGCCGATGCCAAGACGGCTGCACAGCCGTGCTGGTGCTACACGGTCAGCATCGACCCCGCTGTGCTGCGAGCTTTGCCCGAGCATTTGCGCAACGCCGCCTGCTTGTGTCCGCGCTGCGCGCGAGTGAATGAGCAACTGCCTGAGTCGGAGGCATAGCGCAGCAATGCGTCTGGACAGATTTCTTTCCAATTTCGAACGCTTCAACCGGCAGCAGGTGCGCCTGGCCTTGATCGCAGGACGGGTCCAGGTGGATGGCAGCGTGGTCCGCGACCCGCTGCATCCCGTCACTGAATTCAGCGAAGTGCGCCTCGATCAGGACCTGTTGCAGGTTGGGCATCGCGCACGCTACCTGATGCTGCATAAACCAGCCGGCTGCGTCAGCGCTACCCAGGATCCGCAGCATCGCACCGTGCTCGACCTGGTCGACGTGCCGGACAAACATCAACTGCACCTGGCCGGGCGACTGGATTTCAACACCACCGGGTTGATGATCCTGACCAACGATGGGCAATGGTCACGCCGCCTGACCCAACCGGCAACCAAGCTGCCCAAGGTGTACCTGGTCGAGACCGAGCAGGTCATCGAACCCCATTACGTCGAGACGTTCGCCAAGGGCATCTACTTCGCTTTCGAAGACCTCACCACCCTGCCCGCCCACCTCGACATCCTCGGCCCGCGCCTGGCGCGCCTGAGCATCGTCGAAGGGCGTTACCACCAGGTGAAGCGGATGTTCGGCTACTTCCAGAACAAGGTACTCACACTGCACCGCGAGCGCATGGGCGCGCTGGTACTCGATGACAGCCTGCAACCCGGCCAGTACCGCAGCTTGAGCGCAGAGGAGATCGGTCTGGTTTGAGGGGGATCGCGCAGAGAAACGAAAATTAGCGCTTCAAATTGCCAGGCGCTTCTGGTACAAAGTCAGCCGCCCGGAGCAGGTGTCGAAAGACGCAACGCACCGAGGTCGCCAAGCTGGCAATCAAGTTCGCAATGAACTGCCAGCGGCACGGAAACAACGCGTCATGCGGGTATAGTTTAGTGGTAAAACGAAAGCTTCCCAAGCTTTAGTTGAGGGTTCGATTCCCTCTACCCGCTCCATGTTTCAGGCAGTATTTTCATTTCCCTACCATTCCCGCTCAGCTTCGTATCCGCCGAATGCCGTTCGACATACTCCGTAGAACATTGCCTCCGACGTAACGAATTTGCGGCTATCTGCTTTGACAGCTCTTGGATATCATCAGCCAATACCGCGAGCGGAACGACCAGCGACACCGTGTCCCACACGGATTGACGTCTCACTGCAGGTGGCCCGCACGGGTGTGCTGGATATGGTTTGGGGAAGCAACACGTACGCCAAGACGTTTGCAAACCAGCGTGCTCACCTGACAATCCACTATTTGTGCATAGAGCCAGCGTATATCTGCCACAGGAGGTCGACATGCCCATACACGCTAAAAGAACTGTCAAGGCTGAAAACCCGCATATCGAAGCTGCCGAGCGATTTCGTCAGTTGGCTCAGATCCTTGCAAGCGATCCAGCAGAGGCCAAGGCTTTTCGCCTCAAGACCGGGATCTACAACAGTAAAGGTCAGCTCAAGGCCTCTTATCGCTGATGTACCAGCAGCTTCCTTCGTTCGTTCTTGGCTTCCATGGCTGCGATCGCGAGATCGGGGAAGCTGTTCTTGCAGGCGACCACATCGCGGCAAGCGTCAATGACTATGACTGGTTGGGTAGAGGTGCCTACTTCTGGGAGAACAGTCCCGAACGCGCGTTTAGCTACGCCGAACATATCAGTAAGTACACCAAGCGCGGTAAGGGGTGGATCAAGCATCCCTATGTCATTGGCGCGGTCATCGACTTGAAGCTGTGTCTCAACCTTACTGATGAGGGCGCACTGGAAGAGCTACGCGGCGCTTACGAGATCCTTGTCGCCACCTCGGACGAAATCCCGATAAACCGACCTGGATTCAACGCAGACCAGGACAACCTGCTCAGACACCTGGATTGCGCCGTGTTCATGACCCTTCATGAAGCCAGAGATTCGGTGGGTCTTCCTGAGTATGCATCGGTGCGTTCTCCATTTTTGGAAGGGCCGCAGCTTTACCCAGGCACTTTTTTTCGCAAGCAAACCCATGTTCAACTCTGCATCCGCGACGCGTCTTGCATCAAAGGCTATTTCCTCCCCAGGAACAGCGACGGATCACTCTTCCAGCCCTGACTAACTAAATGTAGTTTCCGGGACTTTCAGTCCGATCTTCTCCGCAGCCTCATCGACCACCAGCCTAAACCGCGTCAATGCCGGTGAACGAACTTGCCCGCACTATACGTGCGACAAAATAGCGCACGTATGAAAATGTACATCGTTCAGCAAACCGCGCTAAATGACCGCCCCTTCGCGGCGACTTCATTGATGAGTTCGTTGAGACGTATCCGACCCTGGATTGCCTGCTTGGCGATCTTGATGAACATTCTGGCCATGCCGCTCAGCCGTGCGATGCAAGCGCCCGATGTAAATCTCATGATGTGGGGCGGATTCTGTTCCGGGGGAAACTCGAGCGTCGTTTCAGCTGAGTTTCGCCAGGCGATCGAGGCGCTTCAGATACCTCAATCCGAACCCGAACGCGCCATGCACCATGTGGACTGCTGTTGCGGCCATGCCGGGCTGGCGGCCCTGCCCTCGGATTACTACCGCCATTTCCTGCCGCAGTACACCCCCAGGGTCATTCTTGATGATCCTGAACTGCCAACCTTGCACCCAAGGATCCGCTGGCCCAGCCTGAGTCCACGCGCCTCCCCTTTCGCCTGATCGCAACACCGCCCACTGCGTGCGGTGCTGCTCGCTTTGAATTCGTTCCGCGATCCGCGACGGTTGCCGAACGCCCTTGAAGTTTCTTGATGATCAGGAAGTGCGTCCCATGCCTGCTCCATTTTCTTTGCGCCATGCAAAGCGTTTGTCTGTGTCCCGTTCCATATGGCCCGTATTGTCGATAGGCGTACTGGCATCCAGCCCGCTGTCCTTGGCACTGGCTGAAGCCGGCAGGCTGGAAAACTCAACGCTCACCTTGGGCGCCGTGAGCGTTCAAGGCTCGACCAGCGGCCCTTTGGCCACCCGCAGTGTGCTCAGCTCAGTGGATATTCTGGGCGCTGACATCCTTGAAAAAATGCCGGTCAACTACAGTTGGGAGCTTTTCCGCCGCGCCCCGGGGGTGATGCTGACCGAGTTCAATCAAGGCACCACTTCGGGAAAAATCTCGTTCCGCGGCTTCAATGGTGAAGGTGAAGTGAACGCGGTCAAATTATTGATCGACGGCATCCCCAGCAACAGCAACGACGGCAACATGCCGTACATGGACATGATTTTCCCCATGGAGTTGGACAGCATCGAGGTGGTGCGTGGCACCAGCGATGCGCGCTATGGCCTGAACAACATTGCCGGCAACGTCAATATGCTGACCCGCACCGGAGGCGACTACAGCAAGGTACGGCTGCGTTATGGCAGCTTCAATACTCAGGAAGCGCAACTTGCCAAGGGCATTGAAAGCAGCAACTGGTCGCAGAACTATTTCTTTGCCTATCAGAAATCCAGTGGCTACCGGGATCACGCCGAAGCAGACAAGTTTTCAATGTCGGGCAAGTGGTTCTACACACCGGATGACGACAGCTATCGCATCGGACTGATCGCTCGTCACTACGAAACCGAAGCACAGGAGCCGGGCTATCTGGCCGAAGCCGATGCACGTCATCATCCGGAAATGACCAACAGCTTCAATGCGACGGACAAGGGCACTCGGCGCATGAACCAGATCAGCTTGAATTTGGATACCGACTTGACCGATACGCTGGCCTGGTCAGCGAAAACCTACGTCAATACCTTTGATGACAGGCGCTGGACGCAATATTGGCGCACGAGCTCACAGCAAGAGCGTGACGCCTACGAGACGCAATATGGCGCGCTCACCTCGCTGACCTGGCGCCCTGAAGTCAGCTGGCTCCACGACTTCGCTCTGGAAAGCGGTGCAGACGTGCAGCAGCAGCAAAACGAAAGCGAACGCTATCGCACCAGGGACCGCGCTCGTCTGGCAACTACCCGCGATCAACGATTCGACTTCGACATTTACGGCCCTTATGTCCAGGCTGAGATCAAACCTTTCGAGTCACTGAAGATCGTGCCGGCCTACCGGGTCGACAAGATCCAGGGCACCTTCACCAACGAAATGATCGGCAAGGATTACGACATCAACGACTACGGGCTGATCAAGCAGCCAAAGATCAGCGTTGTCTATTCACCGTGGGACGTTGCCAGCGTCTATGCAAACTGGGGGCGTACCTTTCAGGTGGGCACAGGGGCTGCGGCTTACAAGATTCCGCCCAGGGACACCGATCTGGCGCCCTCGATCAACGAAGGTTGGGAAACCGGGGTCAAGTTCACTCCGGCCGACTGGATGGACGGACGTTTAGCTTATTGGCAGCAGGAAGCTTCAGGAGAGGTCAGTCGCAGACTGAACGACCCTAGTGGCGAGTCCGACAACGTCGGAGAAACCCGGCGCTGGGGCTACGATTTGCAGATGAACCTGTACCCCAACGAGCGCACCGACATCTGGTTGGCCTACTCTTGGCAGTACTCGAAGATTCTTCAGCCGAGCAGCTCGCTGCCTGACAGCAAAGGCCAGGAAATCGACCATATCCCCCATCATCTATACAGCGCCGGCATCAGCTATGACGCGACACCTGCATTGCAACTGACTGCATGGATGAACGGGCAGACCGACTATTACCTGGAGCGTGAGAACACGAAAAGACGTTATGGCGGCTACGTTCTCATGAACTTAGGCGCGACGTATCAAGTGACTCAGTCAGTCAGCGTAGACTTGCAATTGAAGAACCTTGCCGACCAATACTATGAATACGTTTGGTACGACCCGGACGGCGCTAGGGCATCCCTGCACTCACCAGGCGATGGTCGTGCGATTTACGCCGGAGTGACCGTGGACTTTTGATCGAGCAAGATCGCTGGGGCCTGTTTGGCCCCAGCAACACGGAAGACCGAACCAATACCCATACCGAGTTGGGTATCAAGCACGCGACCTGAAGAAAGTGTGATTCACCGGGTTTTGCCTTCCACTTCCATTGCGCGAGAAAACATCCGCCGATACTCGGATGGCGAGGTGCCGAGTTGCGCGCCGAATTGCTGCCTCAAGGATAACGGCGTTCCAAAGCCGGCCTCCCCGGCAATGCATTCAATGGGTAGATCCGTGGTTTCGAGCAGCTGTTGCGCCCGAGCCACTCGCTCGGCATTCAACCATCTGGATACGGTACCGCCAGTGGCCTCCCTGAAACGCCGAGTGAATGTGCGCCTGCTCATTTTTGCCTTGTCCGCGAGCACGTCCAACGGCAACTCGCTGGCCAGGTTCATTCTGGCCCACGCCAGTACTTCGGATAAATGGGTCTCGCTGGAAAGCTGCGGCACAGGATGCTCGACGTATTGCGCTTGACCGCCCTGCCGGTGAGGCGGCGTCACCAGCATCTTCGCCGTGCGATTCGCCACGTCGGCGCCAAGTCGCTGCCGAACGAGGTGAAGGCAGCAGTCAATGGCCGCTACCGTTCCTGCAGAGGTCACGATGTTGCCGGCACTGACATAGAGCACTTCAGGCCTGAAACACGCTTTCGGGAAACGCCTGGCGAACTCGTCCCTTACAGCCCAGTGAGTAGTCGCTTCTTTACCGTCCAGTAACCCGGCGTCGCCCAGGACGAATGCACCCAGACACAATCCGACTATGAGCTTGCCCTGCTCATCGGCGAGCTGCAGCGCTTTCACGAGTTCGGCGGACGCAATAACCGATTGATCGCCCCACGCAGGGATGACGATGACGTCCGCTGCCTCCATCAGCTCAAGGCCGTGCGCGACTGCCAAGCCGATGCCTTGATCACTGGTCACCATACCTGGCAGCTCTGCGCAGTAACTGACCTCGTATCGGGGTGCGCCAGGCGCTGATTGCGCCGTACCCAGCACCATTCCCGGTACCGAAAGGTGGAAGAGGCTCACGCCGTTGAACGCCAGAACCGCTACACGGATGGATTGCATGGAGGAGCCTCTCCAGATTATCGACGTCGCCAAACAAAGCAACAGATTGGCTCGATTATATCGAACTATGTCATTCAGGCCACTGTTGCCTACTTTCCCATTACGCAAGAATGGAATCATCCACATATCAACAGGATGTATCTCCATGAATATCAGAAACCTCCCCTTTGCGCTCAGCATGGCCTGCACTGCAGTCGCCATGCCGGTATTGGCAGGCTCGAACCTATCCGAGACACCCGATGCGGCTCATGCAGTCAGCCTGCAGCAGGTTCGCAACGCGACGGTGAAAATCACCTATGGCGCTACGACCTTCTTGATCGATCCGATGCTGTCCAAAAAAGGAACCTACCCAGGATTCGAGAACACTTATCGCAGCAACCTGCGTAACCCGTTGGTCGACCTGCCTGAATCAGCTGAAAAAGTGATCTCCGGCGTCGACGCGGTCATCGTCACTCACACGCATCTTGACCACTGGGACGATGCCGCACAAAAAGCGTTGCCCAAAGACATTCCGTTGTTCACGCAGCATGAAGAAGATGCGAAGTTGATTCGTTCCCAAGGTTTCAAGAACGTCCGCGTTCTTCAGGGTGATGCCGAATTCGGCGGCGTCAAACTCACCAAGACAGGTGGCCAGCATGGCACTGACGAAATGTATGCCGTGCCCGCTCTCGCGAAACCTCTGGGTGAAGCAATGGGCGTCGTTTTTCAAGCGCCGGGCTACAAGACCCTATACCTCGCGGGGGACACCATCTGGCGTAAAGGAGTGGACGAAGCTATCGCGAAGTATCACCCCGAGGTCATTGTGCTGAATGCCGGCAAAGCCAAGATGACCGGTTACGAAGGCGCAATCATCATGGGCGAGGAAGATGTTCTGCGTGCAACGAAGGCCGCGGAAAACGCGAAGATCGTTGCTGTGCACATGGACGCTGTCAACCACATGTCACTTACGCGTGAAGAGCTGCGTACCTACGTCAAGCAGCAAGGTATCGAGCGTCACGTCGACATTCCGGAGGACGGTGCTTCACTGAAGTTCTGATCGCGGACGCCAGCTTGATGCCCCGTGAACAGTTCGGTCCTTACAGAGCCAACACATTGATAATACGACTGGAGATGACTCATGAAACGAGGTCTTGTAGTAGTTGATTTGCAAAACGAATACTTGCCCACTGGCAACCTGCCGTTGACCAGGATTGAAGAGGCCGTCGCGAATGCAGTGCGGGTGATCCGTCATGCACGCGATGCCGGCATTCCGGTGTTTCACATACGGCATGAGACGGACAATGAAGGCGCCACGATCTTCGTCAAGGGAAGTGCCGGTGCGCAAATCCAATCCGCGGTAACGCCCGAGGACCGCGACCCTGTGATTGTCAAAAAGCACATCAATGCCTTCAGGGAAACCGATCTGAAACAGCGCCTGGATGCTGAAGGTGTAGAGGAAATCGTAGTGATAGGGGCGATGAGCCATATGTGCATCGACGCCGTTGTACGCGCCGCTGTAGATATGGGTTACCCGGTCACGGTACTGCATGATGCGTGTGCCACCTTGGATCTGACTTTTCGTGGTGTGACTGTGCCCGCAGCGCAGGCCCATGCGGCAGTGATGGCAGCATTCGAGTTCGGCTACGCCAGCGTCCAATCCGTCGACGAGTACTTGTCGGCTTGAAAGCGTAGTAACTCGGTCAGTCGGAGCCCGTAAGGGCTCTCTCTAGGGGAGCGGCCCGATAACGGAGTTGTCTCGTTCAAGATCAAGCGGTGATCAAAATTCAAGGTCAATCTGCCACCCGGGAACGCCGTTTCAGAACACAAACCGGTGCCCCATCTCCCCCTCCATCCACGTCAGAAACCGCCTGACCCTGGGAAAGGACGAATGGGCTTTGGGAAACACCAAGTGGTGAGCAGCAACAGCGGCACTCAACGATTCAGGTGCAACTTCCACAAGTGCTCCCGACGAGAGATATTTCTGCGCCAGCAGCGTACTTTCCAGTGCAAAACCAAGGCAGTGGCTTGCAGCCTCCAATGTCATGTAGGAACGATCGAAGCTCAACGCATAGGGATGTTCGGGGCGGGCCAGGCCGTGCTGTGCGAACCATTCGGGCCACTGGAGCAGCGTCGCTTCCGAGAGGATCAACTCCTTGTTCAACAAGTCACCGGCGCTGACGACTGGACGCTTTGCCAACAACTGTGGAGAAGCCAGCACCGCAAAGGCTTCGTTGCGCACCGTTCGCACTTCATAGCTGGGCCAGTTGGGAAGGCCATGGCGTATATCGACATCAATCTTGTCCCGACTGAAGTGCAAGGACTCATAGGAACACGACAGGTTGATCTGGATATCGGGATGACTCACGCGGAATGCTTCCAGGCGCGGCATCAGCCAAAGCAGGCCGAAGCTTGGAGAGGAGTGCAGTCGCAGGCAGTCGAGACTCACGTCACTGGCGGCTCTTTCGGTCGCCACCTCGAGGCTGTGCAGCAAACCGGAAATATCCTTGAGGTACTGCTCGCCCACCGGGGTGAGGGTGACGCCACGGGCAGCGCGCACGAAAAGCTGTCTACCTATCATCGCTTCCAGATTCGCCAACTGATGGCTGACAGCTGAGGGTGTCAGATTCAATACTTCGGCCGCCCTGGCGAGATTGCCAAAGCGGGCCGTTTGCTCGAAGGCTTGAATGGCTCTCAGCGGTGGCAGGTCCCGGGGCGCACTGTCGTGAAGGCGCATAAGTACTCGGCTCTTATTGTTGAGATTTTCTGGGCGAGTCTTATTCAATCATCCTGCGTGTCTGGTGACGAGAAGTGAATTTTCCTCAGCTAGCAGTGAGGCTTGCAATATTGCTGGATGCGCGTGCGAGGAACACCCTGAGCCATCGATTTTCGAATCGAATCATAAAAACAATCACAGGAATTCCCCATGCTTCTTCAAGGCAAAGTTGCAATCATCACCGGTGCTGCATCTGAACGCGGAATCGGTCGAGCCACTGCCATCACGTTCGCCCAGCAGGGTGCCCATGTCGTCATCCTGGACCTCGATGAATCCGCCGCGCGCGACGCCGCTTCGGCGTTGGGTGAAGGCCATCTGGGAGTGGCCGCCAACGTCGCAGACCAACATCAAGTCAAACAAGCGGTCGACAAGGTCATAGCGCGCTTCGGTCGAATAGACATTCTGGTCAACAACGCGGGCATCACCCAGCCGATCAAGACCCTTGACATCAGCCCTGCCGACTACGACAGAGTGCTGGATGTAAGTCTGCGCGGCACTTTGCTCATGTCTCAAGCCGTCATTCCGTTCATGAAGAGTCAGGCCTGCGGAAGCATCGTCTGCATGTCGTCGGTATCGGCTCAACGCGGCGGCGGCATATTCGGCGGGCCGCACTACAGCGCGGCCAAAGCGGGCGTATTGGGCCTCGGTAAGGCAATGGCCAGGGAATTCGGGCCGGACAACATTCGCGTCAACTCCATTGCTCCCGGCTTGATTCATACCGATATCACTGGCGGCTTGATGCAGGACGAGCGTCGTCACGCGATTATCGATGGCATCCCGCTAGGTCGCCTCGGCGCGGCTCAGGATGTCGCCAACGCTGCGCTGTTTCTTGGAAGCGATCTGTCTTCATACCTCACTGGCATCACGCTGGATGTCAATGGCGGCATGTTGATCCACTGAGGACAGGTAACCGGGTCGACACTGACCCGTGTTGTTCTAGATCAATGGCACGCTGGGCAACTGCGCCTGGCCGTCTATAAAAACAAGAGATCGGACAATCATGATGACTTCCATGACGCTCGAAGCGGTTTCGACCGTGCGCTCGAATGCTTATCGCAAAACCGCCTGGCGGCTGATGCCTTTCTTGATGCTCTGTTATCTGTGTGCGTATTTGGATCGTGTGAACGTTGGCTTCGCCAAACTGCAAATGATGAGCGACTTGTCGCTCAGTGAAACTGTGTACGGCCTCGGTGCCGGCATGTTCTTTCTTGGCTACTTTCTCTGCGAAGTTCCCAGCAATCTGATTCTTCACAAAGTTGGGGCGCGTCGATGGATCGCCCGCATCATGATCTCGTGGGGCATCATCTCTGCCCTCTTCGCTTTTGTGGAAACGGCCTGGCAATTCTATGTGCTGCGCTTCCTCCTGGGCATTGCTGAAGCAGGCCTGGCGCCGGGGTTGCTGCTTTACCTCACCTACTGGTTTCCCTCGTATCGCCGAGCCAAGATGACCGTGCTCTGGTTCATTGCGATTCCACTTTCAGGAATGATCGGCGGACCTCTTTCCGGCTTGATCATGGCCAAGTTTGCAGGCTTTCATGGATGGGCCGGCTGGCAGTGGATGTTCGTCATCGAAGCGATACCTACGGTCATTGTTGGCTTTTTCGTACTGGCGTATCTGAAGGATGGCGTACACCAGGCCACCTGGCTCACCGATGAAGAAAAGGAGCTTGTGAACAAGGAACTGGCGGAGGACAACAGTCGTAAGGTCACTCACGGTTCGGTACGTGATTTTTTGCGCGACCGTCGCCTGTGGATGCTGGCGTGCATCTACTTTTGTGTCGTGATGGGTCAGTACGCGATCACCTTCTGGCTACCTACCTTGATCCGCAATGCCGGGGTTTCCGACCCCCTGCACATTGGCTTGGTCACCAGCTTGCCTTACATGTGCGCAATCGTGGCAATGCTGTTGATGGGCCGAAGTGGCGACAAGCACCGCGAACGTCGGTGGCACTTGATTGCACCCATGATCGCAGGGGCCTTGGGCCTTACGTTGGCAGCCATCTTCGGTGGAAACCTGGTCGTCTCTGTCCTGAGTCTCTGCCTGGCGGCGGCAGGGGTTCTGTCTGCCTCCTCCTTGTTCTGGATGCTACCGACCACACTGCTGGGCGGGGTTTCTGCCGCTGCGGGAATCGCCGGCATCAACAGCTTCGCCAACCTCGCCGGCTTCTGCTCGCCCTACCTGATTGGCTGGATCACCACCACGACCGGATCAAGCGCGATAGGGATGTACCTCATCACCGGCGTGCTGTGCATGGGTGCTTGCCTGGTACTGCGAATCCCCGCCGCCTCGGTCAATCGTTGAGTCAACGGAGTACATGCAATGACTGCTATTTCATCCAAGGTTTCTGAAACATCACTGGCACAACGCGCCCTCAATATCCGTCGTCATGCGCTGCGCATGGGCCAGGTTCAAGGTCAAGGCTACGTCGGTCAGGCATTGGGAGCGGCTGACTTGCTCGCTGTGGCCTACTTTCACGCGTTGAACTACAAGCCCCACGACCCCGAATGGGAACAACGTGACCGCTTCTATCTCTCCATCGGCCACTATGCCATTGCGCTGTATGCGGCACTGATCGAAGCGGAAATCATCCCGTTGGACGAGCTCGAAACCTATGGCTCCGATGACAGCCGCCTGCCGATGTCCGGGATGGCAACCTACACCCCTGGCATGGAGATCACAGGCGGCTCGCTGGGCCAGGGTCTGGGCATTGCCGTCGGTGCGTGCCTGGGGCTCAAGCGTAAAGGTTCTGACTCGTTCGTCTACAACCTGCTGTCCGACGGTGAACTGAACGAAGGGTCGACCTGGGAAGCGGTGATGTCAGCCTCTCACTGGAAGCTCGATAATCTGATCGCCATTGTGGACGTAAACAACCAACAAGCGGACGGCCGCTCCAGCGAAGTTCTGGCATTCGAGCCCATCGTTGACCGTTGGCAGGCGTTCGGTTGGTTCACGCAGCGAGTGGATGGCAATGATCTGGACGCGTTGGTCGAGGCTTTCGATGCCGCACGCAGTCATTCGCAAGCTCAACCGCGAGTGATCATCTGCGATACCAAAATGGGTAGAGGCGTGCCGTTTCTGGAAACTCGGGAGAAGGCCCATTTCATTCGCGTGGATGAGCATGAGTGGAACCTGGCCTTGAACCACCTCGAAGAAGGAGACACTGTATGAACGACTTGAAGAACGACACTGCCCAGGCTCCAGTGGCCGCCAAGAAGAAACTCACCACCTCTGCAATGATTGCGTCGATCGCTTCTGAAGGTCAGGCAACCCGATCGGCCCCATTTGGCCACGCCCTGGCGGCCCTGGCTGCAGACCGGCCTGATATCGTTGGGCTCTCCGCCGACCTGGCCAAATACACCGATCTGCATATCTTCGCGCAGGCACATCCTGACCGGTTCTATCAGATGGGCATGGCTGAACAGCTACTGATGAGTGCCGCTGCAGGCATGGCGCGCGAAGGCTTTGTTCCCTTTGCCACTACCTATGCCGTGTTTGCCTCGCGCCGTGCCTATGATTTCATCTGCATGGCAATCGCTGAAGAGAACCTCAACGTCAAGATCGTCTGCGGGTTGCCAGGTTTAACGACCGGTTATGGCCCCAGCCATCAAGCCACCGACGATCTGGCCATCTTCCGCGCGATGCCGAACCTGATGATTGTCGACCCCTGCGATGCGCTTGAAATCGAGCAAGCCGTTCCC
>Ga0265798_10006938_pt1 | contig 14772 bp, 11 predicted proteins | sample P3T30metagenome_FD_192430 | JGI IMG/M metagenome (GOLD analysis project Ga0265798, IMG submission 192430) | Plant litter microbial communities from East Loma Ridge, Irvine, California - P3 T30 | ecosystem: Environmental > Terrestrial > Plant litter > Unclassified | place: USA: California... | reverse complement strand
CCGAGCCAGCGGTAGGCCGCCGTGGCGGCGGCGGTGGCGCGCGCGGCCTGGCCCAGTTCCGCTTCGAGCGCGGCGCCCGCATGCAGCAGGCGCACGCCGGGCGCCGCGATCAGCGTGGCGGCGCGCATGAAGGTCAGCGGATCCTTTTCCTGGCGCAGGTGGCCGACCATGGCGACATCGAGCGGCGTGCCGGCGCGCGCCTCCCGGTCGATACGGCGGCGCGGCCGCTGGCTGGGCGCGGACTGGTAGATCACCCGGGCTTTCGCGCGCGCCGCGGCATCGAGTTCGTCCAGACCGCGCGGCTGCAGCACCACCAGCGCATCGGCCAGGACCAGCGAGGCGCGCGCGCCGGCGTCCTCGCGGATGTCGCGATACAGGTCGGTCCCGGTCAGCGCGAGCACGGCCGGCCGCTCTGGAAACGCCTCCTTGAACGCCGCCAGCGCCGCGGCCGAGCGGCGCGCATGCAGGGCCACCAGCAGGTCGGGAGCGGCGTCGCCGGGATGCCATTCTGACGCGATGCCAACCCGGTAGCGGCGCCGCAGGAAACGCTGCCAGCGGCTGGCGGTCTGCCAGTTGCCGTTGTTTTCGCGCGCGGTGGCGGGGCTGACGATGAGGATGGAAGGTCGCGGCATGCGGTTCGGAGGGGGAAGGGGCTTCGGTTGGTACAATGCTGCCATGAGTGAAAAGCATGCATCGTTCCGCACGGCGGGACCCCTGGAACTGGCGGGTGCGCTGCGCGATGCGCGGCATTATACGCTGGCCTTGTTCGACTTACTGGCCGACGCCGGCTACGACCGCGCCGAACGGGTGCCGCGCCTGTCCATCGTCAATCCGCCGCTGTGGGAGCTGGGCCACACGGCCTGGTTCGCCGAATGGTTCGTGCTGCGCCGGGCCAGCGGCAGCCAGCCGGGCGAGGCCGACGGCCATTCGCTGCTGGCGCGCGGCGACGACTGGTTCGATTCGGGCAACGTGGCGCACCGCACGCGCTGGGCGCTCGACCTGCCTGGACCGGGCGCCATCAAGACCTATTGCCGCGAGGTGCTCGACCGCATGCTCGACCGGCTGGCGCGCGAGCGCGACGAGGATGCGGCGCTGTACCCGTACCGGCTGGCGCTGGCGCACGAGGACATGCATGGCGAAGCCATGCTCTACACGATCCAGACCCTGGGCATGACGGTCGATCCGGCCCGTTTCCGCCAGGTGGCGCCGGCCCCCGGCCCGGCATCCGGCGCGCGCGGCGAAATCGCCTTCGGCGGCGGCGCCTTCCTGCGCGGCGGCGAGCAGGCGCGCGGTTTCGTGTTCGACAACGAGCGCGACGCCGCCCACTGCCGGGTGGCGCCGTTCGCCATCGACGCGGAACTCGTCGGCAACGGCGCCTTCCTCGACTTCGTGCGCGCCGGCGGCTACCAGCGCGCCGACTACTGGAGCGAGGCCGGACGCGAATGGCTGATGGCGCAGGAGCGCTCGGCGCCGCGCTACTGGCAGCGCGAGGGTGCGGACGGCTGGAGCACGGTGCTGTTCGGCCACCGCGTCGCGCTCGATGCGCGCCAGCCTGTGCGCCACGTGAATTATCACGAGGCGCAGGCCTATTGCGCCTGGGCCGGGCGGCGCCTGCCGAGCGAGACCGAATGGGAATACGCGGCCACGGCCCCCGTGGATCCGGCGCAGCCGGTGTTTTCCTGGGGGCGCGCCTGGGAATGGACGGCGTCGAGCTTCCTGCCCTTCGCCGGCTTCGAGGCCGACCGCTACCGCGAGTATTCCGCGCCCTGGTTCGGTACCCGCCAGACCCTGCGCGGCGCTTCGTTCGCGACGCCGGCGCGCATGCGCTCGCCGCATTTCCGGAATTTCTTCACGCCGGAACGTGACGATATCTTTGCGGGTTTCCGGACTTGCGCCTTGTAGCGCCTTGCAGGCATACAAAAGCGCCGCCCCCGCGCAGGCAGGGCCTGGGCGGGGGCGGCGATGCACCCGTGAGGGTGCGGGTCCGGCAAGAACTAGGGATTAACGGCTGAAGCTGCGGCGGGCGCCTTCGGCCGAACGCGGCGCCGAGCCGGCGCGACGCGGAGCGGCGTCGTTGCCGCGGAAGCCGCCTTCACGACGTGGGCTTTCGCTACGGAAGCCGCCTTCGGGACGCTGGCCTTCGCTGCGGAAACCGCCGCCGCCTTCACGACGCTGGCCTTCGCCGGCGCCCTTGTGGAAGGTACGCTGGCCCGGCTTGCTGGCATTGCGGCCGTCGCCCGGCTTCCAGCCTGGACGGGTGCCGGTGCGGGCAGGCGCGGCGCGCTTCGGCTCGAAGCCCTCGACCACGTCGACCGGGATGGTCTGCTTGGTGAAGCGTTCGATGCGGCGCACGTTCATGTTTTCCGCGTGGTTCACCAGCGACACGGCGGTGCCGTTGCGGCCGGCGCGGCCGGTACGGCCGATACGGTGCACATAGTCCTCCGGGAACTTCGGCAGGTCGTAGTTCACCACGTGGGTGATGGTCGGCACGTCGATGCCGCGCGCGGCGACGTCGGTTGCCACCAGCACGCGCACCTGGCCGCGGCGCATGCTGTCCAGGGTGCGGTTGCGCGCGCCCTGGTGCATGTCGCCGTGCAGGGCGGCGGCCGCGAAACCGGCGATGTTCAGGCGGTCGGCGATCATGTCGGCATCGCGCTTGGTGGCGGTGAACACCACGGCCTGGTCCATCGATTCATCGCGCAGCAGGTGGTCCAGCAGGCGGTTCTTGTGCGACAGGTCGTCGACGAAGTGCACCTTCTGGGTGATGTTTTCGTGGCGATTGGTGGCGCTCATGATCTGCACCACTTGCGGGTTCTTGGTGATGCGGCGCGCCATGTTGCCGACGACGCCATCCAGCGTGGCCGAGAACAGCATGGTCTGGCGCGTTTCCGGGGTCGCCGCGACGATCTTCTCGATGTCTTCGATGAAGCCCATGTCGAGCATGCGGTCGGCTTCGTCCAGCACCAGGATTTCCAGTTGCGAGAAATCGATCTTGCCCGATTCCATATGGTCGATCAGGCGGCCCGGGGTCGCAACCAGGATCTCGGGATTCTTGGCCAGCAGTTGCATCTGCTTCGGATAAGGCATGCCGCCCAGGATCGACACGGCGCGGATGCGGCGCATGAAGGCGGTGTACTGCTCGGTGGCTGCGGTAACCTGCAGGGCCAGTTCGCGCGTCGGGGTCAGCACCAGCATCTTCGGCTGGGCAGCCTTGAAACGGACGCGTTCGCCACGGGCGCGGGCGCCCTGGGCTTCCTGCGCGGGGGTACGGCCAGCCGCGACCGGTTCCAGGTTGGCGAAACGGTTCAGCGCCGGCAGCATGAATGCCGCGGTCTTGCCCGAACCGGTTTGCGAGGACACCAGCAGATCGCGGCCCGCGATACCTGCCGGCACCGCCTGCTCTTGCACCGGAGTCGGTTTTTCGTAGCCAGCCTGAGCAACTGCCTGGAGGATGGACGCGTGTAAGCCTAATGCTTCAAAACTCATTGTTTATTTACTCTCGATAGAACGTGAGCGTTTTCGCTGTGCATGAAAGCACATTGACGGAAACGCGAAATAGCAACGCGAGCCAACTACGAAAAGACTCAATCAAATACGAAAGAAATTTCGGCACAAAAGCTTTGCGCCGGGACGGTGCCTGATTCGGCACCCGGGGCGGGAGGGCTTATGAAAGGGCGTTTCGGAACGCCAGGGCTTGCGATGCTGCTGATTGTAGACTGCTTGACGACTGGCCCGGCGCTGATGCCAGGCTCTGCGAAGTGCCGCTGAAGATTCTGCGGCGACGCGTTTTGCAGCGCACAAACGACACTATACCTTAGTTTTCTCATGCGTGCACGGACTGTGCAAAAAGCGTGCCGATATTGCCAAATGACATTGCTTTGACGGCGCGATGGCGCCACGCGCCGCCCGCAGGCAGCGCAGCAGGAACTCATCGGCGCTTGCGGCCGTTGGCGTTGGTAGCGGGTTTGCGCGACATGCGGCTCTTGATCTCGGCCACGGCATGGACCGCGCTGGCCTTGATGCGCTGGGCGCCGCTCAGCTTGCGGCCCTTGCGCGCTTCGCCGTGGTCGGCTTCCAGCGCCATCTGGGCGTTCTCGATGATGTTCTCGGTGATGTCGCCGGCATTCGCGCTGGTCTTGGGCACCAGGATGGTGGAGCCGGCCTTCAGGCGCATCTGCGGAGGAATATTGTTGGCCTGGCGGATGACTTCCGGCGTGGTGCCGAACTTCGAGGCCAGCGAGGCGATGCTTTCCTTCGCCGAGGTGATCTTGTGCGTGCTCCAGGACGACAGCGCCTGGCCCCATTGCGCCAGGTTCAGGTGGAATTTCTCGGCGTTTTCCTTGGGCAGCAGGATCTTCGAGTCGCCGGCGATGACCGGTTTCTTGAACTGCGGATTCAGTGCCTTGAATTCGTCCAGCGACATCTCCGCCAGCTGGGCGGCGACGGCCAGGTCGATGTCGGAGGTCTTGTCGATGGTGGTGAAGTAGGGCTGGTTGTCGACCGCCGGCAGCGCGATGCCGTACTGGCCCGGATTGCCGATGATGTTCTTGACCGCCTGCAGGCGCGGCACGTAGTTGCGCGTCTCGGCCGGCATCAGCTCGGCCAGGCTTTCGAAGTCGGTCGGCTTGCCGAGCGAGCGGTTCTTCTGGATAGCCTTCTGAACGTTGCCTTCGCCCCAGTTGTACGCCGCCAGCGCGAGCTGCCAGTCGCCGAACATGGTGTACAGGCGCTGCAGATAGGTCAGGGCGGCGTCGGTCGAGGCCAGTACGCCGCGGCGCTCGTCCTTGAACATGTTCTGCTGCAGGTTGAAGTCGCGTCCGGTGCCCGGCACGAACTGCCAGATGCCGGCCGCGTTCGCGGTGGACAGGGCCTGCGGATTGAAGGCCGATTCGATCACCGGCAGCAGCGCCAGTTCGGTCGGCATGCCGCGGTTTTCGAGTTCCTTGACCACGTGGTAGAGATACAGCGAGGCGCGGCTGGAAATGCGTACGAGGTTGTCCGGACGGCTGGCGTACCACTGCACGTGCTTGGCAACCAGCGCATTGTCGATGTCGGGGATCGCGTAGCCGCTGCGGATACGGGCCCACATGTCGGGATCGCGGTAGTCGTCGCCCTTGCCCGGGGCCAGGGCTTGCGGCAGGGCGGTCCTGGCGATGGCGGCGCTGCTGGCGAACTGTGCGGTGCTGCCCGGCGCGCTGTCGGCGGCTTGGCCCAGGACGGGTGCGAGTAGCAGCGGGAAGGCCAGTCGCAGGGCCAGGACTTGCGTAGAGCGGGTCGTTTCGTACATGGCTTTCCAGTGTTGCGTCCAGGAACGTCAGAACTGACGAGTGAATGCGGAGTGTACGGACCAGTCCGCAAGCCAGTCAAGAATTATGTCGGCTTGGTTACAAAAAATTTAGTCTATTCTTTTTGCTAACAATACGTTCGTGTTCGATATTCGCGGAGGGGGTATGGTTCGCCGAGTTCGCCATTTCCCTGGGGAGAATCAAAAAAATTTGCGATACACCCGGGGAGTACATCAAACCGACGAGCAAAAAACGATGCTCCAGGCATATTTTTCCTAGCAGTTTTTGGGCGCTGCCGACCATCCGGACCGGCTAATACCAGACGCGGCGGCCGTGTTCGCCATGCTGGCCCGGCCTGGCTTTTGACCCATGAGGAAACGCAAATCCGCGTACAATGCCGTCTCTGCACGACGCATTTTTTTGTTATTTTTGAAAGCACCAGCATGAGCATTGCCAACCTCCATGCAGACGATGAGGCCATCGTCGCCGCCACCCGGCGCTGGCTCGAGCGCGCCGTCATCGGCCTGAATCTCTGCCCCTTCGCCAAGGCGGTCTATGTCAAGGAGCAGGTACGCTACGTCGTCTCGCCGGCGCAGACCCCGGAAGCGCTGCTGGAGACCCTGATGGACGAGCTGCAATTGCTGTCCGACACCGATCCCGAGCAGGTCGACACCACGCTGCTGATCCATCCCTTCGTCCTCGGCGACTTCCTCGACTTCAACGAATTCCTCGACGTGGCCGACGCCGCCGTGGAAGACCTGCACCTCGATGGCGAGCTGCAGGTGGCAAATTTCCACCCGGACTACCAGTTCGCCGACACGGACCAGAACGACATCGAGAACTACACCAACCGCTCACCTTACCCGATATTGCAGCTGCTGCGCGAAGACAGCATCGAGCGCGCCGTGGAAGCGATTCCCGACGCCGCCGACATCTTCGAGAAGAACATCGACACCATGGAAAGGCTCGGCCATGAAGGCTGGGACAAGCTCGATGTCGGCCCGGCCCGCTGAGCGCGAAGGGGCGGCGCCCCCTGGGGAGCCTCCGGTCGAGGCGCTCCCGCAGCGCCCCGACACTCCTTGCGTCGCGGTCTGCTCGACGACTTTCGACGAGATCTGCCGCGGTTGCGGCCGCACCGTGGTGGAGGTCGCGCACTGGGTCGCCATGGATGCGGACCAGAAGGAAGCCGTATGGCAGCGCATCCTGGCCCAGGGCTACCCGCGCAGGAATACCTGAGCTGCATCACACCGGGTCACACGCCCGATTTGGAAAGTGCTTTTGACTACGACAACGGCAATCAGCGTGCGCGATTGCCGTTTTTTCTATCAGAAGCTGCCGATGAAATCGCGCTTGCCGACTTCCAGGCCGTTATGGCGCAGGATGTCGTAGGCCGTGGCGGCGTGGAAGTAGAAGTTGGGCAGGGCGTAGTGCAGCAGGTAGGCCTGGCCCTTGAAGCTGCGCTGGCTGGCACCGCTGCCGATGGTGACGTCGCGCTCGGCGCCGGCGTCGATCGCCTCGCGCGGCACGGTGTCGAGGAAGGCCAGGGTCTTTTCCAGGCGTGCCTGCAGGCCGGCGAAATCCTGCTCGACGTCCTCGTAGCGCGGCACCTCGACGCCGCCCAGGCGCGCGGCCGCGCCCTTGGCGAAATCGGTCACCAGCTGTACCTGGCGCAGCAGCGGGAACATGTCCGGGAACAGGCGCGCCTGCAGCAGTGCGTCCGGGTCGAGCTTCTTCGCATCCACATGCGCCTCGGCCTTGGCGAGGATCGTCACCAGGCTACCCAGGATCTGGCGGAACACCGGCACCGAAGCGCTGTATATCGACATAGTCATTCCTAAACCTCCATCACGAAAGCTGGCAATGATAGCAAGCCGCGGCTTTCCTTGCCGCCCGAAGAATTCCAGCCGTCGTGGCGGGGTGGTAACGCCGGGGAAGGCCGGCCCTTGTTGGTGACAGTATTTAAGTGACTTTCGGCAACTTTTGCGTGCATAATCCGATATCGAACACCGTATTTATTGACTTGCCTCAATGCCGTGCGTTGATTGCAGCGCGCCATTTCACTTCATGCCCATCAAAGAACTCACGTCCCGGCTCGTTCCGCGCGCCCTGTCCCTGCGGCTCGCGCGGCTGTACGGCCGTTCGCTGTACGGCGCGCTGCTGCTGATGCTGTTCGGCGGCCTGGCGATGCCGGCGCTGTTCGGCGGCTGGCTGCTGATCGGCGTGCAGGAACAACGCGAGGCGAGGCGCGCGCTCGACGAAGCCCTGCAGCGCGATGCCGACATCCTGGCGCTGGGCATGCAGGAGCCGCTGTGGAACATGAACGGCGAGGCGGCGCGCCTGCTGGTGGAGTCGGTGATGCGCGACCCGGCGGTGCTGCGCGTGGTCGTGCAGGCGCAGGATGGCGGCGAGATCATCGACCAGCGCGCCCCGGTCGAGGTCGAGGGCCAGGTGCTGAGCGCCGAGCGCAGCGTGGTGGTGCGCGGCCAGCCGATCGGACGGGTGCAGGTGGAAATGGACGACAGCCGCAGCCAGCGCGAGCTGCGCGTCAAGCAGTGGCGCTACGGGATGGTGCTGGCCGGCCAGCTGGCGGTGTCGCTGCTATTGATCGTGCTGCTGCTGCAGCGCCGCCTGATGGGACCCCTGCGCAGCCTGATGAGTTTTTCTGACCGTCTCTCGCGCGGCAAGTTCGACGCCCCGCTGGCGCTGTCCGGCCAGGACGAGCTGGGACGCCTCGGGCGCCAGCTCGAGCGCATGCGCATCGCGATCGCCGGACTGTTCGAAGACATCGGCCGGCGCGAGGAACGCTTTCGCAGCATCGTGACCCAGGTGCCGGGCGCCGTGTTCCGCGTGCGCGCCGGCGGCGAGATCGATTTCGTCTCCGATGCGATCGAGGCGATCGCCGGCTATCCGGCGCGCCGCTTCATCGGCGCCGCCGGCGAACGCTGGGTCGACCTGATCTCGCCCCAGGACCGGCGCGAATACTACCGCCTGGTCAAGGAAGCAGGGCAGGCCGGGCGCGCCTACGCCGTCGAGTACCGCATCACCGACGCCGCCGGCATCGAGCGCTGGGTGCTGGAAAGCGGCCAGCCGGCCGGCGACGGCGGCGGCGGTTGGATCGACGGTATCATCTCCGATATCAGCGAACGCAAATACAATGAGATGCGCATCGAGGCGCTGCTGGCCGAGCAGGGCGCGGTGCTCGACAACGTCATGTTCGGCATCCTGCACGTGCGCGAGCGCCACGTGGTTTCCACCAACCGCCGCTTCGACACGCTGTTCGGCTACCGCGACGGCGAGCTGGCCGGCGATGCGATGGTCGTGCTGTTCCCCAGCCCCGAGCACTTCGAGCGCGGCGAGGCGGCCTGCATGCCGGTGCTGACGGCCGGACGCGATTTCACCGGCGAGCTGCAGTTCCGGCGCCGCGACGGCAGCCTGTTCTGGTGCATGGTCAGCGGCCGCATGCTCGAGCCCGAGCGTCCCGACGAAGGCAGCATCTGGGTGTTCGCCGACGTCAGCGAGCGCCGCGCGGCCGAGGACAAGCTGCGCCTGTCGGCCACCGTGCTGGAACACATCGCCGACGGCGCCATGGTGATCGACCCGCTCGGCAAGATCGTCGCGGTCAACCCGGCCTTCACCCGCATCACCGGCTATGCCGAGGACGAGGCGCTGGGCACCTGGTCGGACCTGGCGCGCCTCGGCCGCGACAGCGACGCCGCCTACGCGCCGATCTGGCGCGCGCTCGAGGAACGCAGCTTCTGGCGCGGCGAATTGCGCAGCCTGCGCAAGAACGGCGAAGCCTATCTCGAATCGCTGACGGTATCGGCGGTGCGCGACGACCAGGACGCGATCAGCCACTACGTGTGCGTGTTCAACGACATCACGAAGATGCGCGAATCGCAGGACAAGCTCGACCACCAGGCCCACCACGATGCCCTTACCGGACTGCCCAACCGCCTGCTGTTCCACGACCGCCTGCAGGATGCGATGGCACGCGCGGCGCGCGGCGGCGGCCAGCTGGCCGTGATGTTCATCGACCTGGACCGCTTCAAGAACGTCAACGACACCCTCGGCCACCACGTCGGCGACGAGCTGCTCAAGCAGGTCGCGGATGGCCTGGCCGCCTGCCTGCGCGACGGCGACACCCTGGCGCGCCTGGGCGGCGACGAATTCATCGTGCTGCTCGACGACGTCGACGAGCACGGCGCGCGCCTGGTCGCGGAACAGCTGATGCAGCTGTTCGAGCGCCCGGTGCTGGTGTCGGACTACGAGCTGTTCGTCACCGGCAGCGTCGGCATCAGCCTGTATCCGCAGGATGCCGCCGACCTGAATGTCCTGATCCGCAACGCCGACGTGGCCATGTACCAGGCCAAGGCACGCGGGCGCAACGGCTACCAGCTGTACGCGCCCTCGATGGACGGCGAGGGCGTGGAGCGCCTGCGCCTGGAAGCCCTGCTGCGCCGCGCGATCGAGAAGAACGAGATCAGCCTGGCATACCAGCCCCAGGTCGAGATCGACGGCGGCCGCCTGGTCGGCGTCGAAGCCCTGGTGCGCTGGCACAATCCCGAACTGGGCCAGGTGCCGCCGTCGCGCTTCGTCGCGCTGGCAGAGGACATCGGTTTCATCGGCCAGCTCGGCGACTGGGTGCTGGAGCAGGCCTGCCGCCAGATGGTGTGCTGGGAGCAGGCCGGGCTGGCGGTGCCCAAGCTGGCGGTCAACCTGTCGGGCCGCCAGTTCGACCGCGGCAGCGTGGCGCCGCTGGTGGCGCGGGTGCTGGCCGACACCGGCCTCGCGCCGCGCCGGCTGCAGCTGGAAGTGACCGAATCGGTCATCATGAACACCGGCGACGCGCTCCAGTACATCAATGATCTGCATGCGATCGGCGTCGGCCTGGCGATCGACGATTTCGGCACCGGTTATTCCTCGCTGGCCTACCTGAAGCAGCTGCCGGTGCAGACCCTGAAGATCGACCGCAGCTTCATCAAGGATATCTCGACCGATGCGAACGACGAGGCGATCGCCATCGCCATCATCCAGCTCGGCAAGAGCATGAACCTGTCGGTGATCGCCGAGGGCGTCGAGAGCGCCGAGCAGGCCAGCTTCCTGCTGCGCCATGGCTGCACCCTGGCCCAGGGCTACCTGTTCGGCCGCCCGGTGGCGCCCGAACAGTTGCTGCAACAATGGAAGGAGCAGGAGCATGCGCGACACCAGCGCCCCGGACCCGCGGGCGAACGCCGCTACGCCTAGCAAGCGGCGGCGCCGCTTCCTGCTGGGCGGCCTGGCCGCCGGCGGCGCGCTGCTGGTCGGCTGGGGCCTGCAGGCGCCGCGCCAGCGCTTGCACAGCGCCGCAGCGCCGTCCTTCGCCAGCGATGCGGTGGCGCTCAACGGCTGGGTCGCAATCGCCCCCGACGGTACGGTCTCGGTGGTGGCCGCGCGCAGCGAGATGGGGCAGGGCGTCCACACCGCACTGGCGATGCTGCTGGCCGAGGAACTCGATGCGCCCCTGCAGGCCGTGCGCATCGTGCCGGCCCCGGTCGACAAGATCTACGCCAACCTCGCCGTGCTGCGCGAGAACCTGCCTTTCCACCCCGACGACGACGGCAGCGTTGCGCGCGGCGCGCGCTGGATGGCGGCGAAGCTGGCGCGCGAACTCGGGATCATGTTCACCGGCGGCTCGACCAGCATCAAGGATGCCTGGCAAGCGATGCGCGAGGCCGGCGCGGTGGCGCGCATGCTGCTGCTGCGCGCCGCGGCCCGGCAATGGCAGACGGATGCCGCCCTGCTGTCGACCCGCGACGGCGCCGTGCACCATCGCGACGGCCGCAGCCTGGCCTATGGCGCGCTGGCGCCCGCGGCCGCCGCGCTCCAGGACGGCATCGGCGCCGCCGCTGTCCGCCTCAAGGAACCGCGCGAGTTCCGCCTGATCGGCCGCCCGCTGGCGCGCCTGGATACGCCGGCCAAGGTCGACGGCAGTGCGCGCTTCGGCATCGACGCCCGTCCCGAGGGCCTGCTGTATGCGGCCCCGGTGATGGCGCCGACGCTGGGTGCGACCCTGGCCGGCTTCGATGCGGACAGCATCGCGGCCATGCCGGGCGTGCTGAAGGTGGTCGAGGTGTCGCGGGCGCTGGCGCCCCTGTCGGGGGCCGGCCCCGGGGTGGCGGTGATCGCGCGCGGCTGGTGGCAGGCGAAACAGGCCGCCGCCGCGCTGCCGGTACGCTGGCATCCGGGGCCGCATGCCGGCCTGTCGAGCGAAGCGCTGTGGGCCGGGCTGGCGGCGGCGCTGGACAAGGATGCCGGCCATGTGTATTTCGAGTCGGGCAGCCAGGATGCCGGCGTGGCGGCGCGCGTTCTCAAGGCCGAATACCGCGCGCCGCTGCTGGCGCACGCCGCCATGGAGCCGATCAACTGCAGCGCCCAGGTGGCGGACGGCAAGCTGCGCCTGTGGGTCTCGACCCAGGTGCCGAGCGTGGCGGCCGAGGTGGCGGCCAGGGTGGCCGGCGTGGCGCGCGCCGACGTCGAGGTGCACGCCATGCTGATCGGCGGCGGCTTCGGCCGGCGTCTCGAGACCGATATGGTGGCGCAGGCGGTGGCGGTCGCGCTGCAGGCCGACGGCCGCCCGGTGCAGCTGATCTGGACGCGCGAGGACGACACCGCCCACGACGTCTACCGGCCGATGGCGCTGGCGCGCTACAGCGCGCGCCTCGACAGTGCCGGACGCCTGCTGGCGCTGGATGTGCGCTCGGCCGGCGCCGCGATCGGCCACCAGTACTTCCCGCGCAATCTCGGCCTGCCGGGTGCCGGGCCGGACAAGACGGCGGCCGAGGGTGCCTACGACCTGCAGTACGCGATTCCCAATCGGCGCATCGCCCACGTCGCCGTGGACAGCCCGGTGCCGGTCGGCTACTGGCGCTCGGTCGGCCACTCGCACAACGCCTTCTTCAAGGAGAGCTTCATCGACGAGCTGGCGCACGCCGCCGGCCAGGACGGCGCGGCCTTCCGGCGCGCGCTGCTGGCGCCGTATCCGCGCCACCGCGCCGTGCTCGACGCCGCCCTGGCCCGCGCCGGCAGCGCGCCGCCCGGACGCGCCCACGGCGTCGCGCTGCACCAGTCCTTCGGCACCATCGTGGCCCAGGTGGCCGAGGTGTCGGTGCAAGAAGGGCGGATCCGCGTGCACCGCGTGGTGTGCGCGGTCGATTGCGGCATCGTGGTGAACCCGAACATCGCGGCCCAGCAGGTCGAATCGAGCGTGGTGTTCGGGCTGTCGGCGGCGCTGGATGGCGAGATCGCTATCGCGGATGGCCGCGTGCGCCAGTCGAATTTCGGTGATTATCCGGTGCTGCGCATGGTGGAGGCGCCGCAGGTCGAGACCATCTTCATGCCGAGCGCGGCGGCGCCGGAAGGCATGGGCGAACCGGCCGTGCCGCCGGTGGCGCCGGCGGTGGCGAACGCGGTGTTCGTGTTGACGGGGCGGAGGTTGCGGAGCTTGCCCTTGCGGCTGGCGTAGTCGCCGCCAGGCGCGTATCTATTCGCCGGCGTTGGCGAACAGCACCCGTAGATTGCATTCGCTCTGCCACTGCCGCCGCTCCGCCGTCGACACCGCCTGGCGCGCCAGTTCATCGTCGGACAAGGCCGCCTGCGCCTGCACCAGGCGGTCGGCCACGTTCGGATCCGGCAGCATGGTGCCGAAGAAGGCGACCTGGTCGCCGCGCTGCAGCAGCAGGGTGGGGAAGTTCTCGACGTCGAGGTCGCCGACCACGTCGGCCTGGTCTTCGATGTCGATCCAGATGAAGGTCTTGTCGGGATGGCGCGCCGCCAGGGCGTCGAAGGCGGCGCCGTAGGACGAGCAGGTGCCGCACCAGGCGGCGCACAGGCAGGCGACGATCCAGCCGTCGCGCGCAAGGGCTGCGGCGATCTGGTCGCGGGTGTCGGGCTCGAGGTGAATGCTGGACATGAGCGGGATTTTACAACGGCCCGGCCATTCCGGCATGGCCAGGTGCTTTTTGCCGACGCCGCCGGCGGGTTAAAATACGCCATGACTATCATCCTGGCAATCGAGACCTCGTCCGAACTGGCGTCCTGCGCCTTGTTGAACAGCGCAGCCGGCGACGGCCGCTCCACGCATGCTTGCGTCAGCGCGCGCGAAAGCGCCGGCGTGCGCACCCATTCGCAATCCGTGCTGCCGATGGTGCAGGAACTGCTGCGCGAGGCCGGCCTGGCCCTGTCCGACTGCGACGCCATCGCCTTCGGCGCCGGTCCCGGTTCCTTCACCGGCGTGCGCACCGCCTGCGGCGTGGCCCAGGGCCTGGCCTTCGGTGCGCAGCTGCCGGTGCTGCCGCTGGTGACGCTGGAAGCGATGGCCGAAGCCTGCCGCGTGCGCCTGGGCGCGACCGAGGTATTGACGGTGCTCGATGCGCGCATGAACGAAGTGTATTGGGCCCAGTACCGCTGGGACGGCGCCTGGCAGGCCGTGTGCGCGCCGGCGCTGTCGGCGCCGCAGGACGTGTCGCCCCACCCCGTGGACGGCCTGGCCGCCTGCGGCAACGGCTTCGCCGTCTATCCGGAAGCCTTCGCCGGCAAGGACTTCGCCGTACAGGCCCTGGCCGACATCCTGCCGCATGCGCGCGAACTGGCCGTGCTGGGCGCGGCCGCGCTGGCGGCCGGACGCGCGCTGCCGGCCGAAGAAGCCCAGCCGCTCTACCTGCGCAACAAGGTCGCCTACACCAGCGCCGAGCGCCAGGCCATCAATGCGGCCACTGCTGCGGCCAAGTCCGGGGCGGGCGAATGACGGGCATGATCGACACCGGCGTGGGCGCGGGCCTGGCCCTGCGTCGCATGGTCGCCGGCGACATCGACGCGGTGCACGCGCTCGAATGCAGCGTGTTCCCGCACCCGTGGAGCCGCGCCAACTTCACAGATTCGCTCACCAGCGGCTACGACGGCTGGGTGCTGTGCGCGCACGGCGACGAGGCGCTGGCCGGCTACTTCCTGCTGATGTACGCGGTCGACGAAGCGCACCTGCTCGACGTCGCGGTGGCGGCAAACCGCCAGGGCGGCGGACTCGGACGCTTCCTGCTCGACCGCATCGCCCTGCGCGCGCGCGAACAGGGCATGGAATCGATCCTGCTCGAAGTGCGTCCGTCGAACGAGCGCGCGCTGGCGGTCTACCGCCGCTACGGCTACCAGGAAATCGGCCGGCGCAAGGGCTATTATCCGGCGCATGAAGGCCGGCGCGAGGATGCGATCGTGATGAGGTATGTGTTATGAACCGGATAGCCGACCGCGACGTCGTGTTCCTGAACGAGATGGGCCTGGGGCCGCTGTGGCAGTTGCGCGCGGCGGCGGGTCAGGCCGTGACTACGGAAGCGGTGTTCGAGGACGCCGGGGTGGCATTAGCGGAAGCGCCGGTGGGCGAGGCTGTGCCGGCGCCGGCTGGCGCTCCCGTTCCGTCTCCGGTCGCGGCGCCGGTGCTGGCGCGCCAGCCTGCGCCGTC